>Ga0209979_1003305_pt1 | contig 14333 bp, 10 predicted proteins | sample AnhtaG_FD_183114 | JGI IMG/M metagenome (GOLD analysis project Ga0209979, IMG submission 183114) | Deep subsurface microbial communities from Anholt, Denmark to uncover new lineages of life (NeLLi) - Anholt_01485 metaG (SPAdes) (version 2) | ecosystem: Environmental > Aquatic > Marine > Oceanic...
AAGGTCACAAAAGCCATTAGCATTTCCTATGGATACCTTAAAATCCTTAATATGAACCTTCTTTATCCTTTTTCCCAGGATCCTGATCCAGTGCTCAGGATAACCAGTGAGAAGGGCATTGCCTACATCAAAATAGGCACCTAAATACTCGGACTCCACCTGGTCAATGAAGTCTCTCATCTCTAAAGGAGAAAGCAAAAACTTATTCCAGACATTCTCGATGCCGATACTCACCTTATATCTTTCTGCTGTGGGAACACACTCTCGCAGGGACTCAAGGGAGCGCTTGTAGGCAATATCATAAGAAACAACTTCAGCTACCGCTCCCGGAACTACCAGGATAGTATCAACACCTAAATAAGAGGCTAGCTCTAACATTTTTTTAACAATTCTCCTCGCTTTGTCTCTCACTTTATCACTAGAACTACTGAGGGAATAATCCCAGAATAAGCCTGTAGCCAGGCTGCTCAATTCGATTCCTGCCTCTTTGGCTGTTTGAACTATCCTTCCTACATCTTCTTTAGTAGAATCAAGGCTCAGCTCTCCCTTTTCCGCTACAGCCAGCTCTATCGCCTCAAAGCCTGCTTTCTTAGCTTGTTCCATACAATTCTTCAGATTCATTTTAGAGCCATTAGCTAGCTTTTCCGGAAAAGACCAATAACTTATACTTTTTTTCATGGCAGCTCCTTAATTTCCATAATCTTCTTTTATTAAGCTTATAATTACCTCAATTATACATCCTCACCGTTTTATTTCTCACATCTATCGTTAACTTTTCTAAAAGCTTTTTTGCTTTCAGAATATCCTTTATCTGCCTCTCTCCCGCTATTTCTCTTTCTATAGTTAGATGTCCCCTATAACCTATTTCTTTTAATTTATCTATAAAACGCTTTATATTCACATCTCCTTCTCCTAAAGGATACTCCTTGCCCAGTTCTCCTTTTCTTGTCGGTCTCTTCCCATCTTTGCAGTGAACTCCTATAATATACTTCCCTAATGTACTTAAGGCCTCTATGGGGTTCCCTACATCATAGAGAAGCATGTTGGCCGGATCAAAGTTCACCCCCAGGTTTGACCTATTAACATCTTCTATGAACATAACTAGAGTCCGAGCTTTTTCCTGTCCCGTTTCCAGAGCAAAAGACTGGCCATTTTTCTTGCAGTAATCCGCTATTCTTTGCACCACCTTAACCAATCCTTTATAATCCAGATCGTTTCTATCTTCGGGGATGAATCCTATATGAGCCTGCAAAACTTTAACTCCCAAATTTCTGGCAACCTCAGAAAAAGAAAGAATTTTCCTCACTCTCCTTTCCCGCGTTGCTTGGTTAAGTAAACCTACTGTTCGCTTAATTGCTGCAATATTCTCATAACTTTCACCCTCAAAATGGCAGAGGAGCGCAGTTATCCTTACTCCTTTTTCCTGCATCGCTTTTTTTATTAGCTCTAAACGGCCTTTAGATTGCCATTCTTCTGGAGAAGCATACATCTGACAGGTAGAAATATTCAAAGACTTCACTTTCTCCAGTGAGGCTACCGGATCATCTCCTTTTACTGTCATTCCGATAATCATAGGTTCATTTTCCATACCCCTACGCTCGCTCCTGTAAAATAGAATGTACTCCCCACGGCAGCCCAAAAAACAGGATTATGAAAAACCTTATTGTAATTCTCTAATCCAATAAATGGAAATTCAAAGTTACTAAATAATCTGAATTTTTGAATCTTATTTGAATGCTTAACTTCACCAACCTTTCCCTTCTTCTTCCCTAGCTGTGAATATTGTTACTGTATTCTTTGCATCAGGATGTTCCTGTACTAATGTTACAGGAAAATCCATAGTTGGTGGATGCATGGCAGCTATTTTGAATGCTGCCCCCTCACCTGAGAGCATTAATTTCTTAGCACCGAGGATCCACTTCATGCCGATAGTTATTGCTCCTGCAGGTGCCAATGTATAAAGCGGTTTATCAGGAGGATCCCAGTCACCTCGTAAGGCTCTTATATAAGTTTCTGGATTCAAATGGGGAAGAATGCGAGTTGGAGCATTTTTAAATTCTTCAGGAGTTATATGCGTCCAATGAGTCATTAGGTCTGGGGCTTCCTCGTAAGCTAGATGTCCGTGTTCTCCTATACCGTCAAAAGAAATATCCACACCTTTTCCCTCGGTAATTTCGGTGATCTTTTTACCTATAGCATCAGGGTCTTTGGGATCAGGAAACCATATATGATCCTCCGGGATATCAATCTTATCAAAAAATGCTTTCTTCGTTGATCCATAAAAACTCCAAGGGTGTGTCTTGGGTATAGACCTATTAGTCCAGTCGAGAACCTCATCCATATTAAAAGTCCAAACATTCTTCCAGCTGATCTTTTCCTTGGTGCTTATTTCAATAACATAAGGATACATTAAAGGCGGACGGGCATAACTTCCAGCAGGAATAATAAATGTTGAGGGCTTACCTTTCGCATTATTCTCCTTTATTTTTTCTATCATAGCTTTTGCTAGGCTGCGACTGACATCCTCCCACTTAGATAGTACTGCGACTTTAACAGAGCTCCATTTATCTATTTCATCCAGGGACATGGTAAGTAGCTTTTCCATATCTTTCTTACTTAAGGTGACATTACGAACTATTCCTTTAAATCTCGGCATTTTTTTCTCCTTATGTTTTTTTTAAAACCCTTTTCTGGGCTTGCTGGGCAAACTTATCTAACTCCTGGCATAGCTTTAAAGAAAGATACCGTGGATGATGTTCCTTCAAGATTTGCTTTGCTTTTTCCTTAGCTCTTTTTTTTATATCCTTTGCTCCTTTAGACTCCCATACTGCCCATTTCTCCCGGTTAGTAATAGTAGGAAACCACCTTACCTTTCTGAAATTCTTCAGTGTATGCTCATGAGTAAGGTAATTTCCTCCTGGCCCCACTTCTTTAATAACATCTAAAGCAAGTGTATTCTCATTAACTTCAATTCCTCTTACAATACGAAAAGCAGCTCCCAGAATTTCATCGTCAATTACACACTGCTCATAACTGGCTAAAAGCATTTGCTCCATCAATCCCATAGATAGGTGAACAAAGTTAACTCCGGCAAGAGCACAGGCTAGGACCTGCAGGGCCCTCTCATATCCAGCTTGAGCATCGGAAATAGTAGCATCAATACAGGTTCCCCCTTGAAAAGGCAGATTATAATAGTGAGCTATTTGAGCAGTAGCAGCATGCAAAAGAGATGTATCAGGTGCACCACCAGAATAATTTCCTGTAGCCATATCCATAATTCCAGAAGCAATAGAGTAGATGCAGGGTGTACTCGGATTAACCAGTTGGGCCAGGCTTATCCCACATAAAATATTGGCGTTTTGTTCCACTAATGTTCCCGCCAGAGTAACCGGGGTTGTCCCTCCAGGCTGAGCGTCAACTTCTATATAAAGGGGCACCCTGTACTTAGCTGATTCCATTAATACCTCTGTCATCTTGTCTGGATGAGTAAGGGGGCTGACCATACAGACAACTTCAGTAAAAATGGGTTTTCTCCTAGCTTCTTCTTTGCTGCCTAAAATAAGTGAGGCCATCTCAATCTGGTCTCTTACGTCTTCTGCATCCTCAGCCTGAGAATAGTAGTTTCGGGAGGTATTTTTCATTACCGCAGCAAAAAGACGCCGACAAAATCCAGGTTGAGGAATATCCTGGGGGTTAACAATCCCATGCATAACATGAAGATTCTCCAAAGCATCCTGGAGTCTGGTAAGGTCAATTAAATCCTTAAGCGTTGCTGGATGGCGATTTCCATCTAAATCAAAGACAAACAATGCTGATGAGCCTCCTATAGTATACACATTTTGAGTATCTACCGATACATCAAATTCCGCCCTTCTGCCATAAAGAGTAAAACTAGAGGGAGCAGTTTGAAGAGCTTTTTCTAATACATACCCGGGAATCTTAACAATTTTTTTATTAAAATCAACATCACAGCCGCTATCAGAGAATACTTCTAATGCTGGCTTATGTTCTACCCTTACCCCAACTTCTTCTAAAATTTTTAGAGTTGCCTGGTGAATATCTTGAATTTTATCATCACCAAGAACTCTATACTGTCCGCCTTTTAGCTTACGAATTGCCATAACAATAGCTCCTTTAATCTTTCTCTAATAGCTCTTTTATGCTTTTCAGTGATTCTTCAGAGTCCATGCTGGGAAAATATTCCAGTCCAAAACATCCCTCGTATCCTAACTCTTCAATACGCTTGATAATATTGGGGTAGTTTAGCTCGCCAAAGTAAAGCTCGCCTCTTCCTGGAACACCAGCAGCATGAAAATGACCTATGATGTCAATATTTTGCTCAATAGTGGATATAACATTTCCTTCCATTATCTGCATATGGTAAATATCGTAAAGCAGGCGAATATTGGGGTGGTTAATTTCCCTTATTATCCTGGCTCCTTCCTTGGCAGAATTAAGGAAATATCCCGCGTGGTCCACGTAAGTATTAAGTGGCTCAAGCAATAGTGTAAAACCCTCTTTTTCCACTACTTTAGCCGCCTTACTTAAGGTAGATATGATACTGTTTCGCTGCTCTTTATGACTTTTTCCCTCTATTTCTTTTCCGGTGCAGGTTATGAGTTTGCTGCATCCAATACTTCGAGCAAATTTAATAATCTCATCCAGATTCTTAAGATACAACCCCTGGTCTTTTGAATTTACCAAAGACCCACCCAACGTGGCATCCCAGGCATTCAGCACCATGTTGTTTACTTTCAGTCCACATTTGTCCAGGGCATCTTTTAACTTTTTATCATTCTTAGCTGGCCCTGTAAGGTCATCTCCAGTCCAGGTGCATTCTTTGTGCCAGAGTTCTACGGCAGTGTAGCCAGCCTGGGCAATCTTTTCAAGCCTTTCCTCCACAGGCAAAGAAGTAAAAACTGTTTCCAGACAGACATCAAGTTCAATCATTATTACCTCCTATTAATTCGTATCTCGTCGCTCGTTGCTTATATCTCGTTGGTTAATTTTCTATAACTTATCACTCTGTTCAATAGTAGTATATCGTTTTACGATATTATATTACAGTTAATTTTGAAATTTGTCAATTGAACGGGGTGGAACTTCTGTCGAATTGGCTCAACTCCTTATTGGTAAAGGGTTAAACAAAATTTACAAGAAAAAAGGAGCAGCAGAGTTACCTCCACTGCTCCTTTTTTGTCTTAGTTGCCGCTAGCTACTGAGCGCTCCTAAAGTAGTTGATGTGCATATCTATGGCCGCTGGAGTGGTATTCCCACTATTTCGTATACAGCTAATTCTGTATCTCTACATCATCATAATAGTTTACACCTGTAGAGGTATTACTCCACCAGTCTCCCATGGCCATTTTGCTAAACGAGGTTGTGGCTGTGGTTGAGTCCGCAGAAGTCCCATCTATATACAGGTCCACCTTGGTACCTGAAGTATAATCCCATTTAAGCTCATGCCATCCTGTAGTTCTGGTTATATCTGTTGCAGTCGAGGTAGCTCCAATCCTTTTTGTGTATTTCGTAGTAGATACCGTTGTATCTGTACCCAGACCTACCCAGGAATAACTGTCATCCCAGTTGCCTTCATCAACCCGAGCCATACAGAGCATACTCGTGGAGTTTGCATCATCATAGAACCATATAACCGCTACCTTGTTATAGCTTGTACCAAAGACGCGATATATGACATCCATCTCCTCATCTACATCATAGCTGTAAGTTCCGCTGTGTGCCTCGGCTGTAGTCCTGGTTGGGGTACCCTTTCCTGCAGTCCAGTTACCCAGACCACTCTCAAATCCATCAAAAAAGATGGAATCTGAGTAAATGTAGGTCTTTTGTGTATTGGGAACAATGGTATTAGCTGGCGTGGCCGTATCTTTCACGTTATTGACGGTTATGGTATAGGTAACACTCGTTGAATGTTCCGAAGTGGTGAGAATAACAGCACTGGTTCCATCCATAACTGCAGAAGAGATGGTAATGCCATTGTCAATGCTGTAGTTGTTTGTATTGGTGGCCGAGGTTTGGTCTACCGCTTCGCTGTAAGTTACTTTCACTTTTGTTGCTTCGATACAACTGACATCGGTGATGGTAGGTGGATCTTCATCTCCACTGTAGGGGAAGCTACTTGTTGTCCCAATATTATCATAATCCATCAAACCCGGATTAAAACCAGCCTCCCAATTGACATTGTCCAGAGTATGATATCCTGAGTCGTTGTTACGGAATGCGCTAGATTGTGTATTTGTTACTTCAACATTTTTGAAGGACTGTCCATAGCTGTCATTGTCCATGAATATCCCATTGGGTGGATAGTCTGCTACTGATGAATGAGTGTAAATGTTATCTACTGTCACTTGCTCAACATAATTTGCAAGATACGGTGAATCATCACTTATGCCAAAGGAATATAAAGCTCCTGTATCCCCACTGTCCTGGTTAGTATCATGAACCTTGACATACTTAAATGTATTGTCGTACACGTATATAGCACTCTTTGGTATATCAGTGTAGCAATCCCAGGCAAAAGCATATCTTGGACTGTTGTAGATTTCACAGTAGGATACTTCATTGTTACTGGAGTTCATCACATAAACACCGGCGCCATGTCCTAATAACTCTCCCACATTGTCAATTAAGTTATTAGTGATAATGTTGTTTTTAAGAGTATCCCCTTCTCCGGGATAGTTTCCTTCCAGAAGAACACCTGCATGACCTATATGGTTTATCCAGTTGGCTGAAATGGTATTGTTCTGGTTGTAAAACAACATGTATATGGCTGAGTATCCACTGTTTTTGAAACGGCATTTGGTGATAGTGATGTGATCAGTATTTTCCAGGTAGAACATACCGGTTCTGTGTTGAGGTAAATTTATCTGCCTATCATACTCGTCATAAGTATGACCCTCGCCTGAGTCTCCATCATTAACATGGGCATGACGGAACCAATCAGTAAAGTCTGAAACTTCAAACCTCAGCCCTTCAAAGGTGATATACTTTGCTCTAGCACTCTCGCTAGTCCCTATTACGGAAACTATTCTTTTAACCTTGGGAGCTATTATTGTTTGACTTGCTATGGCTCCATCCCGTGCCCAGTAGTATAGATATCCAGCCGAGGTATCAAGGTAAAACTCACCCGCCTCATCCAGAAGGTCCAGTACCCCTTGTACGAAATATCGAGAACCGGAGGAGTTCTGATAAATAGCGTACCTTGTATTTTGGGTCAGGGTTATTTGTCTTGTGCTTGTATTAATACTGGAAATTGGGACAACATCGGTAAACCAGTCCCAGCTTCCTCCTGGCCAGATAAATACCTGAGCATCATCTATATCCCATCCTGAAGGGTTAAGGTCACCGGATTTATACTGTAGGACCGTATGAGAACCAGCCACCCCCTCGCTGAGAAGATAGTTTGCCTGGGACATGGGATAGCTACTACTATAGTTATAGTTAGGCTCACGCGCCTTTCTGGCTCTCTTTCCATTTTCAAATAGGGTATGGAATTCCCAACTGGTTCCTACATTGGCTCGGTAGATGTTTCCAGAATACTGAGTCCAACCGGTAATTTTTTCTCCCTCAATAAGATGAGCACTTCCTAAACCATCATAATTTTTGTAGATGATATACCATCCATTGGTTGCTGAATCAGCCTCTGTAAATTGGATGGTTGAGGTTATGTAGTAGTTACCTTCCCTTATATAAACAATAATATCTCCGGTCATATTATCGTTTATGGTACGCACAACATCCCGTGCTTTTGTTATGGTGGCAAATGGCTGAGAAAGTGTTCCCGGATTGTTGTCATTACCATCAGGAGCTACATAATACGTAGCCTGGATAGTAGGAGCAGGTGTCGGTGTCGGAGTGGGTGTCGGAGTGGGGGTTGGTGTTGGCGTGGGTGTAGCTCCTTCTATCTCTACATCATCATAATAGTTTGTGCCTGCATAAGTGTCACCCCACCAGTCTCCCATGGCCATTTTGCTAAACGAAGTTGTGGCTGTAGTTGAGCCTACAGAAGTACTATCTATATAGAGGTCCACATCAGTGCCCGAAGTATAATCCCATTTGAGCTCATGCCACCCTGTAGTTCTGGTGACAGTTGTTGCAGTCTCGTTTATCCCAATCCTTTTTACGTATTTTGAAGTAGATATATATGTATCTACACCCATACCTACCCAGGAATAACTGTCATTCCAGCCACCTTCATCAATACGAGCGAAACAGATCATACTCGTAGCGCTTGTATCATCATAGAACCATATAACCGCTACTTTGTTATAGCTTGTGCCAAAAACGCGATATATAACATCCATATCCTCATCTACTATATAGCTGTAGGTTCCACTGTGTTTCTGAGCCGTGCTCCTGGTTGCCGTACCCTTTCCTGTAGTCCAGTTACCCAGACCATCCTCAAATCCATCAAAGAAGATGGAACCGCTCACGCTAGAAGCTGTCAAGGCCAATGCTGCCACTGCAAAGGCCAGGACAAGCACCAGACTTAGTAACTTTCTTCTTTTTTTCATTTTGCTTTGCCTCCTCTTTATTTGTGTTTTACTTGTAACTATTCAGCCTTATTTCGTAAATACTGGAGTGAAATATGTTTTTTCTCTTTAGTTACCACTCCCTTTCTCGAATTAGCGTTTAGCGGGTAGCGTATAGCGTTTAGTGTCGCTTCGCTCCTGCCCCTTCTTGTGTTCATTGACCAGTTGGTTAATTGGTGAGTAGTTAACTGGTCAATTTCCCCTCACCTTAATCCTCATCTTAATAGTTCATAGTTATGAGTTCGTAGTTCATCGACAAAACAACAAATAGTGAACCAATTAGCTAACAGACTAATAGGTCAATGAACTATGAACTACGAACAACGAACAACGAACTAAATGGGGGAGAGGAAATTTTCTTACGATATACTATATACTGCTTTTCTAGCGTTAATATCAATATATCGTTTTACGATATTATATTACAGTATTGCAGTCAATTTTTCTGCCAACTTTGTACATCTTAGAACGGCACTTACTTAGATTGATTTACTGGCGGGGATTCTAGAGATTTTTCAAGGGTGGGCATCTTTGTTTTTCTTTAATTTTTTTCCTAATTTTTGGCCAATTTTGTACATTTTAAAGAAAAAGAGCTAGCCCAAAAATGATTGAGGTTTGCCTCTGGAGAGCCTTCAGGAAGGATGGACATTATTGTCCATCCTCTTTTTTCTATAAAAAACTATTTTTAATTGGCTAAAGTTTATCCCTTGTCTGGGCTTGAAGTCTCAGGAAACCTCAGAAAAATGGACAATATTGTCCATTTTGTACAAAATTATCCCTTCCACCTAGTTTTTCTGGATGAGTGTTCTGAATACAGGTGACACAGGACTCGATAGGTTCGATTTTGGAATTTCTCTGTGAATTAATGAGGGAGAGGGTTGTAATTCTCCAGTTCTCTGGTATGCTCGCAAACCTTACGGATTGTTTCGGCTGCCTGCTCCTGCACTTTTGGAGCAGCGGTAAGGATATCCCGGGAAATACTCATCCCACTGTGGTGAAAGTTATGCAGGGCGTTTTCAAAGGCATGGGCATAATTGCCAGCGATGAAATCTATGTGGGCAGGGTTACTGATCCAGGTCCGCCAGCGGTCACCTCGCCACAGACTCAACGTGTTGATGGGATGGTATAACCTTTTGAGTTTGGTACTGGAATTAGGCGGTTAAAACCAAACTCTGTCGAAGCCGAACCATGCTAAAACTCCTCAATTTCTATCCATCTTTGCTCCCCTCTTTTTGGCTGGCTCCTTCCTTAGCAGAGTTTTCTTTCTATAAATATGCATCTGCTACTTTGCGGATGCCCTGGGCAATCATATGACAATCCTCCTCCGTGAGCTGCGGAGGAATATCAATTTGGATGGATTTACTTAATAAATCCAGGGTCTTAGGCAGCATATCAGTTGAATACTTAATCTCTGGGCCTTTATAGTAAGGACAGGTGTAAGGGCAGCCCTCAGCAGTAGCTGTCCATTTGTTAATAATCATCTCCCAATGGGAATAAATGTGCCAGTCAGGCACTCCCTTATTATATATGGAATTTGCCTCAACCCCTTCTGCCTTTAAAGCTTGAGCAAATTTTTTTGTAAGCTCTGGTGTGGGAAGAGAGAAAAACAAAGCAATAGCCGTATCTCCTTCTGGATCATTTAGTCTTCGAAACTGGAGCCCCTTAATATTGGAAATGGACTCTTTTATTCTTTTTTTATTTTCTCTCATCTTCTCAATCAGGCCATCAAGGCGTCTTAATTGAACCCTGGCTACTGCCCCTATTAACTCTGACATGCGAAAGTTAACTCCTGGAAAAAGCTCTCCCTTATATCGGGCCGAGTTAAAACGCTTCCCCGGGCCTCCGGAACGCCAGCAGGCTGCTGCATCGTGATACCCCTGAGCTCTATCGTAGAGGAGCTCATCATCGGTGGTGACCATCCCACCCTCACCGGCAGTAATTATTTTGTGATACTGAAAACTGAAGGTATTGCAATCTCCAAAGGTTCCTAAATATTTTCCCTTATAGCTTCCTCCGCAGGCCTGAGCAGTATCTTCTACTACCTTTAAATTATGGTTTTTGGCTATTTCCATAATCTTATCCATGTTGCAGGGAGCCCCCCGCATGTGAACCGGTATTACTGCTTTGGTGCGGGAAGTTATTTTACGCTCAAGGTCCCCGGGGTCCAGGGTAAGAGAGTCATCAACCTCGGCAATCACAGGAATAGCCTTAACTGCAATTACTGCAGCACAGCTAGCGAAAAATGTATACCCAGGAATGATTACCTCATTTCCTGGGCCAACTCCCACTGCTATAAGAGAGCTAATTAAAGCTGAGGTACAGGAATTCACTGCCAGTGCATATTTTACCCCCATCTTTTTAGCAAACTCTTCCTCAAGCAGCTTCACTCTTGAGGAAAATTCCTCTGGGCCATAATAGCGAAAAAGATACTTGTGGTCTAAAACTTCCAGCACAGCCTTCTTTTCCTCCTGGCCTATTTCCAGCCCACCGGGGAACATAGGTGGATTAGGCGTGGTTTTTGCTGGTTTTCCTCCTTCAATGGCAAGTTTTTCCCTTCTTAATTTTTCACTCATACTGTTATCCTCCTTTCCCTTTATCGACCCTTAATATTGGTATATCGTTTTACGATATTATCGTACAATCAATTTCGATATTGTCAATTGGACGCTGGAGACCCCTCAGGTAGCAAAAAAGTAGCCTGTCCCTTTTTTTGCATTGTCAATATAGGGATAATTTTGTATGAAGTGGACATTATTGTCCACTTCTCTGAGGTTCCCTGAGGCTTCAAGCCCAGACAAGGGATAAACTTTAGCCAATTAAAAATAGTTTTTTATAGAAAAAAGAGGATGGACAATAATGTCCATCCTTCCTGAAGGCTCTCCAGAAGCTGAAATCCAAACATCTTTAACATAAATTTTCTTCAAAATGTACAAAATGGCCATGGGAGACTGGTGGCCTGGTGACACAAATACAAACTATTATGATGATGTAGAGATACAACAAAATTAGCCCTACAAAATAGTGAGAATATTGCTCCAGCGGCCATAGATATGCACATAGCTACCTGGAAATGATAGTTTACTGCAGCAGTTAGCTACCTGGAAGTGCTCAGCAGCTAGCGGTAACTAAGACAAAAAAGGAGCAGCAGAACTAATTCTGCTGCTCCTTCGTTTCGCCCTGGGCTTTGGCTCACCTGCTGGTAATGGCGAAAATTTCAGAGTCTTCCGCAGGATTTCCTTATAATTAACTTTGGTTTCAAGATTATATCCTCAGAGGGGATTTTACTATGGCCAACTCCCTTTATCTCCTTTAATAAAGCCTGACAGGCTAAAGTGCCCATAGAATAACTGGGTTGGCTTACAGTAGTCAGGGCAGGCTCAGTTAAGGGAGCCCATACAGGATCATCGAAGCCAATTACGGCCATCTCCTCGGGAATTTTTACCTTATTTTCTCTTAAGGCCAAGAGAGCTCCACTGGTCATAGGTTCGTTGCAGACAAAAAGGGCGGTGGGAGGATTTTTCATTCTTATAAAATCCACAGCCGCCTTGCGGGCTTTTTCCCTTCGGTAATCTCCTTCTTTTATGAGCTTTGGCTTTAAGGAAATATGATTTTCCTCAAGGGCCCTTTTATATCCGGCTAATCTTTCCTCGCTGGTCGTAACTCCTTTTAGGCCGGTAATGATCCCTATGCGGCGATGTCCTAAGCTAATAAGATAATTCACTGCCTCATGGGAGCCGGCCTGGTTATCAACTATAACTGTTGGCACCTTAAGGCCTCTCACTCCTCTGTCCACTAATACCAAGGGCATTCCACCTCTGGATAATTTCTTAAGATAACTGTGATTTCCCGTTGAGGGGGAGACAATTAAGCCATCCACATTTCGCTCGTATAAGGCTAATAGATAATCTCGCTCCTTTACCGTATCCTCATCGCTATTACATAAGATTACACTATAGCCACTTTGATTAGCCACATCCTCAATTCCTCGAATAAGTGTAGTAAAGAAGAAGGTGAGTACATCAGATACAATTACCCCTATGGCCTTAGTTTCCTGAGTTTTAAGCCCCCGAGCAATAACATCTGGCTTATAATTTAGCTTCTCGGCAGCTTTAAGCACTTTAGATTTGCTTTCCTCGCTGAAGTAGCCGTAGTTACCAAGGACCCTGCTGACCATAGTCACGGAAAGACCTGCCTCTCTGGCTACATCTTTTAAGGTTATTTTCTTTCTCATTTATTTTTTCCCTTCCTATATTTGATGTATCGTTTTAGAATATTATACTACATTGATTTGAAATTTGCAAACCGCGTTCACATTTGCAAACCGCGTTCACTTGACATCCCTAAAAACGACCGAAAATAGAGTCAAAGTGGAGAAATTTTTTAGAACTCTCCGCTTTGAAGAAACTTGACACTCCTTTTTACATTTACTATATTAAAGTAAGAAAATTACATTACTCATAGGGAGAAATCTATGGCAAGAACAACTAAAATTGTAAACTTCTCTTTACCGCCAGAGACATATAGAGAAGTAGAAGAGTTAGCCAAACAAAGACAGACTTCAAAGAGCCAACTTTTACGAGAAGCATTAACACAATATGTTGTTTCTGAAAGAAGATGGGAGCAGATAAGGAAGTGGGGAGAAGAGACTGTAAAAAGGTTAGGGATCAAGAATGAGGATGATGTAGATAGAATAACTCATGAGTATGGTGAAAAAAAAATCTGGCAGCAAAAGTAGTACTTGATACGAATGTTTATATTTCTGCCATTACTAAATACTAAACGAGCAGGAAAGCGATGTATAAAAGAAGAAGAGGATTTGGAAAAAAAATGGTCTTTATGTTAGCTGTAGTAGCTATATTTTCTATCTCCTTGAGCGTACCTGCTTGGGGAAAAGAGGCTGGAGGAGAGCCGCTTGTATCTTTAAATGTTGAGGAGATGGAGGTCTATGACCTCCTGAGATTAATTGCCGAAGAAGCTGATTTGAGTATAGTTATAAAGGAAAAAATAAAAGATGAAATCACCCTGCGGGTTAAGAATGCCAATCTCTGGCAAGTCCTGGAAGCTGTTTTAGAGGATACGGGATTTACCTATCAAGAAAAGAACGGGATTGTTATAATAACTGGATTAGGAAAGATTGAAGAACAAGCCAGTGAGCAAGAGCCTTTGCCAATAACTGAAATTATTTTTTTAAACTACCTGCAGGCAGCAGATGTCAAGGGGATTTGTCAACGTTTTCTTTCCCCTTCGGGAATTATATTTGCAGAGCCACGAATTAATGCTTTAATTATCATTGATATCCCTGAAAACATTAGAAAAATTGAGCAGTTAACGACGGAGCTGAACATTAGACCTTCTCAGTTTCTACTAAGTGGAATTATATCTGATTCTGATTCTTCGCTGGCTATAATTAATGGCGAAATTCTAGGGCTCGGGGAGACGATAGAAGGGGTGACAGTTAGCAAAATTGAGCAAGATACAGTTACTCTGGAGAAGGAAGAACTGGTTATTGTCTTGGAACTACAAGAGGTTTACTTCGTTTCCTCACAAGATAGTAGAAGATAACCGGAGAAAAAATCAAACTAAAAATGAGACGATAGAATAACTCATGAGTATGGTGAAGAAAAATCTGGCAATAAAAGTAGTACTTGATACAAATGTTTATATTTCTGTCATCTTATTTGGTAGGAATCCAGAGAAAATTAGAAAGCTATCTAAAGAAAAAAAGATAGAACTTTTGGTTTCAGAGGCAATTATTGCTGAAATAGCAGAGGTTCTGAGAAAAAA
>Ga0209979_1003309_pt1 | contig 14330 bp, 13 predicted proteins | sample AnhtaG_FD_183114 | JGI IMG/M metagenome (GOLD analysis project Ga0209979, IMG submission 183114) | Deep subsurface microbial communities from Anholt, Denmark to uncover new lineages of life (NeLLi) - Anholt_01485 metaG (SPAdes) (version 2) | ecosystem: Environmental > Aquatic > Marine > Oceanic...
ATGTTCAAACATTCGGCAATATCCTGGGCCCGGAAAATATGCTCCCGCTGACCAGGTATCCAGGCCCCTGCAAGAACCTTATTGTCTGAGGCAATAATTGAGGCGTATCTGCCTGATATCTTGCCCAAACCAGTTACCACTCCGGTTGACCCCTCCTGATTGAACTCAGGGTCATAGAGGCTGTTTAATGGTGAAAATGTACCAGGATCAACTAAAATATCGATTCTTTCCCAGGCTGTCTTTTCCCCTCTTTTGTGGAGCTTTTCAACCGGAAGACCTGCCATTTTTCTTTTCTCTAAGGCCTCGGCGACCTCCTCTTCAACCTTGGATATCTCAAGGGCATTAGCCTCTTCCTTTTTTCTTTCATTTTCTTTTAGTTCTTTTCCTATTGGAGCCATTTTTTCAAAATACTGTCTCATATTATTTTCCCTCCTATAATCTATAATCACCTACTTTTTGTTCAAGTGTTGCTATCAGACCTGCCCGGAATCGAGAGTCCCTGTAAAGTCTGGCATCAGCCTTCATCTCTTTTTCAACAAATGAATTTTCATCAAATTTTGATGGCTCATAACCCTCAAGAAGGTTGTTTAAGGCATCTATGGATTGTGGTGCCAGGGGCCTTCCCATCTTAGCGATCTCATCCTTTACCTCTCTTAAGGGTTTCCCCCAGAGATGGGAGTAATTTTCAGGATTCCTTCTACTGTCAACCTCGACAGAGACCTCCTCTTTTGTTGCCAGTCTCTCTCTCTTTTTTTCATCTACCCTCGGGATCTCGTCCTCAGGACACGTAGCAAGTTCCAATCCCTTTGGAAGTAAAAGAAGCCCTGCCTCTTCATTGTGAGTCTCTAAGTCTTCCTGATATCTTACCTTATCAGCCTCACGGTCATCAGTTTTCTGCCTCTTTGGAAAAGGGAAAGGAATATCTACAACTACATTATAGGTTCCGATTTCTTTTAGCTGGTTGGCCTTTACCTCCTTTGATGTCTTGGCCATATATTCTGCATTGATCGGGCCAGCCTTAACCAAGGTTCTGGCTATTCCTGACCAACCTGGAATAAGGCCAATCGTGGCCTCGCTAAAACACATACCGCTACGGGAGTCGCCGACTAAAATATCGGCCATCAGGGGAATCTCTGCTGAACCACCAAATCTTGTCCCTCCTCCGCAAACAGCAACCACCCGCAAATATTGGGCAATCTTTCTAACGATTCCATGGAGGGCAATCCCCTTCTTTAACCTGTTATCCGCCCATTCAAAGAGCTGGTCTACCTCCTCTGCCGGAGCCCCACTTGCCTCCTTGTCCTTTTTTGTTTCCAGGGTCCTGTCCAGTTTGTCCAGGCTTTCCTTGAGATCTCCACCAGCGTGTACCGGATCATTGGCTCCATAGAGGATAAAAAATTCAAGATCATCCCTTTTCTCAAAAACCTTATCTAAACCCTCTAAATGGGCATCCAGCCCCGGGTTTCCTACCTGATGAACCGGTGGGTTATAATAACATAGAATAGCACCAGACTTTCCCTTAAAAGTGACCTGGTCAATTATAAGGTATGCCTTACCCTCTGACCATTCATAGATTGGTCCGAGATTTTTATATCCTGCAATCTTATCGGATCTGACCAAGCTTGCTGGACCTTTCATAAAATACCTCCTTTGTATTCGGGTTGATAATTTATGGGACTCTATATACAATGATATTAATCCTTATTCAAGTAATATCGTAATAAGTTTAATTTAAAATTTATCCAGGAGAATGACTTAAAGTTGAGAGTCTTAATTGTCCGGCCGAGCGCCCTGGGCGACACCCTTATGTTGACTCCAGCCCTTTGTCAAATAGCTGATAAGGTAGAATTAACATTATTAGGGAGAAGGCCAGGGATTGATTTTTTAAATCCCTTCTTAAGGCATTGCCTTGATTATGAAAAGGGAGGATGGCACACTTTATTTTTGGAAAACCCTAATTGCAAGGATCTCCCCTTACCTGAAGTGGACAGGGTAATATCTTTTCTCAGTGACCCTGGTAATAAAGGAACGAAAGGCTTAAAAGTCTGTCTAAAAAATATCCCTATCTTTTCATTTCCGCCCTTTCCACCCAAGAAAGAAAAAATACATGTTGCATTATATTTAGCATCATGCCTTGAAAAATCTGGACTGCCTGTTAATCCTGAGGAGGCCATAGAAGAGGCCATGAGGAGGCCTTTGTTTGGAAAAAATGAACTATCGAGATCGGGGAGCATTGTTGTTTTGCATCCAGGCTCTGGAAGTAAAAAGAAAAACTATCCACCCGAATTTTGGCTTGACCTGATAAGGGGCAAAGCTCTTGGACTATTCCATAAAAGAATCTTGCTTTTAGGGCCAGCAGAGGAGGAATGGTATCAAATCTTAGCCAAAGGGCTATCAGGGGTAGAAATAGAGATTGTTCATTCCCCTGATAAAGACAGACTATTATCATTGCTGAAAAATGCCTCCCTTTACATTGGACATGACAGCGGCATAACGCACCTAACAGCAATGCTTGGAACACAAACAATAGGCCTTTTCAAAGACAGTGATCCCCTTCAGTGGGCTCCATTGGGCCCGGATGTTACAGTAATTTCTAATGATAAATCTCTTAAAATTATCTATAAGAAAATTAAGGAAAGATTACATAAGCTATAAAAACTTTTGGCTTGACTGATTTAAGGGGCTTAAGTATCCTTCTTTGAGCACTGATTTCAGACAATATTGGTAGATAATTTTAAAGTAGGGGGTATGCATGGATTATTCATTATCAATGGAACATGATATCTTAAGAAAATCTGTAAGGGATTTTGCTGAAAATGAGATAAAGCCTGTAGCCAGGGAACTGGATGAGAAAGAGGAATTCTCTTACGATACTATGAAGGCCATGGCAGGACTTGGCCTTTTTGGTATGTTTGTGAGTGAAGAATACGGAGGCCAGGGGATGGATTATGTCTCCTATATTATTGCTACTGAAGAAATTGCCAGAATTGATGGGTCCCATGCTGCCACCATCGCTGCTGGTAATTCCCTGGGTATTGGACCCCTTTATTATTATGGAAATGAGGAACAGAAAAAAAAGTATCTTCCAAAGGCATGCAGTGGTGAGACTCTCTGGGCCTTTGGACTGACTGAGCCTAATGCCGGATCGGATGCTGGGAATACAAAGACAAATGCTGTTCTTGATGGGGACGAATGGGTAATAAATGGGAGCAAGATATTTATTACAAATGGGTCAACTGATATTACTGCCGGTGTTGTAGCACTGTCCAGGACAGGAACAAGGAAGGATGGCCGGCCAGAATTAACATCGATTATAGTAGAGAAAGGGACCCCTGGCTTTGAGGCAAGGACTATGCATGGTAAGTTGATGTGGCGGGGATCCGATACGAGTGAGCTATATTTTGATGACTGCAGGGTACCAAAAGAAAATCTTCTGGGCCCGGTAGGTGACGGCTTTCATCAGATGCTTGCAACCCTGGATGGGGGCAGGCTCTCTATAGGTGCAATGGGTTTAGGTGGGGCACAGGGGGCATTTGATATGGCCCTTAAATATTCCAAGGAGAGGGTTCAGTTTGGCAAGCCAATATCGACATTTCAGGTCAATTCCTTCAAATTAGCAGATATGGCCACAGAGATAGAGTGTGCGAGACTGCTCCTCTATAAGGCCTGCTGGCTGAGAGACAATGAACAGCCATTTGGAAAAATTGCAGCCATGGGCAAATTATACTGCTCTGAGGTCATGGGAAGGTGTGTTAACCATGCTGTCCAGCTACATGGTGGATACGGGTTGATGAAGGAATATGATATTGAGAGATTCTATCGGGATCATAAGCTGTTAGAGATTGGCGAAGGAACCAGTGAGGTTCAGCGGATAGTGATTTCTCGATTAATCGATGCAGTTTAGTTAACCCTACAACGTCATTCTTGGCCTGTTAAATATGTTCATTAATAAGCGCTGTCACTTGTAAGGCGCTTATTTAATGGGATGAAGCTTACTCTTATAAATGTAGTAGATTTATTTTTGAAGATTATCTGCCAGACATAAAAATTAAATAAGTTACGTAGTAGGGTTAAATGTTAGACAAGATTCTAGGCAGGAATATTGCCACGTATGTTAAGGCCCATCGGGGCATGATAATATTGACAATTATCCTGACCGCCTTGTCAGCCATCTTTGTAGTAGTACCTGTCTACCTCCTTCAACCCTTTATTGACGAAGGAATGAAAACGGCAAGCGATCCTGTTGAATGGAGGATTCCCTGGCTAACATTCCAATCTCCCCTGTCATTTAAGAAAACAGAACTGACACTGGTGAGCGGGATCTCACCGAATCAGTTACTCATCCTCCTTACTGGTATTGCATTCCTCTCTATCCTCTTTAAATCAATTACCCTTTACTTAAGTAAACTTGCAGCAACAGCCTTCTCAAACAGGGCCATTAAAACATTACGGGTTGATCTGGCTGAAAAGTTTATCTCTCTGCCCTTAACATTTTATCATAAACGTAAAAGTGGCGAGCTTATTGCAAGAGCTACAGCAGACCTGACAGTAATGCAGGGTTATATAAGCAATATCATTATAGGTCTTGTCCAGCACCCCTTAACAGCAGCGGTCTTTCTTGGCTACCTCCTTTTCATGAATTATAAACTTACCATACTGGCTATTATTTCTACACCTTTAATCGTTGGCCTGGTCAGGCTTTTTGGCCGTAAGGTTAAAAAACATGCCACCAGGGTTCAGGACGCAACTGCAGAGGTGACATCAAGCTATCAGGAGATTCTCTTATTACTCAAGGTTATTAAGGGATTCTGTAGGGGTACATATGAATCCAAGAGATTTAGGGAGCTTGCTGATAATCTGTATAAAAAGGTTATGCAGTGGAACAGGTGGCGGCTCGGTCTTAGTCCCATGATGGATTCAAGCGTGTTCTTGACTCTTCCAGTTGTGGTAATAATAGGAAAGATTTACTTCCATCATACCTTAGGAGAACTTATTGCAATGCTCTATGCCTTCTCCGCTGCATATGTTCCTGTTAAAAAACTGGCCAGTATATATAATGATTTGAGGACACTTCAGGGTGCAACCAGAAGGGTCTTTGATATAATGCATACTGTGCCAGATATACAGGATAAGCCAGCAGCAAGAAAGATGCCGAGACTAAAGAATACAATAGAGTTCTCTCATGTTGATTTTGGCTATGAACCAGGGGAATTAATTTTACGTGACATTTCTTTTACAGTAAATACAGGGGAGATGGTGGCCTTTGTCGGTTCAACTGGGGCAGGTAAAAGTACCCTCTTGGATCTAATTCCTCGTTTTTACGATGTACGCTCTGGTTCTATTACCATTGATGGAATGGATATCAGGGATGCAACACTGGAGTCCTTAAGAGATCAGATTGCCACTGTAAGCCAGGAGAGTCTTCTTTTTCATGACACCATTGCCAATAATATAAATTACAATGGAGACCATTATAAAAAGGAAGACATTGAAAATGCATCCAAAATTGCCCAGGCCCATGATTTCATCATGGCCTTTTCAGGTGGGTATGAAACAATTGTTGGTGATAGAGGAACGCTTATATCTGGTGGGCAGAGACAGAGAATTGCAATAGCCAGGGCTATCATTAAAGATCCGGCTATCATGATTCTTGATGAGCCTGCCTCAGCCCTTGATCCAGAAAGCGAGCTTCTAATCCAGGAGGCCATAGAGAACCTCCTTGGAAAGAGGACCATCTTTGTTGTTTCCCACCGCTTGAATACAATCCGAAGGGCTGATACCATCTATGTTCTGGAGAATGGAAGGATTGTTGAGTCAGGCACACATGAGAAGCTTATTGCTGCAAACGGTAGATATAGGGACCTATATGATATCCAGTTTAGGCGGTAATTCCCATAACGAAGCTTCGCTTCAAACCGACAAGTTGCAAGGAGCATGGGTATCTCTTTTCAGGTAATGAACTGGGCAGTACCTTCTGCTCGTCCATTACCGATGCTCCAGGCGGGCGGCCATCTAAGTCTTGGACTCTCGAGGGAGAGGTGACGGGTAAGTTCTCTAAGGCCTTCCCGCCCGCCTTCACCCGTGCCATTAGCTGGCTTACACGTATCCGCTTCTTCATACCTGAAAAGAGATACCCATGCTCCTTTTTAAACTTGACATAAATCCGCCGTAAGTCTGGCGGATAAATGTTAAGATCTTAGCTTATATAGACACTTAGTGCCTAACGGTCTTCTGTAGGCTCGAAGGATAGTTACTCCTATCTCCCACCTCTAAGGGCTTTTTTAATGTCCAGATAAGTGTCCTTGATCCAGCGTGACACTTTCTCAATGACTGTCCTGTTGAAATATTCTCTGTCTTCGTCGGCAATATTTTCATATTTGCCATCATATTTCAACTTCACCCAGGCGTTGAAATCAAATTTTCTTGCAAGATTATAGAGATAGTGATTTAGAGGCGCAAAACCCGGTTTCCTGACGATAGAAACACCAAAGTCGATCACACAGGGCATCCGTCCTTGGACAACGAGAAGGTTGCCCTTTTTCTTGAGGTCTGTATGCGCAACATCCGCCTTGTGCAGCTTTTTGATCAGGTTCAAAAGGCTCTCAAAAAATACGCCTCGATCCTTGATCCGGGCCCTATATACCAGAATCCCGTCAATGAATTCGAGCACCAGATAGCGCCCATCTAGAAGGCCATAACAGTGTGGTACACCATGTACTTCAGATAGCCTTGAGTAGACCCTATACTCATTGCGCAACATCGCCCGGCGGATTAGTCTGCCTAATCCCCACCCTATAGGAGCTTTGAGGATTAGACGCTGACCTTTGCCTTCATACAGGTAGACATGGCCCTGATAACCGCGGCTTAAAATGTTCGACCCCGTTTTTACGCTTTCCTTGACCCACTGAAGGAGCTCGTTTTCGGTGAGGTTATTAATATTTTTAAACATTGGTGTCACTGGGAGTTCAATAGAGCCCCAAGGATAGGCAGCACAGCCAAAAAAGGAGAAACAGGGCAATAATGGGCTCGCCGTTATGTCGCAGGCTTTGCATGAACGACCAGCTACCACGTTGTGCGGGCCGACAAGAGGTAAGGCGTGGAATAAGTGCCCTGGTCCCTTTGCGCCATTCCTCCCACTCCTCTTTAAACATGCGATGAAGCTTTTCATCTTCTCGACGGATGGAAGGAGGATAAAAGGCGAGCAAGATAAATATTAACATGGGTAGGCTCCACCATAAGCTGGAGGCAATGGCAAACCCGAATCCCAACGTGAGATTGCCCACATAGAGAGGGTGCCTGACATAGGCATAAGGCCCGTCGGTGGCAAGGATCTTGTTCTTTTTAATGTGGCCCGATGCCCATAGTCGTGCCGCAATACCCAGGATAACCAGCACTGCACCAGCAAAGAACAATATCTTTTTTGGTTCGCCTGCAGTACTGACCAGGATAACAAATGCAATGCCAAGGAATTGACGGAAGCGTTCCCGTTTGTATCGAATATCATGAAGGAATCGTTGTAAACCTAAAGCTATTGCCATTGATTCAGTTCTTTTCAGCCAATATTATGAGCGTAATTATATTGCTGCCGACAGAGGCGTCACGCATAATGATTCAAGTTATAGTAATAGCAAGAATCTCTTTTTGGTGAGGCCAGTATAAGAAATAGGCGGTCGCATGTCAACGGGAAAGGCATTGCAATATATAGCAATTGCTCTTGATGTGATCTTTGGATGACCCACTTCCCATTATAAAAATCAAGAGTACAGGGTAGGATTTGAGTTGCTATTTAAATAAAAAATAGCTATATTAAACAGTTCTATTAAAATTTTACATTCTTAAAGGAGTGATTTTATGTCTACTGAAGAAATAGAAAGAACATTTTCTGGTGGTACTAAATATGTCCTGGATGAGGAACTGGCAAAGATAGTAAATATCACCATGGCCCTCGAGATGCCTCTTCTTTTGAAAGGGGAGCCAGGCACAGGAAAGACCATGCTGGCCTATGCAATCGCCGAGAGTCTCAGGATGCCTCTAATTGTCTTAAATGTAAAATCCAGCATGAAACTAATTGATGCCCTTTATCAATACGATACCTTGACACGCCTGAACGACAGCAGGTTTGGTGACTCCAAGAGGGATATAAGCAACATTGAGGACTATATCAAGATGGGGAAGATCGGACAGGCCTTTGTGGCAGATGAAAGAGCTGTTCTTTTGATAGATGAGATAGACAAGGCAGATACCGATTTTCAGGATGATATGCTCGATGTTCTGGATCAGATGGAGTTTGATATCCTCGAGATTGATAAAACTATTAAAGCAAAACAGAGACCAGTGATAGTTATTACATCTAATGCTAAAAAAGATCTCTCGGATCCATTTCTTGGAAGATGCAATTTCCATCATATAGCCTTTCCCGAGCCTGATATGATGCGAGAGATTGTACAGGTCCATTTTCCTGATATAAACCAGGATCTGCTCGAAACTGCTGTGAAAGGCTTTTACAGGCTCAGGGAGTTTAAGGAAGTGGAAAAGAAACCGGCGACAAGGGAACTTATAAACTGGATCAGGGCAATGAATGCCGATCCTGATTTTAGGGTAAAGGATATAATTAAGGGCGATATCCCATATCTGGGCGTTTTATTTAAGAAAAGCCCAGATTATGCAATTGCCCAGAGGGCTGTCTCCAGGTATAGGTTATAGGTCTTGTTTACCGAATTTTTTTATACATTACGCCAGGTTGGTGTGCCCGTTACACCCACCTCATTCCTGAGGCTGCAGAAGGCCCTCAGTAAAGGCCTCATCAACTCCGTTGACGATTTCTATATATCCTCAAGGGCAATACTAATAAAAAGCGAGCGTTATTTTGATCTCTTTGACCAGGTGTTTGCCCATCATTTCAAGGGGGTTGAGCTCTCCGATCCTACCGAATTTGATTTATCCGAGGCGGCCAAGGCCCTGTTAGATGCCTGGTTAAAGGATCCACAGGCTATTGCAGATGCCCTTGGGATTGATGAAGACTCTCTCGCTCACTTGAGCCCGGAGGAGCTCATTAACTATTTTCTTGAAAGATTAAAAGAGCAGACCGAAGCCCACCATGGTGGAAGCAAATGGATAGGTACAGGAGGCACTTCACCTGTAGGTCATTCAGGATATCATCCCGGTGGCATGAGGGTTGGGGGCATGTCCAGGAATAAATCGGCAGTCAAGGTTGCAATGGACAGGAGATACAGAGACTATTCTTTGGCTGGCCCTCTCACTCGGACTCATATGGGGGAGGCCCTGAAAAGATTGAGGAATATGATACCAACTGGACCCAAGGATCGGGTCAATATTGATGAGACTATCTATCAAACCATGAAGAATGCGGGAGAGATCGAGATTATCTTTGAGCGGAGTTTAAAAGATAAACTAAAGGTCATCCTGGTTATCGATAATGGTGGTTGGTCAATGGATCCATATATTGATATGGTTCAGAGCCTCTTTGACTATTCCAGGAGCCAGTTCAAGGATCTGAAGACCTATTTCTTCCACAATACTATCTATGATTATCTGTGGGTGGACCCTCCGCGGCGTTCAAAACCATATGCAGTAGATGAATTTGTTAGGATAGATCCGGAAACAAGGTTTATCATTGTAGGCGATGCAAGTATGGCGCCCTATGAGATCATGGCCACTGATGGGTCGATCCATTTAGAGGAGAGGAGTGGTAGGCCAAGCATAGAGAGGTTGCAGTTCCTCGCCGATAACTTTCGGCACTCTGCCTGGCTTAATCCAAAGTCATCGGTAGAGTGGCCTTACACAAGGACCATTAATATTATACGACAGATATTTCCCATGTTTGAAATCACCCTGGATGGCCTGGAAAAGATGGTAACCCATGTGATGAGTAAGAATTGAGATATGATCTATACAGAACCTACCTTATTAGAATAGGGTTCAGAGGTTCAAGGTTCTGGGTTAGTGAAGGTTAACAAAAGAAAAACAACCCTGAACGCTGAACTTTGAACCTGTGAACGCCTACAAGGATGTTTACGAACAGGCCAGGCAAACACGTGCTGCCGTTCGTGGATTCATCAATTATCTCAAGAAATATGAAGAGCGCAAAGTAACCAACCCTGAACCTTGAACCGTGAACCTGACAACCTGAGTAGTTACCCTTTAATTTGCATTAGTAAATCGTTTCCAGTTTCAAGTATCAAATATCATGACTCCCCGTTTTGTCATACATGAGCACGATGCTTCCCACCTCCACTACGATTTTCGCCTGGAATTAGACGGGGTTCTTAGGTCCTGGGTTATCCCAAAAGGGCCATCCATGAATCCATCTGAAAAGCGGCTGGCTGTTTTGGTAGAGGATCATCCTGTGGAATATATTGATTTTGAGGGGATTATACCAGAGGGGCACTACGGAGCCGGTGCAGTAGTGATCTGGGATAGAGGATCCTATGAACTCCTTGAGCTGAAACAAGGAAAAATTACCTTTTTTCTCAATGGAGGAAAATTAAAAGGTGCCTTTACATTAACGCTGCTCAAGGAAAGGGGAAAAGGGAATGAGTGGCTTCTTATAAAGAAAAGAGACGAATACGCCCAACCCGGCTGGAGGCTTGAAAAAATACTTACACCAGAGAAAAAAGGCCGGTTAAAGGAGCTAATCCCTCCATGCAAGACAGCATGATTACAATTTTCCCACCTTAAAGGTCCCGAACCCAGTTAATTAACCGTATCCTTCTTTTTTAACGCCCCACCACTGCCTCAGGCTCTAAAACCTGCAAATAAGTTGTTTCAGAACCTACGTTCCCCTTTTTTTGACGACTTCATGTTGAAATGAAGGACAAAGCGCTTCAACCATTCGCAGTAGCTTCGCTCCGTGCGAATCGAATAGTGTCGCCGCCGCATCACATCGCGCATATCATCAAGAATCTTACTTGACATAGCTTTCTTCCTGTTTTATCGTTTTTTTCATGATCAGAAAGAAGATACTATATTGAATAATGAACTACCTCGCAGCAAGCTACGAGGTATCAAAAACGGAAAAATTCGGAACGCAGCAAGCTGCGGGAAATCAACCCTTGTCCGCCTCTGGCGGATTGAAAGCAAGTAAATTTGCCTGTTTGTCCGTTCAATATCAGGATATCAGGCAAAATTGCCTTATACGTAAATGTTAGGTTGTGTTTCGGATGAAAACTACATCAGACCAAACCGCTTCTTACAATTCACGAGGTCTACAATGAGAATTTTGTGCACCCTAATACTCTTAGTAAGTTTCCTGGCCCTAATTTCTATAGCTTCCCATGCATCAGGAGATGATAAAGAAACGGAGTTTCACAAGCGCAATTTCTTCCTTAATTCTGCGATTGGGCGGCTTCAAGGACAGGTACCCTCTTATTGGGTCAAACAAGTCAAATCCAAAACAGCCGAATGGCAAAGCACCCAAACCGAGAAAAATTGGGTTAGAGCTACCGATACAGTAACCTTTACAGCCACAAAATACCGGGTGGATTCCGACGTGACTATTATGACACGGCCTAACAGCGGCGCCACAATCAAATATCAAACGGTCGGACAGCGGGAGCGGGGCGAACGACCGACCACGACGAAAGGGCTGACCACCTGTGTGGAAAATATGCCAATTGGCAAATATTACATCTGGGCTGAACGAAAGGGCAAACCCACCTCCATTATGTCTCACGCATACGTAATTGTGAAGCCCACAGAGGAAGTTAAGATCGATGAGGACATCGACTGAGGTAAATGAGAACAAAATCATGGGACACCTTAAATGGTTTTGCGCTGGTGCCACCGCCATCGTTCCAGGTTACACGTTCTTTACAACTTATCCGCCACCAATATTCCCGGGTATCAGCATTTTAACAAGTGTCCTCGCAGCCGCAATCATTTATATTACTTGGACTTATAATCCTCGTACTCAAGCGAGTGCTAGAAGTTTGGAAAAATTGGTTCGGCTGGCGATACTCTGGTTACTTCTAGCATTTGTATTCTTAACAATTTATGTGTTGCTGATTCGATATTGCACCGTATTTGAACCTCAAGAGTATGAGCAAAGATTTCAGGTTGGATTTTGCAAATTCGATTGGAGTTTAACGGAAGTTGGTTTGAAGCTGAAACATAAGATGCCATTGGCGCCATTGGAAGATTGGTTGTTAACGGAGGGCGCATTCAGATCCGGGGGTCCTGAATTAATATGGACCTCATGGTCAATTGCCACAGCAGGATCCTTATTGGTGTTTACCTATATGGCGGGTTTTGTGCTTTGGACAGTAGGTTTCAGCCTTCTAGCTAAACACAAAGCGAATCCCAGCCAACCTAACAAGGCAAATGCAGCCGACGCTTAAAAGGAGCGCGGCTGATTTGCGACGTTCGGGCATTATGATATGGCAAAGCTCAATTTACCTGAATTTTTTAACAATGAAGCCCGGTTGCTTAAAGAAGCAAGGGATGAATGTATAAAGATACATGGTACTGATATTCGAGCTGCTGGTAATGAAGTCGAAATTTCCGTCCGAGAGTGGCTTCAAAGGATGGTTCCACGGAATGTAGCCGTTTTACATGGTCATCTAATAGACAGGGATAATAACATAAGTCCCCAGTTGGATTGTATCCTTGCAGACAATTCATTATTGCCAAGCCTTTACACAACAAAAGACGGAACAAACTACATCCCTATCGACAGCGTTTATGCCGTAGGCGAAATTAAATCCACTTATTATTCAAATCAGAAATATATTCAAGCTTTCTCAAAAAAAATAAAAGTTATAAATGAACTCATTCATCCTCTCATTGAAAATACTATTTACAATGGAATTTCAGGGACCAGTATTATTAGCCACATAGTTCACGGTAGCTCTCAGAAATACTTAAATCGAATATTTAAATTTATACTTTTCATCGCCGGCGGAGAAGCAACGACTGATGAAATAAAAAAAATCTATTTAAGCCAAGAAGATTCATTCATGCCAAATGTTTGTGTTTTTCTAAAAGGAGCAGTTGTAATCAAAGGCTTAATAGAGGAGAAAAAATTTTCAATTTATAAGTTTCCGGAGGACGCACCAAATGAATCAAGTTGGTGTATTACTCCTTTCGTAAAGCATGAGGGATCAGAAGCCAAATCGGAAGGAAAGCATTTAGGATTTTTGTACTATTTATTGATAAATCATATTAAAGAATCATTACCAGAACTACCTGACATGCGTGAATATATGAAAGATGTTTTAATAAGTTCAAAAGAATCGATTATCAAAATACAGCCCTAACATCACGCTTCACCTGACAGCGGAAGCCTTGCGGCTTCGCTGCCGGTGAGCTCTGTGAGAAAAGATAATTGATCAAATGGCTACCATAAAGGTCAATAAAATCGAAGCGGCTCGAAGACAAATTGACGCCGCGATCCGACTGCTATTCGATAATGAAGATCCAATCGCTATCCATACACTAACAATGGCAGGTTTTCGAATTCTAAGAGATTTAGCTGATAAACAAAACAGCAATATTAACAAAGTAGCCCAGTCTTTTATTAGACCCGGAATGGAGGGCAAATTTTGGGGATCAATGCAATCATTCGCAAACTTTCTTAAACATGCTAACAAAGATCCAGACGGCATAATTGACAATATCCAAGAGGAAGTTAATGATGCCATATTATTTTTGGCTTCTCTATATTATCAAGATCTCGGGTACCAGTTTACGCCTGAGATGTTAGCTTTATGTGGCTGGTACTCCGCTATTCATCCTGATCTTATTCGTGACGATGCTCCTAAAAATTTCAAGACACAACTCAAAGCAGCTAAAGGTTTTTTGATTGGTGAATCTCGCCAGGAGCAATTAGCTGAAGGTAAAGAAGTTCTGAAGATAGCTAGAGTCTTCCTTCGTAGGTAGAGGTAGGAGTTCATCACATAACCTTGCTGCTGCAAGGGACATCCAGGGGCTGCGCCCCTTCCGGCCCCTGAGCAGCCCGTTAGGCATGTGACCAATGAACGAATATAAAATTACTGTCATTTCGTGCTCGCAATGCGGCCAAAAGAATCGCCTGAAAGAGCGGGCATCAAAGGGAATCTACAAATGTGGTAAGTGTGGCTCACTAATAGTAAATCCTTTTTTGAAAGGAGGAGATACGGATTACCCGTACAAAGAAATCAAATAAGAACAAGGCACTTCAGAGTGGAAACAATGGAGATTGGGAGGATTTGGTGCGTCAGACATTCCAGCTCTTATGGGAGAAAATCGTTGGAAATCCATTCAGAAATTACTTAAGGAAAAAGATGGATATGGTGGAGACTATCAAAATGAAGCTATGCGTAGAGGAACGATGT
>Ga0209979_1003310_pt1 | contig 14329 bp, 16 predicted proteins | sample AnhtaG_FD_183114 | JGI IMG/M metagenome (GOLD analysis project Ga0209979, IMG submission 183114) | Deep subsurface microbial communities from Anholt, Denmark to uncover new lineages of life (NeLLi) - Anholt_01485 metaG (SPAdes) (version 2) | ecosystem: Environmental > Aquatic > Marine > Oceanic...
TTTATCACTAAATATCTATTAGATTTCGCTCTTGTTTTTCTGGTTGGTTTGTTCTCTAAATTTATGATAAACAAGTTTGGCCAGGACAGGGCAGGCAAAATAAAAGAGGCAATACTTTCCGCTATGCTTTGGGCTGAAGAAGAGCTGGGAATAGGAAATGGTGAGGAAAAATGGAAAATAGCCTGGGTTAAATTGATTGAAATATTAAGGAAACAAAAAGTTGAATTAAAAGAGGGTGAAATTTCCTATGTAAAGGATCTTATGAAAGCTACTGTCCCGGAGGTGAATGAAATTATATATAAGGCTATGCCTGATGTAGTAAGGAATGGCAGGACTTTAAAATATAAATAAATTATGGGTATAATTAATGATATAGAATTAACTGAATATTTTTCATTATATGAATTTGAGTGTCCCTGCTGCAGGCGGGTTATGTTATCTCCGGACCTTTTGGCCAGGTTAAATCATTTAAGGATGGTTATAAATAGGCCAATATATATCAATTCCGGTTACCGGTGTAAAGAAGAAAATCATAAGGTCGGGGGAGTTTCCGGTTCTTATCATCTCCTGGGTATGGCAGTAGACATCCACGTAAAAGATTTTTTACTTTATGATCTTCTTCTTTATGCTCATGAAATAGACTTTAATGGTATTGGATTTTATGAAAAGAAAAATTTCTTACACCTTGATATTAGGCCTGGACCAAAGTACACCTGGAAAGGAAATAAGTGAATTGGATATTGAATATGTACTAAAATTAATAGCAAATAACGGCTTTCCCTTGGTGCTTTCTATATACCTGGTATATAAATTGGAATTTTTTATTACCGAAATAATCAAGAATCAAAAGGAATTTTCCCATAATGTTACCACTGAAATCAAAGAAATCAAGCAGGCAATCAATGAATTACGGGTTGATTTTGCAAAAAATCAATGAAACCATTGATATATAAGGGTTTTAACGTTTTTGAAAAAAGCTTCGTATTTGGCGTATACGAGGCGTATTTAAAAAATATGATGATTCATACCAACCACTTTAAAATAGGCGCTTAAAACGCGCTTAAATTGGCTTTTATTTTTCGTGACCCTTGTAAAACCCCGCTTTTAGCCTTCTTTTCTCTAAAATACTCTCTTTTACTACTATATTCTCCTATTCTCTTGTATGCCTACCAGAACATTGGAGAAATCCTTCAAATTTAAGCGGTAAAATTATTATGGTTTAATTGAAAAGCATATTACCCTGCTTGTCGCCTTCTGTATTAAAGACGCCATTATCCATTTTTTTCTGAACAGTAACCTATATTTTGTTTATATTCTAGTTTATGAAATTACGTTGCCTTGGCGTTTTTTTAATCATTGTTAATCATTGTTGACAATTCAATATAGGAAGTTTAAACTAAAAGTAAAATTTATTAAATAACTAATTAGAGAGTCTTGGTGAATTGATGACTAACGGAACAGTTAAACAATTTCTAAAAACTTACATAATTCCATTATTAATAATTTTCTTAACAATACTAATAATTTTTTCTTTAACTATAACCAAAATAGAAACTCCGGAGAATATTATTAATATTTTAAATATATTAATCCAAACCATTATTGCGGTTTTAGCTATTATGATTGGTATCATCTTCATTATTATCCAATACAATGCTCAGCAATATTCTCCAAGAAACATTTCAAAAATAGTATTATTCTCCATCGATACGTTATTTATGATTTCACTTTATTTGATAATGATTTGTATAGGTTTTATATTTATTGCTAACATAAATGTAAATTTAGATAATGATAATTTAATTATTTATTTGAATATTTATTCTGCTTTGTCAATATCAATTATAATACTAGACTTCTTTTATTTTAAAAGAATAACTGAATTAATGGAGCCAGACATCATTATCAATGAGTTTTATAAAGCCACGTTAAAGAACCAGGATGAATTTGTATGTGATATAACAAATAGTTATTTAGAAAATAAAATTGATTATCCAAGAAACATTCCAATTAGTAAAGATATTTTAATTCCATTTATTAATGCGATTGAAATGTCTTTTACAAAAAATGATTTAGCCACAATAACTGTTGGTCTAGATAAATTTAATAAATTAATTAAGGAATTCTATGACAAAAAAATAACTAATAATCAAGCCGTTGCCATTTCCCAATATTTTGGATTACATATAACAAGAATTTTTGAGAAAGTCGAAACATATAATGAAGATGATGTTTATGATGATATATTTCGAATAAATTTAAATCTAATAAAAGAAAATAGCGATAGAAACTTTTATGAAGCATTTAAATGGTCAATGATTACTTATTATTATCTGTGTACTTTCATAAAAAATAATGAATCGGATTATCCACTAAGATGTGCAATAATCCATATCGAAAAGATGCTTGAATTAAATAATATTTATAAGAAAAAGCAATTAGATCTTTTCTTAAACCTGGTTAATTATATTTCAGAAATTGTCAAAGGTGAAGATGTTTTTCAAGAACCTATGGAGAAATATTTAAAAGGGATGAAAACAAAGAGGGGTTCAGTAAAAAGAATATATGAACTATGTGCAAAGAATGTCTCTAATTTAGATGACTCAACAATAGTTACTTACCTTTATAATATAATCGAAAGAGTTGTAATGACAAATAATGATCTAATTAATAAAGAAATTTCTTCGTTATCCAATATTATTTTTAAAAATAAGGACAACGAGCATAGGGTTCAGTTAATAATGCAATTAAGAAAAAAGGTCCGCAATAAAAATGGTAATGAAAATAAATACTACGAAGAAATATTTCAAAAAATATGATTTTCTTTGGGGTTGTTTAAATGTCTTATAATAATGAATTAGTAATTAATAAAAAGGTTCAATCGTTAGATGGAAGTACTAAATATTATTACCAATTATGTGATAAAGAAATGGTTATCTGTGTGTTAATTCCAAAAAGAAATGGCTTATTCAACTATTGTATTTCTTGTCAAGTTGGCTGTCCATGCAAATGTCAACATTGCGCAACAGGTAAAATGGAATATATTCGCGATTTATCGTGTCAAGAGATCTTTGCTCAAGTGGATTTAATAAAGGAAAATCTCGATAAAAATGATAAAATTTTATTTATGGGGATGGGTGAACCATTTTTTAATTATAACAATGTGCTCGAGTCTTGTAAGTTGTTTGTTAAGAATGATATTGTTAAAAGTTATCATAATATTATAATTTCTACATGTGGAATTATTCCAGGAATAAAAAAATTATCCAATGAAAAAAACCGTCCGAAATTGGCCATTACTATAGGAAATGCAATTCAAAGTAAAAGGGAGCGCTTAATACCTATCTCTAAAGTATTTCCCATTAGAAAAGTTATTGAAGAGTGTATAGCTTTTCAAGAAAAAACTGGTGATAAAATAATTTTTGAGTACCCATTGATTAAAAATATTAACGATTCTGAAGAAGATATTAGGAGCTTTATAGAATTAATTAGAAGAATAGAATGCATAATACATGTTATTCCTTTTAATGAATTCGAGGGAAGTAATTTAAAAAGACCCTCTAATAATGAAGTGAAAAGATTTGTGAAAAAACTGGATGAATATTCATTGGATACTTATAAAAAGCCAAGTTTTGGAATAGATGTTTATGCAGGCTGTGGTCAATTAGAAATAAAATGATTATCATTTGTCCGTAAAGTGTTAGGAGAAAATTTATGCCCCATCAATACAAAAAAGGACCTTTTAAATAATGATGAAATAGATAAATTAATTAATTCTTGTTATCCTTCCCGGGAAAAGTTTGTTATTTGACCGGTTTTAGATACCGCGTTAACATTATCATAATTTACCAATCTTAAATAATATCACTACCTGTTCTTTATCTTCTGTATAAAATTCACTTCATCTAATCTCACTCTATTAAAAATATCCCCAGTAAAAAAGTAAATAGGGAAGACAACTATTTTTATTGACATCACTTCTGCGAAGACCTATAATCTATATATGCCAAGAATAGCACGAGTCGTTGCAGCGGGCTAGGGGTATACCTTATTGATAAGCAAGGGCTTATAATTAACTACACATTATTTGGAACACTAACAGGAAGATTAATTAACTCCTTTAGTTTATAGGTGTTTCGTAATTCTTCTATAATTTCCCCCCAACAAAAAGTTCTAAACGTTTCCAATAGGGGGAGTTTGCTAATTCCAGGCCCTTTGGCTTTTTGCTGAAGGGCCTTTTTCTTTTATTAAGTTATTTTACAGAAAAAGAAGGACTTTTAAATAGACTTGTAGTATAAAGAAAACAATAGACTAGAAATAATAGGATGTGTTGTCCCTATTTAAATAAGAGCGATGAATATACGCAAATGTTATCGGTAAGATTTTGGAGAAGAATTGATGGATAATTTTGCAAACAATCAGCATGATGATAAAAAGCCAAAGTTTTTAGACTAAGTTCGTCAGATTATCCGAGTAAATCATTACAGTATAAGAACAGAAGAATCATATATCAGCTGGATTAAAAGGTTCATTTTTTACCATAATAAGAGGTATCCGCTGGATTTTGATTTGTTGAGTGATATTTTAACCAGTTTAGGTTGCTAAAAAAGCAACATTTGTTGTTTTCATTAGTACACCTAATCTTGTGTTATGCTATAAAAACCAACTTTCATACAATAGGTATTTTTTATTATGATAGTAATTGGATTATGTGGATATACTGGGGCTGGTAAAAGTACTGTTGCAGAAATAATTTATTCTACATATAAATCTGTACAGGTATTATCCACTGGTGACATTGTACGTAATCTTATGCGTAAGGAAAACATAGAACTAAACCATATTAATATGCAAATGTTCAATAATTTAATTCATAAAAAGTTAAAAGATAATTATATAAAAATAGTCTATGACTTTATTGATTATGATAAAAAAATCATTATCATTGATTCTTTAAGGACTCCTTCCGATAGAGCAAAATTAAAATCAGATTTTAAAAACTTTATACTAATTGGCATTTTATCAAAAGATGTACTTAGATTTAAGAGAGTTATAAACAGAAAGAGAAAAACAGACATAAGATCTAAAAAAGATTTTATGGAATTGAAAAACATAGAACTTGTTGGTGGCGTTGAAAAACTAATAAAATTTACTGACTTAACAATTGAAAACAACTACATTAATATTGATGATTTTAAAAAAAATACTCTTGATAAGGTTGATTATTATTTTAGAAAATATTTGTATTTCGCTACACATAGCAAATAAACGATGAAACTTTTATGGCTAACACCAGAAATTCCTATACCAACTAATAACGGTCATAGGGTTGTATATTGTAATCGTATTAAGGCAATGTCTCGTATAGGACATAAAATATATCTATGTTCATTTGTGGAAGAAGATTTCGAATTGGCTTATGAAAAGGAGTTGAAAGAGTATTGTTATATGGTAAATCTCTTCAAACGAAAAAAATAGCAATAACTTACAAAAACTTATGGTTACTTCATTATATACTTAAAAGAGAATGTAGCCAATTAAAGGAGAAAGCTAATTCTATATTAGAAAATGAAGAGATAGATATATTAATGATTGAATCAACAAATACGGTTCAATATCTTCCAAGACAATTATCACAAAATATATTAACAGTTTTCAGCGTACATAATATTGATTACATTTTATTGTTGAGATCAGCACTAGTAAGAAAAAATATTAATGATAAATTTAAAACAGTTCTTTGAATCCTTAAAAACGATGCGTTATGAACATAATATTTATAAAAATAATCTATTTGATGTGTACATTTTTCTTTCAGAACATGAAAGAAAGTATGTTACTAGCAGATATAGATATATAAGAACTCTCTTTTCTCCTATTGGAGTGAGTGACATTGCTGTTAACGAATCTCATAATAAAACTAATAAGAAAAAAAGGATTTTGTTTTTAGGAAACTTGAGTTATTTTTGCAATATTGAAGGAATATGTTGGTTTGTTAATAAAGTCTATCCCATTGTTATATCAAATATAAATAATGTATCTCTATATCTTGTGGGTAAAAAACCAACTGAAGAAATTTATGCTCTGGCTCAACAATATAGAGATATAAAAATTATACCAGATGTAGATAATATTTCTCCTAAAATTAAATATTAATGCGAAAAAAACAGATATTCTTTATGATAAACAAATTGAATCAAAACTTTTTGACCCAAAGAAAGTTAGTTTGGATTCTATTGAGATCGCAATGGAAACAGAAGAAGAAAATACCATTAAATCAATTGCAATTCCAGGCTTATTACAATTAGTAAATGAAGCATTTTATAATGATGAATTCGAAAAAAAACATATTGTTTTTTTCTCTTTATAGATTAGGAATATTATATGATAAAGGTCATTGATTACACAAAAGAGGATTTTACCAAAACCAGCCAGACCTATGATGTTATTTTTGACGCAGTAAGCAAAAGTTCATTTTCACGCTGTAAAAGCTCACTAAAGAAAAAAGGAATCTATCTTGTAACTCTCCCTAAACTGGCATTTCTTCTTCAAATGCTATGGACTTCAATAATAGGCAGCAAGAAAGTCAAATTGGGGGACGCAGTCGCCAAAGTTGAAAATTTACTTTTCTTAAAAGAGCTTATTGAGGCGGGAAAGCTAAAAACGGTCATAGATAGAAGCTATCCGTTGGAGCAAACGGCCGAGGCTTTCAGGTACGTCGAACAAGAGCACAAAAAGGGAAATGTCGTCATAACTTTGGAACATAATAACAAAACCTAACAAATTAGGAGAAATAATTATGAAAGCAATTGTATATGAAAAATATGGTTCACCCGATGTTCTTGAATTAAAAGAAATAGTTAAATCTACTCCAAAAGATAATGTATGGTTAGAATAGGAGTGGGGAGTGTACTTATTGATAAATAAGGGAAAATAGGCAATTTAACATTATTTATGCTCCTACAGGAAGATTAATTAACTCCTTTAGTTTATAGGTATTTCGTAATTCTTCTATAATTTCCCCCCAACAAAAAGTTCTGAACGTGTCCAATAGGGGGAGCTTGTCAATTTCCAGCCCTTTGGCCTTTAGCTGAAGGGCTGGAAATGTTTGAAAAGAAGGATTTTTAGAAATTATGTAGTATTAAAATGTAGAAAGATATGAGAAATTTAGGTTATGAATAATTAGAAGAAAGATAAAAGACACTATTAGAGAATTTTAAAATAAATAGTAAGTTCGGATATAAAGAGTTAGGCGAAATCGAAAAATTGAGAAGTGTGGAATGAATGATTACTGATGAAGGTTAACGATAAAGGAAAAGTAACGAATAATTTGAGCAGATGGATATTGATTATTATAGGGAGTTTCTTTACGGGTCTTGGAATTCTTGGAATATTTTTGCCTCTCTTGCCTACGACTCCTTTTCTTTTACTGGCTGCTGCATGCTATATTAGAAGTTCAGAAAGATTCTACAATTGGCTCATAAATAACAAGTGGCTAGGAAATTATATTAAGAATTATTTAGAAGGAAAAGGAGTTTCATTAAAAGTAAAGGTTTTATCCATTTCTCTTTTATGGATAACAATAGGATATTCAGTTGTTTTTGTAGTTAATATTTTTCCCATTAGAGTCATCTTGATTCTGATAGCTATTGGTGTTACTATACATATCCTCTCTATTCGAACTTTAAGGCAAAGAAAATGAGATAATAAAGTATGATTGAAATGATTTTGGAAAGAAAACTTTTCGGACTTTACCCAAGCCAAATAACAGTTAGTTTCATTACTTTACTGAATAACTAACTGATTTAATCTTATATTTTCTATGGTCATTTTCCCCATAAAAGTTCCAAACCTTTCCAATAGGGGGAGCTTGCTAATTCTAAGCCCTTTGGCTTTTTGCTGAAGGGCTTTTATTTTTTTTGAATTATTTTTAAAAAAAAGAAGGATTTTTAATATTTAAAGTAGAATTATATTATATAAATATTTTGAATATCCTTTTAACTCCAATCAGGTCAAAATGGGGTAGTATTTAGGAAACAAAAGGAGTTATTTCTTAAAAACAATGAGAAGAATCCATTAAACTATTCTTTCAAAAGTTTTAAGATGATTGCTTTAAAGTAATTCGACGATTTAAATTAAATCTATTTTCCCTATAATCATGCTAGATATTTCCCGAATAAAATCTAAAGGAGGAATAAAATGAAAAAGAAAAAGAAACTGACTAATGAAGTTGGTGCTCCGGTAGTTGACAACCAGAATGTTATGACCGCAGGTAAACGTGGTCCAATGTTGATGCAGGATGTATGGTTTCAAGAAAAGTTGGCCCATTTTGACCGTGAAGTGATCCCTGAGCGAAGGATGCATGCCAAAGGTTCAGGCGCTTATGGAACTTTTACGGTTACCCATGATATTACCAAATATACTAAAGCTAAAATATTTTCCAAAGTAGGAAAAAAGACCGAGTTATTTGCACGTTTTTCTACCGTAGCCGGGGAGCGCGGTGCAGCTGATGCAGAACGGGATATCCGGGGTTTTGCCTTAAAATTTTATACCGAGGAAGGTAACTGGGACCTGGTAGGCAATAATACTCCTGTCTTCTTTCTCCGTGATCCACTAAAATTTCCAGATTTAAACCATGTAGTCAAGCGGGACCCGCATACCCATCTTCGCAGTGCTAAAAACCAATGGGATTTCTTTACCTCTCTACCCGAAGCACTCCACCAGGTCACCATTGTGATGAGTGACCGGGGCATTCCCTACTCCTTTCGTCATATGCATGGTTTTGGTAGCCATACTTTTAGTCTGATTAATGCCAAAAACGAACGCTATTGGGTTAAATTTCACTTTAAAACCCAACAGGGTATTAAAAATCTAACCAATGAAGAAGCCCAGGCGATAGTCGCCAAGGATAGAGAAAGTAATCAACGGGATCTCCTGGAAAGCATCGAAAGGGGAGATTATCCCCGTTGGAGCCTGTTTGTTCAGATTATGCCGGAAAAAGAAGCTGCAACGTGTCCATATAATCCTTTTGACCTAACCAAAGTCTGGTTTCATAAAGATTATCCACTCATTGAAGTGGGTGTATTAGAGCTGAATCGCAACCCTGAAAACTACTTTGCAGAAGTGGAACAATCAGCTTTTAACCCGGCTCATATTGTACCCGGTATTGGTTTCTCACCGGATAAGATGTTACAAGGGCGATTGTTTTCTTATGGTGATGCTCAGCGCTATCGTTTGGGAGTCAATCATCACCAAATTCCGGTTAATGCTTCCCGTTGTCCCTTCCATAGCTATCACCGGGATGGTACCATGCGGACAGATGGTAACTATGGATCAACGCTTAGTTATGAACCCAACAGTTACGGGGAATGGCAAGAACAACCTGATTTTAAGGAACCCCCTTTATCTCTCGAAGGAGCAGCAGATCATTGGAATCACCGGGAGGACCAGGACTATTACACCCAACCCGGACTCCTCTTTCGACTGATGAGTCCCAGCCAGCAAGCTGTACTTATTGCCAATACCGCAAGCGATATAGGACCAGCACCACGTGAAATTAAAATGAAACATATTGGCCATTGCCTGAAAGCTGATCAAGCATATGGCAAGGGGTTGGCTGATGCGTTAGGGATTACGCTTAGTGAAGTTAAATAGATATCACGTAGTTTAATCCAGAGGCGGGATTACCAAATAGATAAAAGTGTTACTTTTTGTATATGCAGTTTTTTTATTGCTTTAGTAATATTCTTTAAGTATTTTTTTACTATGCAAGTGAAACAGGTTTAATCAACACTATTAGTACTTTTACTATCGATCCTTGAGGTATATTTTTTTATTAATACTTCGAAACCAATCCTGCTGATTGCATATTGGTCAAAACGGAACAAAACAACGGAGTTAAAAATGTATACCTGAAAACTTTAAAAATAGAAGAGCAGAAATATTAAAAATTTCATAAAAAATATAATTTAGTAGTTTGCTATTAAATTGAAACTAGATCATAGTGGTTTACTTTTACATAAAAATTATAAATTTGCCTAAGTTCCACCTTGGTTAAAAAATATTTTTAATTCCCAACAGTTACTAATTATTTCTACTAACTTTTGAAAAAACTTTTTCAGTTACATTGTTCATGCAAAAGTTGCGAAAATCGTCTTAGCGAAAAAGCAAAAATAACAGTTATTTTTTTTACTTTACTGAAGAACCAACTGATTTAATCTAATATTTTCTATTGCCATATCCTCTTTAAAAGTTCCAAACCTTTCCAATAGGGGGAGCCAGATGATAATAAGCCCTTTGACATTTTGCCGAAGGGTTTTTTTTATTTCTATTTTTTAGTTTAAAAAAGAAGGATTTTTGGTAAATATGTCGAATTATTAAATAAAGAGACCTTATCGTTTACTTAAATATGGAAATAAATTATAAAAGATAATCATTACCACTCCACTAAATGAATAAATCATTAAGATATTTAATGTGAGGTTCCTAAAAAGTAATAACATGAAAATAATTTTCGAAAAATATCGATATATAATATTTTTAGCAATAGTATTTATATTAACTATAGCTTACTCGGTTTATTTATATAATTTTCAAAATACTTATTTTGTTAGTTGGTTAAATACATTAATTTCAACAATAATTTCTGTATTGTTAGCGTTAATGATTGCGATTTATATTTTTTATTACCAAACAAACTTAATTCAAAAAGAGACAAAAAGTAAATTCATACCATTAATTGAAATGCAATTAATTGATATCTGGAAAAGTGTATCTAATTTGGAAAATCCTTTGAAAGTTATATTTAGTGACGGAAAGGAATTAGATTTCTATCCAAATATTTACCCGGATATTATATTTGAGCAAACAATTTGTTCCAATGTTTTTAATCAAGGACAAACACGATTTCTGCTAGCGATGAAGTGTGCGATAAATTTCAATAGACGTATAATAGAACAGTTTATCAATATGAATCCCCGGATTGGTGAGAGCCCTGATATTTATAAAAAAAGTTTAGAATTTTTACATATTAATCATGAAAAAAGTATTAAAGATTTAAAGGTAAATATTTTATTAGCAAAAAATTATTTTGAATTTAACGAATTAGACAAGGAAATTAAAAAACAATCTTTACACGCTCAATGATTATATTTTTAATTTCAGTAATTTCTTTAGTGTTTCAGTAATTTGGTTCCAATTATAAAATATCTCGGTAGCAACTATAAGTTAATCCTTTTAATCCAAGTTGAAAGGAGAAAAGCAAAATGTCTATGTTGTTAAAATATCAAGAGCAATTTACTCGATTAAATCGTTGGTATGAACGCTTTAAAGTAATTAATGATGGGAAGATTCATGATGAACCTTCAGATTTCTACCAAGATAATGTATATGCATTCTTTATGAATTGTTATCACCTTAAGGACTGGATTAAAAACGATCCATCAGTCGCTTCAGTCGTTGACAATATTGAAGCTTACATTAATAATAATCCAGCGCTTTCACTCTGTGCAGATATTTGCAATGGCTTGAAACATCTACGTTTAGATAGCGCACGTAGTGGAGAAAGTCCAAAATTTGGTCCTCGATTATATAAGGTTGAACTTGGAACAAAACCAACAACAATTACTATAAAATATACAATCAATACTTCATCGGGTCCTATTGATGCATTTGAATTAGCTACAAAATGTATGAAAGCTTGGAAAAACTTTATTGTATCAATAACTTAATGAGTCTTATAAAATTGTTTTTTTTATATCCTTCCTAAAAATAATAAACATTATATTTAATATGAAGATGGAAATAGAATTATAACATGGACTTAATGAAAGGTGCTTTGGCGTCCTTTCTATATATTGATTTTAATTTAAAATTCTATACAATAATTATTATGGGTCATAATTACTTCTTCCAACTTTCTATATACTTTTTCAGTTTCATCACTCATGCAAAAAGTTCTATAATCGTTCTGTCTGGGGAGCTTGACAATTTCCAGCCCTTTGGCATTTGTTGAAGGGCTTTTTTATTTTTTTTGAATTATTTTTCAGAAAAAGAAGGATTTTTAAAGTAAATGTCGTATATAATAAACTATATGCAACATATCATATATATTAAATAGCTTGAGAAACATTGTTTAAGACGGAGTAAATCGATGAAAAAAATTAATTATCTATTTGGTCTTTTCCTATTATTTATAGGAATACTATTCATATTAGCAAACTTTGGAGTAATAGAAATTGTTTGGGATAATTTATGGCCTTTGTTTTTTTTAATACCCGGAATTCTATTTGAATTAAGTTATTTTATTTATCGGAAGGACGATGGTAACCGTGGTGGCATTGAAGACTTCCCAGGTTCAAGTCTTCTGATTCTCGGAGGGATATTCATTACTTATGGTCTCTTATTTTTAGTTAATGTCATCTATGGTTGGCACTTGATGGAATATTTATGGCCTATATTCCTCTTGGGTGTTGCAATAGGTTTACTCCAGGCTTATCTTTTTGGAGGACGAGAGAAGTACCTCTTAATCCCCGTAGGAATATTGGGAGCCGGTTCTCTGTTTTTTCTAATTAATAATTTATTATTTGTTGATTTTAGACTTTTAGCAGGAATTGTATTAGTGCTAATCGGGATATGGGTTATCTTTAAAAAAATTAAATCGGATAATGGAACATAAGAGTCGATGATTCTTTAATCTATTTAACATAATATCTTAAAATGAATATTATTTTTTGAAGTAAAATTCAATTAGAAATATTTTGAAAGCAGAAATTATTTTAAGAATTATTCTATTTTTATTCTTAACAAATATTAATTGTTTTTTCCAATTTTTGATACACTTTTTCAGTTTCATCATTAAAACAAAAGTTGCGAAAATCGTCCTGTCTGGGGGAGCAAAGACATTCAAGCCCTTTGGCTTTTGCTGAGGGGCTTTTTTATTTTTTTAAATTATTTTTCAGAAAAAGAAGGATTTTTGAAATCTTTTTAATATATGAATAATATATTCTGTTATTTATATTGTTTTAAATTTCTGATAGTAAATATATATACTATTATATTCTTATGTATCCCCATATCTCTTAACCCGTATCAGGTCGAGATGCGGAAAGACTACTTATGAATTAAAAATCTTATAGGTAAATGGTATAAGACGCTATTTAATACAAACTAGCTTAATAATTTCACGAAATTAACTAATATCTTCAATAAATAAAAGGAGAAAAAAATGACTAAAGAAAAAGGATTTAACATAGATCCATCTTGGAAGGGAGTTATTAAGTGGGGTGGACTCTCTTTATTCGCAGCCGGATTTCTCCTTGTCATATTCTTTCTCTCTGCATTCATCATGCAACGAACTCTTCCAATCACTGCAGAGAAAGTCCTCGAGAATCCGGTGGGCCCGACCTTTCTCTTCCTCTTAGCTGCCATTGGAGAGTTACTTCTTTTGCCCGGCGGGCTGGCACTCTATTTCTCTCTGAAGGATGTCAAAAAGACCCCCATGTTTATTGCTACCGGATTGTGGGTGGTGGGCGTACTCATGTTCCTTGCCTCCCGCGGCCAAATTATATCTCTCTCTCAAATAAGCGGTAGATACATTAATGCAACCAGCGAGACCATGAAAGCAGCATACCTGGCATCGGCAGAGCTTGCCATTGAAACATTTAACATTTACGCAATGATGGGGTTAATCCTCACTCTCTGTATCGCGTCTATCATTATAGGCCTGGTCATGCTGAAGGGAGTCTTCGGCAAGCGCATAGGCTACTTGGTTATAGCTGCAAGCATCTTAACTCTATTTCCACCCGTCGGATTAGCTCTAACAACCATCTGGCAATTAATCGTTGGTGTCAAACTCTACAAACTGGGCAAAAGCGTTTAGCACCCTCCCTACATTGGTTAGCAACTAGATTGGGTGAAGACTATTACCAGCTTTATTAAAACTATTACAGATAAATAAAGCCGTAAGAGAATATGAAAGCAATTGTATACGCAGAATACGGACTGCCGGATGTTCTTCAGCTCAAAGAGGTAGAAAAACCTACTCCCAAGGAGAATGAAGTACTTGTAAAAGTTCATACGGTATCCGTATATTATTATGATAATTGTACGACAGTTAGTACCTATATACAGTAACGATCTTAGTTGATAATGCTGGGTTGAGGTAGTGTATTATGTTGAAATTGTACTTGGTGAGAATTGTGACCTTGATATTTACTATATCATGAATACACACACATCGTGAACTATTCTTAGAGTCTTAAAATACACAGACATCGCGAACTCCTAATGATAATGAAATACACAGACATCGCGAACTCTAGAGATCGAA
>Ga0209979_1003311_pt1 | contig 14328 bp, 10 predicted proteins | sample AnhtaG_FD_183114 | JGI IMG/M metagenome (GOLD analysis project Ga0209979, IMG submission 183114) | Deep subsurface microbial communities from Anholt, Denmark to uncover new lineages of life (NeLLi) - Anholt_01485 metaG (SPAdes) (version 2) | ecosystem: Environmental > Aquatic > Marine > Oceanic...
TGCGGGAGTACTTTAAGGCGGCTGTGCGGGTCAGGTTCGACATCGACCCAACAAAGGACGCCCCCCTTGTGGAAAACAACAGGGAGAACACTACAAAGACGGATATCGCAAAGCTAATCGAGAGCTCACCGCGATTGCGGATGCTGCTTGAGAAAGTAGATGGTGAGATCATCGGCGTCAGAAAAGTGGAATGAAAAACAATGATATTTATCGGAGGTGTGTACAATGGCTAAGGGTGGATTGGGGAACATGATGAAGCAGGTTCAACAGATGCAGGCCAAGATGGAACAGATGCAGGCTGAACTTGAGAAAGAGGAGGTGGAAGCAACCGCCGGCGGTGGGATGGTGAAAGTTATCGCCAACGGCAAACACGACGTCCTCTCGATCACTATCGATCCCGAAGTGGTCGACAAGGACGACGTTGAAATGCTTCAGGACCTTATTGTCGCCGCCGTAAACCTGGCCCATCAGAAGGTTCAGGAGCTCCAGGCGGAGCAGATGTCCAACATCACGGGCGGGTTGAAAATCCCCGGCTTGAACCTACCCTTTTGAGTCCGAATAGTCAAATGTTCAAATCAGCGGCATCGGTAGAACGACTGGTCAATAGACTGGCGCGCCTGCCCGGAATTGGACGGAAATCGGCCACTCGTTTGGCCTTTCATATCCTCAAGCTTTCCAAAGAGGAAGCTTATGAGTTAGCGGACGCCATCCGCGAGGTTAAGGAGAAGGTTGGTTTCTGCTCGGTCTGCTGCAATGTTTCAGAGACCGACCCCTGCCGGATTTGCGCCGATCCTTCTCGAGACAAGAGTCTCATCTGCGTGGTTGAGGAAACCGCTGACGCTGCCGCTTTAGACAAAGTTGAGGGCTTCAACGGGCTGTTCCACGTTCTTAGCGGACGTCTCTCCCCTCTGGATGGGATCGGGCCTGATGACCTGCGGGTCGGCGAACTGCTGAGGCGCATTAAAGAGGAGGTGACGGAAGTTGTTATCGCTACCAACCCGAACGTGGAAGGTGAGGCCACAGCGATATACCTGGCCAAGCTGCTCAAACCGATGGGCGTAAAAGTAACCCGCATTGCGCGCGGCCTTCCGGTGGGGTCCGATCTGGAATACGCCGACTCGGCCACTCTGGCAAGGGCGCTTGAGGGCCGCCAGGATTTTTAGTTTCCCACGATGTTGAGAAACAATCGCAATAGCCCGGCGCTCTATATCTTACTTCTGGTTATTGTCATTTTTATTGCCGGGCGTCTGGGGGGTGGCACTCTATTTGACAACAACTGGTCATTCAATCACTGGGAGTCACTGTCAGGTTGGTATACCTTCCTATGGTTCTCCTTGTTGGTCTTAACAGCCCTGCTGTTTGCCTCGTTAGGTGAACGGATCGCCCTCTTTTTCAACTCCCGGCTCAGGGTGATCGTTACCTCGGCGGCCCTGTTTGGGCTTCTGCTGCTGTTTCAGTTTGATTCTTTTCTCTACGGTGGAGGGAATCTCAGAATAGCTCAGGTTGCCCAGACAGATACCGTGATCTACCGCTGGTTTGAGTATGGAGCCATCTTGACAGTGTCATGGTTGAATACGTTCTTTAGCCTATTCGATATCCACTACAATGCAGCCGGTGTCTATGCATGGAAGGTCTTTTCTTTTGTCTGCACCATTCTCTCGCTTGTCGCAGCATTAAAACTGGCAAAGGAATTGGCAGCAGACGCGACAAGTCGCCTTTACCTTTTTCTTATTCTATTTTTTGGGCCGCACACGATTCTCCACTTTGGTTTTGTGGGTGTTGAACCGGTGTTGGTGGTAGTCTCTATCTGGTTTGCTTTGGCTGCAGTCAGACTGAGCGCGCACTTTACTACCAAGCGTCTTCTGGCTGTGTGGGGCATAGTTCTCATTGGTCTGTTCATGCACTATACGTCATTATATCTATTGCCGGCGGCAGTATACGCGACGGTGCGCGGCTGCAAGAGGAAGGGCAAGAGTCACGCCATCGCTCTGGCGGCTGGTTTGGGTACTTATGTCGGGCTGTTGATTCTGGCGTATTACTGGGCCGGACAGAACCTGGAATTCTCCAAGTCTGTTCTATTTCTTGCCGGAAAACTCCCACACTCCGATTACGGCATTTTTTCAGCCCGTCACATTGGAGATATGCTGCAGATATTCTTATTGGCCTTCCCGCAAATCATTGTTGTGGTGTACCTGATCTTCACACGGTACAGGGTACCAACAAATAAGAGCAACTTGTTGCTGCCGCTGTGGCTGCTGCTGGGTTTGGGTGGGGCGACCGTTGTTTTGATTCTTGATCCGGTGCACAACATCGTTCTTGATTATCCCCGTCTGACCGCCTACCTGTTTCCCATCTCCTTGGTTCTTGCTGTGCTGGTGACGCGCCCAAAGAATCAGGGCCACAACCGGCTGCTTGCTGTGCTGGCGGCGGTCTGTCTGATATTCCCGTTGAGCTATCTCCCAAACTACGTTCGCATCGCGAAGGCAGACCCCTACGTGACTGACTACCTGGACAAACATGATTCTTTTTACTTGGACGGCTGCCTTGCTTTTCGGGATGCTTACTTTTACAGGAAAGAGCTGGATGAGGCCAATGCCTGGGAGTGGAAACTTCCCAGCAAGTCGCCCGATTATTTGAATCTGGAAGGGGTCAAAGCTCTGGCCACGCAGGGAGAGGAGGCTGAAGCTCTGAGAACGCTTTACAAAATCATAGCTAAAAATCCCTACTGGTCGGAAGCGCGGGCGGTGTTCGTCTCGATACAGATGAAACTTGGCCGCTACGCCCTGGCCAAGCCGCAAATCGACACCTGTCTGATGCTTGAACCATACCGAAAAGAGTACCTGATGAACCTCTACCGATACTACCGAGATATACAGAGCTACCCCCAGGCTCTGAAGAGTATCAAGAAGGCGTTGAAGATCTTTCCTGACGATCTCGACCTGAGAACCGATTTGATGATTGTCCACTATCGCAGCGGCGCACCTCAGACAGCCGATTCCCTGGCCGATGTTCTGCTGGCGGCAGACTCTACTCTGCCCTATCCATACTTGATCAAAGGGCTTATCGCAGAAAGGCGCAATGAGCGGCAGGCGGCCATTTCTCTATACAAGAAGTTCGTGGCATTGGCACCGAACGAACCCGACACTCCGGCCATCCAGGAACGGCTAAACGAACTGATATGGGAAATGGAAGAGGAGTAATACTACTTTTGAGTTATCATAATGCAAATAGGAGACCGGCATCGATGAAATGGTCAAAATCCACCGCCAAGATCTTCTGGTACACGCGCTTGACCACCAGCCGGCAGCCATGATCAAAATGCATCCGAAACATATCCTTGACCTCAGATATCGACATAGCTACGTTGTGGCTGTCAAAATCCAATTCTCGATAAGGCATTAGGTGTCTCCTTTTGTAACTCGCCAAAAAACAAAGGATACACCTTCTGTCTTTTACACACTTCTAAAGATATTACCCAGAATATAAGTCTGCTCAGTCTGACGGCGCCGGGGGGTTGTCGTAGAAGATGCCGTGCTTTTTCATGCGGTAGATAAGAACGTGGCGCGCGATGTTGAGGTACTTGGCGGCCCGCGACTTGTTCCACCCTGCTTTGTTTAAGGCATCAACAATGAGCTTTTTTTCAGCTTCGTGATACGTCAATCTTTCTGTGTCTTTTCGCCCGGTATCGCCGTCGGCAACCGGCACCGGCATCGCAAAGTCGGATGGGAAATCATCTAACGTCAGGAGGTCTTTCTTGCGCAGGATGACCATCCGTTCGACCAGGTTTTCGAGCTCCCTGATATTGCCCGGCCAGTGGTAGTCTTCTAAAGCCTGCAAAAGACCCTCAGCAACTTCAATCTTCTGCCCCCGACCGAACTTGCGCAAAAACTCGTCTACCAGCACCCGAATGTCTTCCTTGCGCTCCCTCAGGCTGGGAACATGCAGAGGGATAACATTCAAGCGGTAAAAAAGGTCCTCTCTGAATTTCCGTTGCGCCACCCGTTCTTTCAGATTGACATTTGTGGCTGCAATCAAACGAATGTCTATCTCGGTCCTTCTTTCAGCGCCGACAGGTTCGACTACTCGCTCCTGTATAACCCGCAGCAATTTGGCCTGAAGCTCTATCCCCAGTTCGCTGATCTCGTCAAGGAAAAGGGTGCCACCGTCAGCCAGTTCGAATTTTCCTTTTTTGTCTCTGACGGCGCCGGTGAAAGCGCCCTTGACATGGCCAAACAGTTCCGACTCGATGAGGTCTTTCGGGATAGCGGCACAATTGACGGCAACAATGCTTTTGTCGGATCGCGCACTGATATAATGAATGGCCTTGGCTATTACTTCCTTGCCGGTGCCCGACTCTCCCGTCAGAAGGATGGTAGCGTCGGTGGGGGCAATTTTCTGGACCATCTCCATCAGCTCTTTGAATGCTTTAGAAACGCCGACAATCCGGTTGAGGTACTCTCTGCCCTGAAGTTGCCCTTTTAGGGCTTTATACTCATCCTCCAGCTTTCGGAACTTCAACGCCTTCTCGATAGCGACAAACAACTGTTCGTCCTCGAATGGTTTGGTCAGGTAGTCGGCGGCCCCCAGTTTCACCGCTTGCACTGCCTGAGAAACGGTGGCGTAGGCGGTTATCAGAATGACCTCCAGATCAGACTGGAGATGCGTGGCTTGCTCTAACAGTTCTATGCCATTCAACCCGGGCATCTTCATATCCGATAGCAGGAGGTCGTAACGGTTGTTCTTGAGGGCAGCCATTGCTGCTTCTCCATCCTCAACGGCGGTGACCTCGTAGCTCTTTTGTTTGAGCTTGAACTGCATAACCCGTCGGAGGGCAGCATCATCATCGGCCAGCAGGATCTTTACCGACATGATTTCTCCTCGTAGGTGGGGAATGTGATTTTAACCACCGTCCCCTGTCCCGGCTGGCTGTCAAGCGTTATCTCTCCGTGATGATTTTCCACTATGGTTCTAACGATCGCCAGACCAAGCCCTGTCCCGGATGACTTGGTGCTATAAAACGGCTCAAATACTTTCTCAAGTTCCGATTCGCTGATGCCTTTCCCGTAATCAGAGATGACCAGGTTGACGTGGTCGTCCCTGTCCTTGGTGAGACTAACGTCGATAGTGGAACCCGATTCAGAAGCTTCGATTGCGTTAAGCAACAAATTGAGTACGACCTGGTGTATCTTCTCCTCGTCACCACGGATAATAACGTTGTCTTCAATCTTTGGCCGAATCTGGATTTTATACTTGGCCGCATGAGCTTCCATCTGCTTAAGACTTCCCCGCAGAGCTTTCGATAGATGGAGTCTTTCCAGTCTCATTTCGCGAGGTCGGGCAAAGGCCAAAAACTCTCCAATGGTACGATCAATTCGCTTGATTTCTTTGGAGACAATACCTGTGAATTCTTCTTTGTCTGATTGGGACGTAGCCTCATCGCTGAGTATCTCAACGGCTCCTTTGATTGAGGCCAGGGGGTTTTTTATCTCGTGGGCAACGCCGGCCGCCATCCGGCCGACCATTGAAAGCTTGTGCGACCGCTCAAGCTGAAGCTGGGTTTCTTCTTGTTTGCTCCGAATCCGCAACTCACGATCTACCAACCAACCGGCCAGGATTGCGATAGCAAAATAGAAAACAACTTCCACCACTTCGCCGGAGAGCTCGTGGGGGCTGGCGGCGGCGGTGATAAGAATGAACGGCGTCACCAGCAGAGATATGGCGATTGCAACATAGAGACCACCTCTCAATCCAAACCAGGAGGCCGCAATGACGATTGGAATGTAGCACAACCGGCCATGAATAGCATGGATCCAGTGCGACGGCCCCAAAAGCGGTTCCAGAACCCAGCCGTAATGGATCGCTATGGTAAGGGTGACAACCCCAACGATAAACGAAATCTTTACCTTCGTTTCAGTAGGCATCAAAAAATCCCATATCGAGCGTCCAAAACCCATCATAGTAAAAACAATACCAACCGGGTGCTTGAGTCTGCCTCGGCAGCTATAAGTGCTTTATTAGCAATCCGTTACTTTCATGATACTCTCTCAAGGGTCAACAAAATAGTACAACAACCTGTTGAGAGGATTGTACAATATTCTCGAATATTCAACAATAATCTCGACACAAAGTTCCGCCTAAATGACCCCGATTTATTATCCTATTGACATACTGCAAATTAACTGGCACTTTCTTTTTTGGCACGGTAATTGATGACAGGAGCTACAAGATAATGAATGTGATGGAAAAACTAAGAGCAACCACGTTTGCGCTTGCAGCGCTAATGCGAACCCGAACCTTGAGAGTAGCTATACTACTTCTACTTGTATGTGGTTTTCTGGAGGCTGGGACGGTCTCAAACAGAAAAGATGCCAATAATCTTTCCAAAAGCATTGAAAGAGCTTTTCAGGAAAGAGAAACCCAGCTCGTTGACTTAGATGCGGATGCCAGTTTGGAGGGCTACCTGGCTTATGCTGCCATCAACAACCCCGGCCTGAAAGCGGCGTTTTATCGATGGAAAGCTGAGCTTGAGCGCATCCCGGCTGTTACCGCTCTGCCTGACCCGATGGTCTCGTATGGTTACTATATAGAAAACGTCGAGACCAGGGTGGGGCCGCAGAATCAGCGGTTCAGTCTTAAGCAGTCCTTTCCCTGGTTTGGAACATTGGACAAAAAAGGTGAGGCTGCCTTTGAATCGGCTAACGTCGCTTATCAAAAATATCAGAAAGAGAAGCTGCGGCTTTTTTATCAGGTCAAAAGCGCCTACTACGACTATTACTATTTAGGCCGCGACATTGAGCTTACGCGAGACAATATGGAGCTTCTCAAGTACTGGGAATCAGTGGCGCGAACGAAATACAAAGCAGGACTGAAACAACATCCTGACGTCATCAAGGCTCAGGTTGAGCTGGGCAAACTGGAAGATAGGCTGTTGAGTCTCGAAGAGATGACCGTCCCCACCGCTGCCCGTTTGAGAGCCGTGCTCAATTTGCCCGACTCTATTGAATTGCCAATACCGGGCACCATTGCGCCGGGGACGCCTCTTCTGGATAGAGATTCCGTGCTGGCTAAGACGTTGGCCAACAATCCGGACCTAATAGCCATAGACCATCTTATTCGAAAGGAAAAAGCAGAGATCAGCCTGACCGGGAAAGCTTCGTATCCTAATTTCACTCTCGGCGTTGACTACCTCGAAACCGGCCAGGCGTTAAATCCTTCGCTGGATGAAAGCGGCAAGGATCCATGGTTAGTCAGCGTGAGCGTCAATCTGCCCATCTGGTTCGGCAAGAACAAAGCTAAACGAAATGCCGCCCGTGCCCGGCATAAAATGGCGCAGCACAACCTGGAAGATGCAAAGAACGCGTTGGCCGCTGTCACCGAAAGGGTGGTCTTTGAATACGAGGATGCCCAAAGGAAAATCAGCCTCTATCGGGACGGCCTCATTCCCAAGGCGGAGCAGTCCCTGAACGTGTCGTACACCGCCTATCAGGTGGGGGAAAGTGATTTTTTGACTCTCCTTGACGCTCAGCGGCAACTGTTGGACTTTCAATTAAAACTTGAAAAGTCTTTGACTGAGAGTTCCAAGAAGCTGGCCGAACTGGAGATGATAACCGGACATCAGATAGACTATAACCAAAAACCATAATACTAAAGGAGCTTTTCCATGAAGAAGTCTCACACCATTGTAGCAGCGTTGGTGGCATCTCTCCTGCTTGCGCTCTCGGCGTTTGCTGAGGATGCAAAGAAGGAGACAAAGAAAGAGCCTCCCAAAGAGCTTAAAGCCCAGACCCTCTGTCCCGTCATGGGCGGGAAGATTGACTCTACCGTCTACACCGACATCCGGGGCAAGCGGGTTTATCACTGCTGCCCCATGTGCTCGAAAAAAATGAAAGCCGACCCTGACAAATATTTCAAGAAGGCGGCCGAAGAAGGAATACTATTTGAAACCATTCCGACGGTGGTAACGGAGGAGATCCCTAAAGAATTCAAACAGCAGACCCTCTGTCCCGTCATGGGCGGGAAAATCGACTCTACTGTCTACACCGACATCCAGGGCCAGCGGGTTTACCACTGCTGCCCGATGTGCTCGAAAAAAATGAAAGCCGATTCTGACAAGTACTTCAAGAAGGCGGCCGAGGAAGGAATCCTGTTTGAAAACATTCAAACGGTGTGTCCCATGTCGGGTGAGGCAATTGACCAATCAGTCTCCAGCTACTACGAAGGTCGCCAAATTTTCTTCTGCTGCAAGAATTGTCGGGGCACGTTTGCTCAAGATCCGGTGAGCTATCTCTCAAAGATGGATCAACCGACTGACACCACGGCTACGGCAGAGGAGCCTATGAGTGGTCATGAGCACCAGGGACACGACCACTAATTGGTGAGTGAGGGAGCAATGCCATGAATACCAGTAAGACAACGCTAAGTAATTGGTTTGGATTCATACCCCGGAGAGGCTCCGGGCTTATCGGGTTCATCGTTGTTGTCATCCTAGCGTTCTCCCTCGGCCTTCTCCTGTCTGGAGGGGAAGATACGACTTCGAAAACCGATTCTCGTACTGACGCCCAGGTCAGTGAAGACTCCACGGAACCAACCCTCTGGACCTGTTCCATGCACCCACAGATCAAGCTGCCGAAACCAGGCAAGTGCCCCATCTGCTTCATGGACCTTATCCCCCTCGAAACGAGTGGCGGCGAGGAACTGGACATTCGCCAGTTAAAGATGACTGAAACCGCAAAACGATTAGCCAGAATCCAGACCACGCCCGTCATCCGTGCTTTTGCCGAGGCGGAAATCCGGATGGTGGGCAGGATCGCCTATGACGAAACGAGACTGGCCTATATCACCGCCTGGGTTTCCGGCCGCCTTGATCGACTGTACGCCGATTACACCGGCATCACGGTAAAGAGGGGGGATCATATGGTCTATGTGTATTCCCCTGAACTTCTGAGCGCACAAGAAGAACTCATTCAAGCCAAAGAGGCTGTGAGCAACCTCCGTGAGAGCAGCGCGTTGCTGCGCTCAACAGCCTCGGCTACGCTGGATGCGACGCGAGAGAAGCTTCGGCTGTACGGGTTAACACCAAAGCAGATTGAAGAAATCGAAGCAACAAGAAAAACAACCGACCACCTGACTATCTATGCTCCAATCGGCGGGGTCGTTATCGACAAAAACGCCAAAGAGGGGATCTACGTTAAAACCGGCTCAAGGATATACACGATTGCCGATCTGTCCAAGTTGTGGGTCTTGTTTGACGCGTATGAGTCCGATCTGCCATGGCTGCGCTACGGCCAGAAGGTCGCGTTTACCTCGCTGTCATTCCCCGGGGAAACATTCAACAGCACGATAACCTTCATCAGCCCGGTGGTGGACCGGAAGACTCGCACCGTGAAAATACGAGCTATCGTTGACAATACCGACAGCAAGCTGAAACCGGACATGTTTGTCAGCGGCGTGGTCAAATCACGTCTGGACAGCAAAGGGAATGTGGTCGACGAAAACCTGTCCGGCAAATGGATCGGCCCGATGCATCCGGAAGTTGTCAAAAATGGACCGGGGGATTGCGATATCTGCGGTATGCCGCTGGTGTCGGCGGAGTCGCTTGGCTACGCGGCTGGAGTTGATACTGATGAAGCTCCCCTGTTGATTCCCACCTCCGCCCCGCTGATTACCGGCACACGGGCAGTGGTTTATGTTCAGGTATCCGGTGATGAGGAGACGATCTTTGAAGGACGGGAGGTCACTCTGGGGCCCCGGGCGGGCGATTACTATGTCGTGAAGTCCGGCCTTTCGGAAGGTGAACTGGTTGTTACCAACGGCGCTTTCAAGATCGACAGCGAGCTGCAGATCCGGGCCAAACCAAGCATGATGAGTCCCGAAGGGGGACAGGCCCCTCTTATTCATCAGCATGGCCAGGAAAGTCACAAGTCTCCTGCCACTGGTGAGACAAAGCATGAACCTGGAGCTGGAGAGAGTCAGCCAATGACAACCAGCCGAGAAGTTCTTGATGCCCTAACGCCGTTGTACGATGCCTATTTCAAAGTGCAGATGGCCCTTGCCTCTGATGATCTTGCAGGCGCCGTCAAAAGCTATGGCGAGCTGGCCGACAGGGTCAACGGCGTCAATATGTCTTTGTTTATGGGAGATGCACACCAGAACTGGATGGATTTGTCCGAAAAGATTAAGCAACATTCAACAACAGGGGCCTCTTCACCGGACCTCACCGCGGCACGCAAATCCTTTTATGATCTGTCCAAGGCAATGATACAACTCCATGAAACCTTCGGTCACTCTGGCGTCAGAAGCTACTACCTGACCTTCTGTCCGATGTACGACGATAATAGAGGCGCCTACTGGCTTCAGACTGTGGACACGGTGTACAACTCCTTTTATGGTGCTTCGATGCTGCGCTGCGGCGAAATCAAAGAGAGACTGACCGCTGAGGCCGGGAAGAGAGACTGAAGATGGCGAACCGGTCCGATACGCAAGACTATTCTCGGCCATCTCTTCTTGACCGTATCATCCGTTACTGCCTCGACAACAAGCTGGTGGTAGCTCTGATTACGCTCACGCTGATCGCTTGGGGAATAATGGTGGCCCCTTTCGATTGGAATATCAGCCTGCTTCCCCGAGATCCGGTTCCGGTGGATGCTATCCCTGACATAGGCGAGAATCAACAGATCGTCTTTACCGAATGGATGGGTCGTTCGCCTCAGGACGTGGAAGACCAGGTGACATATCCCCTGACTGTTTCCCTGTTAGGTATCCCCGGAGTGAAAACGATCAGGAGCTATTCGTTTTTCGGGTTTTCCTCGATCTATGTAATCTTCAAAGAGGATGTTGAGTTCTACTGGTCGCGCTCTCGTATTCTGGAGAAGCTGAATTCGCTTCCCACCGGAACGCTCCCCGCGGGCGTACAGCCGGCTCTCGGCCCGGATGCTACCGCACTGGGCCAGGTTTTCTGGTATACGCTCGAAGGGCAGGACAAAAGCGGCAATCCTACTGGAGGATGGGACTTACATGAGCTGCGTTCAATCCAGGACTGGACTGTCCGCTATGCCCTGATGTCGGCCGAAGGCGTGGCGGAGGTGGCCTCGGTCGGAGGGTTTGTTCAGGAATATCAAATCGATGTCAACCCGGACGCCATGCGCGCCTTTGGAGTGAAGCTCTCTGACGTGTTTCAGGCAGTGCGGATGTCGAATGTCGACGTGGGGGCAAGAACGATAGAGATTAACAAGGTCGAATATGTCATCCGCGGACTGGGGTTCATTCGGGAGCTGGCGGATATTGAAAACAGCGTCATCAAAGCACGCCGGAACGTTCCGATTCGCATCAAGGACGTGGCCACCGTCTCGCTCGGCCCGGCTATGAGACGAGGGGCGCTCGACAAAGGAGGCGCGGAAGTGGTCGGCGGGGTGGTCGTGGTCCGCTATGGTGAAAACCCCCTGGCGACCATAAAAAACGTTAAGGAAAAGATTGAGGAAATCTCTCCGGGCCTGCCCAAGAAGGTTCTCCCCAACGACACCGTCTCACAGGTGAAGATCGTTCCCTTCTACGACCGCACCGGCTTGATCTACGAAACGCTCGGCACGCTCAACACGGCGCTGGTTGATGAAATCCTGGTTACGATCATAGTCGTCATCCTCATGGTCATGCACTTTCGCAGCTCCCTTCTTATCTCCGGCCTGCTGCCGCTGACGGTGCTGATGGTGTTTATCGCCATGAAAGTCTTTAAGGTCGACGCCAACATTGTAGCTCTATCAGGAATTGCCATCGCTATCGGGACGATTGTCGACATGGGAATTGTGATCTCTGAAAATATCTTAAGGCATCTTAAGATGGCTTCCCCCGATGCAAGCCGGCTGGAAGTTATCTATCGCGCCGTAACGGAGGTTGGCAGCGCCGTGCTGACGGCGATTGCCACCACGGTGGTGTCCTTTCTGCCGGTGTTTACGATGGAAGCAGCCGAAGGAAAGCTGTTTAAGCCATTAGCTTACACCAAGACGTTTGCCTTGGTTGCCTCTGTCATTGTTGCTCTGACCATTATTCCCCCGTTCGCCCATGTCCTGTTCACCCGGCAAATAAGACCCGGCAAGCTCTCCAGGCTTTTGCCGGTAGGTCTATTGTTGGCAGGGGCCGCGATGCTACTGTGGTCGTTCTGGTGGACGGGCATGGTGCTTATCCTCATTGCCGCCTACCGTCAGTTCAGAAACCGGATACCCAAAAGAATACAGAACCGCCTGCCAACAGCTTTCAATTATGTCATCGTTGCTATAGTTGCCTCGCTTCTGGCCTCGCACTGGATGCCGCTTGGCGTTCAGACCGGGTTTATCGGCAACTTTGTTTTCGTTGCCGTTCTGCTGGGTGGGATACTGTTTCTCTTTCAACTTCTCATAAGATTCTACGAACCGATCCTGCGCTGGTGCCTGGCGAACAAGAGACTGTTCCTTGTGCTTCCCGTGTTTCTGGTGCTGTTGGGTGGCTCGGCCTGGCTGGGGTTTGACCGTATCTTCGGTTTTGTACCGGACTGGGTGCGATCCACCCGTCTTTACGCAGGGCTGAACCATACCTTCCCCGGGCTGGGTAAAGAGTTCATGCCTGACCTTGATGAAGGTTCCTATTTGTACATGCCGACCACGATGCCGCATGCATCTATAGGAGAGGCGCTCGATGTGCTGCAATTGCAGGACAAGGCGTTCAGCAACATCCCCGAAATTGAATCCGTGGTCGGCAAACTTGGCCGTGTCGACAGCCCTCTCGATCCGGCCCCGATCTCCATGATCGAGACGGTCATCAACTACAAACCGGAATACATTGTTGATAAAAACGGCAGACGGGTCAAGTTTCAATACGATAAAAAGAGAGGCGAGTTCGTCAGGGATGAAGACGGCGAACTTATACCCAACAACGGCGGCAAGCCATACCGCCAGTGGCGGGATCATATCAAATCGCCGGACGACATCTGGAAAGAGATCGTCAAGGCGGGTAAATTGACCGGCACGACCTCGGCGCCCAAACTGCAACCGATAGCGGCCCGCATCGTCATGCTTCAATCCGGTATGCGGGCGCCGATGGGTATCAAGATAAAAGGACCGGACTTAGAGACAATCGAGAAGGTCGGCTATGACATTGAACGCCTTCTTAAAGAGGTTCCCTCAGTACAACCTGCTACCGTTATCGCGGATAGAATTGTCGGCAAGCCCTATCTTGAGATCAAGATAGACCGAGAAGCGATCGCCCGCTATGGCATCCACATTCGCCAGGTGCAGGATGTTATCGAAGTCGCTGCAGGCGGAAAACGTCTTACTACGACGGTGGAGGGCCGCGAACGCTACCCGGTGCGAGTCCGTTACCAGCGCGAACTGCGCCATACCATTGAAACCCTCGGTAAGATACTCATTCCCGCGCCTGACGGAACCCAGGTGCCGCTGATTGAGCTGGCAGAAATTCAATTTGTGCGCGGTCCGATGGTCATCAAGGCCGAAGACACTTTTCTTATCGGCTACGTGATCTTTGACAAGAAACCCGGATATGCCGAGGTGGATGTTGTCGAGGCAGCGCGGGAGTATCTTAACGAGAAAATTAATAGCAGCGAGCTGCAGATTCCTGCCGGTGTCAGCTACGCCTTTGCCGGCAGCTATGAAAACCAGATTCGCTCGGAGAGAAAACTTCGGGTGGTGTTGCCTCTCGCTTTGCTGATCATTTTCCTGATTCTGTATTTCCAGTTCAAATCAGTTCCCACTTCACTGTTGGTCTTCTCCGGCATATTTGTCGCCTGGGCCGGCGGTTTTCTAATGTTATGGTTCTACGGTCAGGACTGGTTCTTGAACTTCTCCGTATTCGGCGTTGATATGAGGGAGCTGTTTCAGATCAGGGCCTTCAATCTTTCGGTTGCCGTTTGGGTCGGTTTTCTCGCTCTCTTTGGCATTGCCAGCGACAACGGTGTCATCATCTCAACCTATTTGAACCAGGTCTTCGGCAGCAAGAAACCCACAACGGTAGACGAGATTCGCGAAGCCACGGTGGTCGCCGGCAAGCGCCGCGTACGACCGGCCCTGATGACCTCGGCCACAACCATCCTTGCCCTCATACCCGTTCTGACGTCTACCGGACGGGGTGCCGACATCATGGTCCCAATGGCTATTCCTTCTTTCGGCGGCATGACCGTCGTCCTGATAACCGTCTTCCTGGTGCCGGTGCTGTACTGCGCCCTGGCTGAGAGACGGTTGAAGAAAGCACTCAAAAAGTAAGGAACACAGTACCCTACCTAATAGGTGGGCTTATTCGCACCGTCGCCTTCGCCGGTCGAGGTGCGACCCGACCGGAAACCCACCA
>Ga0209979_1003314_pt1 | contig 14319 bp, 19 predicted proteins | sample AnhtaG_FD_183114 | JGI IMG/M metagenome (GOLD analysis project Ga0209979, IMG submission 183114) | Deep subsurface microbial communities from Anholt, Denmark to uncover new lineages of life (NeLLi) - Anholt_01485 metaG (SPAdes) (version 2) | ecosystem: Environmental > Aquatic > Marine > Oceanic...
AGGCAGCCGGGGGCAGCGGCCAGACCTGCCTGGGGCCGGTGGCCACCATCCAGGAGTCCAAGGCCAAATACGACCGGGCGGTGGCCCTGATGCGCGACCCGGCCCGCACCACGTTCGTGTTTGTGCTCCAGCCCGAAGCCACGCCCATCAAGGAGACCAAGCGGGCAATGGCCGAGTTGTCCAAGTTGGGCATTGAGACCCACCGGCTCATCGTCAACGGCATCATTCCCCAGGAGGAAGGCCGCAACGCCTTCCTGGCCGAACGCATCCAGATGCAGACCCGCTACCTGGCCCAGATCGAGCGGGAGTTGCCCCTGCCGACGCAGCGGATGGCGCTGCTAGACGAGGAGATCAAAGGCATAGGACGCTTGCGCTATGTGGCCGGGCTGCTGTACGGCGGGGAGCAAGAGGCCAGTGGCCGGTGGCAGCGTCTCATCCCCGACGAGGAGGTACGGCGCTGTTCGCCCTCGTCCCGCTGGCGAGGGTTGGCCCGGCCGGATGAGGTGGTGCCCCGCCTGGTGCCAGCCAACGGCCACGGCCGTACCCTGTTCTTCGCCGGCAAGGGCGGGGTGGGCAAGACGGCCCTGTCGTGCGTGACGGCGGTGTGGCTGGCCCGGCAGGGCTACCGCACCCTGCTGTTGACGACCGACCCGGCGGCCCACATCGGCGACGTGCTGGGCCAGCCGGTGGGCGACGAGGTGGATTCCGTGTCCGGAGTGGACAACCTGTGGGCGGCCAAGATTGACCCCAAGGTAGCCGCTGAAGCGTATAAGGCCCGCATCTTGGATGAGGCCCGGCAGCAGGGGCGCCCGCCGGAGTCACTGCGGGCCATGGCCGAGGAACTGGACAGCCCGTGCACCGAAGAGATGGCCGCCTTCGATCGCTTCATTGATTATGCCTCGCTTGATCGGTACGACGTGTTGGTGTTCGACACCGCCCCCACCGGCCACACCCTGCGCCTGCTGGAATTGCCGGTGGACTGGAGCCAGCAGTTGGAGATCAAGATCTACGTCTCGGCCGAGCTTTCGCAGGCCGACGCGGCGGCCAAGGCTCGCTTCGGGCAGGTCATTGACATGATGCGCGATCCGCAGCGATCCACCTTTGCTTTCGTGATGTACCCCGAATCCACGCCCATCCTCGAGGCCTGGCGGGCGGTGGAGGAGCTGCGCACGGTGGGCATCGAGCCGGGGCTGGTGGTGGCCAACCAGGTGTTGCCGCCGGAGCAGTGCACCACCGAGTATTTCTGCCGGCGGTCGCTGATGCAGGCCCGCTATCTGGGGAAGATGGCCGAACGCTTCCAGGTGCCCATCCTGACCATGCCCCTGCTGGAGCGGGAGGTACGGGGGCTGGGCACCCTGATCGCGGCCGGCGGGGCGCTGTTTGATGGGGCGTGAGAATGGTCAGGATTCCCATTTTGATGGCCTGGCTCGGACTTCGGCGAGCTCAGTCGAGCCGTCAGAGACCGGCCAGAGCGTGCGGGAATTAAGAGGCCCCCTGAAAGGGCCGAGGAGGAGAACCATGCAAGGATGGAAAGTGCTGGCACGAGGGGGTGATGGCGCCAGGATCAGCCGTTGTCCTGGTGGGCTTATTCACCTGGACTACGGCAATGTGACCCTGCGCTTCACCGAGAAGAATTTCCGCGCCTTCGCGACCATGGTGGGGCGGGCGGCAGCCAATCTGTGCGGAGTCCAACTGGCGCGGGGGCTGGCGGCCCTGTCGAGGGACAGAGATACCATCGTCTTTTCCAGTAATTGATGGAACACTTCATGAACCCCCACAACAGGGGATATGCCCGACGCGGACGGGGTGGGCACGGTGGGCAATCCGGTCTGTGGCGACGTGATGAAGATCTTCCTCAAAATCGAGAACAACCGCATCGTGGATGCCAGGTTCAAGACCTTCGGCTGCGGGGCTGCCATCGCTACCTCTTCCATAGTCACCGACTTGGTCAAGGGCAAGACCATCGAGGAAGCCCTGGCGGTGACCAACAAGACCGTGGCCGAGGCCCTGGATGGCCTGCCGCCCATCAAGATGCACTGCTCGGTGCTGGCTGAGGAGGGTGTCCAGGCCGCCATCCAGGATTACCGTTCGCATGGGGCAAGGAGAGCAAATAATGGCTAGTCTTGAGCCTGGCGAACTCGATTCTCTGGTCCGCAAAGTGTCTCTGAGAGTTGATGCCCCTTCACTGGACGACACGACCAGCGATTGGGAGCGCCTGCAGCGGACCTTACGCGCTCACTTTCCCGGCCGTCTTTTCCACATCGGGCTGGGCGCTCTGCGAGAGTTGGGCCCGGCCCTGCGGCAGGGCGACTGGCAGGTCACCGTGACCCTCGCCGAGGGAGAGGGGGCGTTGAGCGTTATTCGAGTTGAGGCGGGCGATACGACGGACCGGGCCTTTGGCCTGGCCGTGGACGTGGGCACCACAACCGTCTCGGTAGAATTGCTGGATCTGAACCGAGGGGTTGGCCTGGGGTCATGCCTGGAATACAACGGCCAGATTCCCCATGGCACCGACGTGACCAGCCGCCTGCTCCACGCCGAAAAGCGCAAAGAGGGCCTGGCCCAGTTGCGCGAGGCAGTGCTGAAGACCTTCAACGAGATGATCGCTGACCTGGCCGCAGAGCACGGTGTGAGGCCGGATGAGATCGTGGCCCTCGTCGTTGCCGGCAACACCATCATGGCCCACCTGTTCCTGGGGGTGGACCCCACTTCCATCCGCAGGGAGCCTTACGTGCCCGGCACCACCGCCTTCCCCATCCTCACGGCGCGAGAGGTGGGGCTGGCCATCCATGAGGCGGCCACGGTGTATCTGTTGCCCGCGGTCAGCGGCTACGTGGGCGGCGACATCACGGCCGGCCTGCTGGCTACGGGCATCGCCGACCAGGAGCCGCTGTCCATCCTGATTGACATCGGCACCAACGGCGAGACGGTGCTGGGCAACCGGGAGTGGCTGGTGGCCTGCTCCGGCTCGGCTGGCTCGGCTTTCGAGGGCTGTGGGCTGGAGTGGGGCATGAATGCCACGGCCGGAGCCATCGAGCGGGTATGGGTGGAGGACTGCCACATCGGTTATCAGACCATTGGCGGGGATAAGCCCAGTGGTATCTGCGGCTCAGGCCTCATTGATGCTTTGGGTAGCTTCCTCTTGGGCGGGATCATTGACCGCTCGGCGCGGATCCAGTTGGGCGCGCCCGGTGTCCGGCAGGGACAGAGCTATCCCGAGGTAGTGCTGGCCTCGGCAGCGGAGACAGCCGTCGGCCAGGACATCGTCCTCACTCAGGCCAACATCGAAAACCTGTTACGGGACAAGGCGGCCCTGTACGCCGGAGCGCGCATCCTGCTGAGCAACGTGGGGCTGGAATTTGATCTGGTCGAGCGGGTGCTCATCGCTGGCAGCTTTGGTCAATCGCTGGACGTGGAGCGGGCGGTGCTCATTGGGCTGCTGCCGGACATCCCCCGGCAGCGCATCCGCTTCATCGGCAACAGCTCCCTGGCTGGAGCGCGTCGCGCCTTGCTCTCGCGGAGAGCCTGGAGGCGGGCTGGAGAGATCGCCAGCAGTATCACCTGCATGGAATTGACGGCCGAGCCACGCTATTTTGACGAGTACACTGGTGCGCTGTTTCTGCCCCATACCAACGGCGACCTGTTTCCGACAGTCAAGGCGCGGCTGGAAGGAGGCGTGGGCCCTTGAACGAGAGCATTAGACAACTCATCGAGGGTGTCAACCTGGACAGATTTCTGCACAGCCTGAACATTGCTGAGGTCGAGGTGCTCATTGAGAACGCCCGATACTTCACGGAGAACGAAACTGAGAAGGGAGATCAGGATTATGGAGACAATGTGGCAAACCCAGGAAAGGGTCATGGAGCCGGTGGTGAGCCGGAACGAGGCGCTGCAGGCGGCGCGGGAGTTCGCCGCCGTGCTGGCCGAGATGCCGGGGTACCAGACTTTTGACCAGGCCCAGCTCCGGCTGCGACGCGATCCGGCGGCCCAGGAAGCCATTCGTGTTTTCCAGGAGCGGCAGCAATCGCTGCAGATGATGCTCATGCTGGGCGCGTTGAGTGAGGCTGACCGCGACAACCTGCAACGCCTGCAGCGCGAGATGCTGGCCCAACCGGCGATGCAGGCCTACGTGGAGGCCCAGGAGCAGTTGAGCCTGCTCTGCCGGGAGGTGGCCGACCTCATCTCTGAGGCCATTGGCCTGAGCCTCGCCGCCAGTTGCGGCCCCGGCTGCTGCTGATTGTGCAGAGGAGCGGAGGAGCGGGGGAGCCTGGGAGTAAGGCAGCGTAGGAGTAGAAAAAACTCTCCTCCGCACAAAAACATAGGAGATCTGTATTGGATACAACGGTGGAAGCGGCAGCACGAGAGTTCGCCCTGAAGCTGCGGGCGTCGTCGCCCATTGCCGCCTTCTGGCAGGCCAAAGCGCGGCTGGAAGCGGACGAGGAGGCACAGAATCTGCTGGCGGAGCTTCAAGAGCGCCAGCAAGCCCTGATGCTCAAGCAGCAGAATGGCAGCGAGATCACCCAGGCAGAGATTGACGCCCTGCGTCGCTTGCAGTGGGAGGTGCAGAGCAACCCGGTCATCATGGCCTACGTTCAGGCCCAGCAACAAGCCCAGGCCTTTCTGCCCGATGTCAACATGGAGATCAGCCAGCTCCTGGGCTTCGACTTTGGCGGCCTGGCGGGGGCAGGGAGCGGCTGATATGCTGGCTGGCAAGACCGTCCTCATTGGCGTGACTGGCGGCGTGGCCGCCCACTACATCCCCGAGCTCATCGGGCAACTGCGCTGGCGTCACATGGTTAACGTGCAGGTCATGATGACCCTGGCTGCCACCCGCTTCATCACGCCTCTCACCCTGGAGGTAGCTTCGGGCAACCCGGTGTATGCTGACCTGTGGGCAGCGGCGCAGCGGGCGCCGGTGATCCACGTACAACTGGCGCGCCTGGCCGACCTGGTGCTCATCGCCCCAGCCACGGCCGACATCCTGGCGAAGTTGGCCCACGGCCTGGCCGACGACCTGGTGACGCTGACCGTGCTGGCCACCCAGGCACCGGTGATCCTGGCCCCGGCCATGCACGAGGAGATGTGGGCCAAAGCGGTCGTGCAGGAGAACGTGGCGAAGCTGAAGGAGAGGGGGTATCACTTCGTTGGCCCGGAGCGGGGTCTCTCGGCCACCGGCGAGATCACCGAAGGACGTATGGCCAACATTGGGGCCATCATCGCCAGGTTGATTGAGATGAGCGAAGCAGAGAGAAGAGCATAAGGAGGAGCCCATGTCCAGTTCCACCGTTGTTCTCTTCACCCGCTTTGGCCTGGGCCAGGCCCCGGCCGATCTACAGCAGAAGATGGCCGACATCTTCCTCTCCCTGCTGGGAAGGTCGGATGCGCTGCCGGGCAGGTTGCTCTTTTACACCGATGGCGTGAAGCTGGTGTGCGAGGGATCGCCCGTACTGGAGCAATTGTGGGCCTTGGAGGCGAAGGGGGTGGGGCTCATCGTCTGTTCCACCTGCCTGAACTACTTCGGCCTGATGGACAAAGCGCAAGTCGGCATCGTCGGTAGTATGGCCGCCATCCTCGAGGCACTGGGCCAGGCGGAGAAAGTGGTGAGCGTATGAGCGACGAGCCGCGCGCCACCTCGGGCAAGCAGGTCCGTCTGACCAGCCTGGCTTCGACCGCCGGTTGAGCGGCCAAGCTGGCCCCTGAGGCCCTGGCGCAGGTACTGCGCCCCCTGCAACAGATGTTCGCCCCGGCTGACTACCCCCAGGTGCTGGTCGGCCTGGGATCGCCGGACGACGCCGCCGTCTACCGGTTGGATGCCGACAGAGCCCTGATCGTCACCGCCGACTTCTTCACGCCCATCGTGGACGCCCCGTACGATTTCGGGGCCATCGCCGCCGCCAACGCCCTGAGCGACGTGTACGCCATGGGCGGCGAGCCGCTGCTGGCCATCAACCTGGTCGCCTTCCCGCCCGAGCTGCCGGAGGTACTGACCGAGGTGCTGCGGGGTGGGGCGGAAAAGGTGCGGGAGGCAGGCGTCGCCCTCGCTGGCGGGCACACCATCCAGGACAAGGAGCCAAAGTACGGGCTGGCCGTCATCGGCCTGGCTCACCCCGATCGGCTGCTGACCCGGGCTGGGGCGCGGCCCGGCGACGTGCTGGTGCTCACCAAGCCGTTGGGGACCGGCATCATTGTCACCGCCTTCAAGGGCGGACTGGCCGACCCTACCCATCTGGCCGACGCGGTGCGCTGGATGACAGCTCTCAACCGCACCGCCGGCCGGATCGCCGTGGAACTGGGTCTGCAAGGCGCCACCGACGTCACCGGCTTTGGCCTGCTGGGCCACGCCTGGGAGATGGCCGAGGCCTCGGGTGTCGGGATGCGCATCCGCCTGCGGGACGTGCCGTTAATGGGCGGGGCGCGGGAGTACGCCGTACGGTCCCTCTTCCCCAGCGGCTCCTACTGCAACCGGGACTTCTACAGCCCGCATGTGCGCTTCGCGGACGGTATCAGTGAGGAGGAGCAAATGGTCCTCTTTGACGCCCAGACCTCGGGTGGGCTATTGCTGGCTGTGCAGGCGGAGAAACTGGACGAACTTCTCGATCGCTTCGTCGCCGAAGATCAACCCGGCTGGGTCATCGGCCAGGTGGTGACGGAGACGGGAATCCATATCATCTCAGAATAGGAGGTTTACCTACAAATGCCCACGTATGACTATCAGTGCCGGGACTGCGAGCACGTCTTTGAGGTTAGAGCCACTTTCAAGCAGAAGGATGCAGGGCTTCAGCCAGAGTGCCCCGAGTGCCACAGCACCGAGACGCAGCAGGCCTTTCGCTCAATGATGTTCATTCGCAGCGGCGACGGCGGCAGCGTCATGCCCATGCCGATGGGTTGCGGGCCGAACATGGGGCCGGGGTGCTGCTGAGATGGACCACCCCGTTCCCGTGCGCATCTTCGGCGTGCCCATGGCCTGTGCCACCGGCGCGACCGACACCTGGCGAAAGGCGGCCGGCTGGGCCCGACAACAACTGACGGCCCGCTTCGGCGAACAGGTGACCGTGGAGTACTACGACCTCTTCTCCCCAGAGATGGATCGTTTCCCCGAGGTCGTGGCCCTGGTAGCCGCCGGCCAGGGGCAGGTACCGCTGGTCTTCGTGGACGGGGAGTTGCTGTCTTCGGGGGGCAAGGTCTCAGTGCCGGACATCCGCCGCTGGCTGGAGGCAATAGGCCTCAAGCCGCAACTGTAGCCCGATGGCGACCACGGAGGGACGAAGGCGTCTTTATCGCGAGGGGGCGATCACGACCGGCAACGATCTGGTATTGCGCGGTCTGGATGAGGAGACAGCAGTGGACGTCATTATTCGTGGAATGTTGGAAGCGTGAAGACCTCAACGTCCTTGACACGATCTTAGGAGGATGGTTATGAACAAGAAAGTGACCGTTGAGCTGACCGGGCCGGCGCGGATTCAGGCTGGCCGGAAAGAGGTGGGCATAACAGTGGAGGATGACGCCACCTGGCGGGACGTGGTTGCCGCCCTGGCCCAGGCATTGCCGGTGCTGGTGGGGAAGGCCATCACCGAAGACAGGCGCGACCTCATCGGGTCCTATCTGCTGAACCTGGGCGGGCGACGCACTGTCCGCGATTTCGATGAAAAGGCGCAGATCGAGGAAGGCGACCTCTTATCGCTGTTGGAGGAAACTTGTTGAGGAGAGAAAAAAGATGACGATGCTGGAAATAAGTCCCGATCTCAACCAGAGATTTGTTGATTTCTATCGAGCGGTCTTTGCCGACGGAGCTCTGGACCGCAAGACGAAACAGTTGATCGGGCTCAGCGTATCTCTGGCTGCGGGGTGTAGGCCCTGATTTGAGAACCACTCTGCCCGTGCGCGCAGATTGGGAGCAAGCGATATGGAGATCCGCGAGGCCATCGGTGTGGCGGAGGTTATCACTGCCGGAAGAGTGCGCAGTATCGTCGCCGGGTCATCGGTGAAGCCACAACCCCATCAAACCTGAGATGGGTAAGCACAGAGACTTCTCCAGCCCTGCGGAGGTTCGAACCTTCAGACGCCTTTCTACATTGTCGGCTACAGGCGGTTCTGGGCGGTTTTCGCTGAGCCGTGGGCCGGCGCGGAGGAGTGAGACGGCTGTCTGAGTCAGTGGGGCAGTAGCCTGTTGACCGCTCACTATGGATGTTCCTGGCGCAAACTGACCGGCTGTTGCTGGCCGAACTGCTCGCGGCGGTGGACGTGCCCGCCATTGGCCGGCGGGAGTCACAGTGACGGCGGAATTACTGTTCGTAAATCAGCCGAGAGGAGGTAGGGGAGTGTCATACAAAGAGTTGAGGCAGCAGATTGAAGAGCTTCAGTCCCGATTGACGCCAGCCTTCGTCGAGGAAGCCGTCGGCGCGTTGTTGCGCCAGGGCGAGGACGTGGGCGGCGGCGTCAATGCCTTCCGGCTGGTCAAACATCTGCTGGGCAACCCACAGTTGAGGGACGCGGAGGTCACCTGGGCCTACGATCGCCTCAGACCAGCGTTGCGGTCCGCGTTTGAACAAATCCCATCGCTTTACTTCTTTGAGGGCGACTGATGAGCGGAGGACGCCATCTTCCCGTTGGGAAGAACGAAGCGATGAGGGTCAAGAAGGTGAAGGGAGGCAAATTGTCTTTTGCCTCCTTTTGCGTTATAATTGTCCGTGGCTATTATCACATCATGCAAGCCATTAGATGGCCGCCGAGGAGGTAGAAGCATGAGGGCGAGCGTTGTAGGTCAGAGTCTGCCGCGCATTGACGCCCGGGCTAAGGTCACGGGCAAAGCCAAGTACCCTGGCGACTTCTACATGGAAGGGATGCTCCATGCAAAGGTGGTCTGGAGTGAGCACTCCCACGCCCAGGTGCTGCACATTGACACGAGCGAGGCCGAAGCCTGCGCGGGTGTGGTCGCCGTCCTCACTTACAAAGACGTTCCTGTCAACGAGTACGGCATCAACATCATGGACCAGCCGGTGCTGGTGGCTGAGGGAGACAAAGTGCGCTGGGTAGGCGACCGCATAGCCATCGTAGCGGCCGAGAGCGAGCGCATCGCTGAGGCGGCCCGTAAGCTGGTCGAAGTGGACTATGAGCCGCTGCCCGTTGTGGACGACCCGCGGGAGGCGATGGGGCCTGATGCGCCCCTGGTCCACGAGGAGAGGGACACTAACGTGCTCAAGCAATTCAAAATTCGCAAGGGGGACGTGGAAGCCGGCTTTGCCAGAGCTGATGTCATTGTCGAAGGCTACTACGTCACCCCCTACGTGGAGCACGCCTACCTGCAGCCCGAAGCTGGCCTGGGCTATATTGATGAAGAGGGGCGGGTCACTGTCATTGCCGCCGCTCAGTGGTCCCACGATGACCTGCATCAGACTGCCCATATGCTGGATTTACCCGAAGACCGCGTGCGCGAGATCGTGCCAGCGGTGGGGGGAGCCTTTGGCGGGCGAGAGGATATGTATATCCAGCACCTCCTGGCCCTGTGTGCCTACTGCCTCCAACGCCCGGTGAAGATGGTCTTCAGCCGAGAGGAGTCGGTGTGCCGCACCGGCAAACGCCATCCGTACTACATGCGCTACAGGACCGGAGCCACGCGGGACGGGAAATTGACGGCGATGGAGATCGAGCTCATCTCCGATGCTGGAGCCTATGCCAGCACGAGTATCCCGGTGATGGCCAACTCCACGAGCTTTGCTGCCGGACCCTATGTGGTGCCTAGCGCGAAGATAGATACCTATACCGTCTACACCAATAACGCCGTGACTATGGCAATGCGTGGTTTTGGCTCCACCCAGCCGCCGGTGGCCTACGAGCAACAGATGGACAAGCTGGCTGAGGCCCTGGGCATGGACCCGGTGGAGATCCGAATGAGGAACCTCTTCGAGGACGGCTCAATCGCGGTCACGGGGAATCCCATGCCGCCTGGGGTGGGCATCAAGGAGACGCTGCGGCAGGCAGCACTGACTGCTGGCTGGCGCGAGGAGAACGGACACTGGGTGCGGCCGGAGCGGTGTCCTGAGCTTGTCGAAGGGCGGTGTCCTGACGGTTCACTTCGACCCTTCGACGTGCTCAGGACACGGCTGGGCTCAGTACAAGCGACAGGCTCACCACGACGGGTTGTCGAAGGGAAGCCCGCACCTGCGGACGGCAAGCTGTACGGCATTGGGGTGGCCTGCGCCTACAAGAACGTGGGATACAGCATGGGCTTCGACGACAAATCCACGGCGGTGGTCGAGCTTTCCCTGGACGACTCTGGGCAGGTGGAAACGGCAGTTGTGAAGATTGGAGCTTCGGAAGTGGGACAGGGGGTGCATACTGCCCTGGCCCAGATCGCGGCCGAGACGCTGGGTATCGGTGTGGAGAGGGTGAACATCTCCCTGGTGGATACAGCCGACGTACCTGACGCCGGAAGCTCGTCTGCTTCCCGCCACGTCTATGCCTCCGGCAACGCGGTGATGGCGGCCTGTCGGCTGGCCAGGGAGAAGTGGTACGCGGCCTTGCGGGCCGAGGAGGGCGAGACCCACGTCGAGGCCCGCTACACCTTCCACGGCCGCGACGCCAGGCCAACCACGCCCTTTGATCCTGAGACCGGGATGTGCGATCCCCACATCAGCTATGGATACGCTACCCAAATCGCCCTGGTGGAAGTGGATGCCGAAACAGGAGAGGTACGGGTCCTCAAGCTCTACTCGGCGCATGACGTGGGCCGGGCCATCAACCCCCAGATGATCAAAGGACAGATTGGCGGCGGGGTGCACATGGGTGAGGGGTATGCTCTCATGGAGGAGTACATCCAGCAGAAGGGAGTGGTCAAGACCCGCAAGTTCAGCGAATACTTTATCCCCACTGTTCTAGACATGCCCCGCGAGCTCGTGCCCATCATCGTCGAGGTGCCCGATCCGACGGGCCCGTACGGAGCCAAAGGGACGGGGGAGATGACCACCCTGCCCACCGCACCGGCGATACTCTCAGCCATCCACGATGCGACTGGGGTGTGGATCGAGGAGTTGCCGGCCACGGCGGAAAAGGTTCTGATGGGGATCAAAAAGTTAGTGTGAAGCTCTGGTGAAGGGAGGCATGGATGAGAGAATTCGACATCGTGACAAACTGGAAACTACTGTGGAGCACCTTCGCTCTGTTGTTCGTGGCGGAGTTGGGGGACAAGACTCAGTTGGCGGTGATCTTAACCTCGGCCAACTCCGAGCGTCCCTGGACGGTCTTTCTGGGCGCTGCGTTGGCCTTGGTTACGGTTACCCTGATTGGTACGCTGGCTGGACAAGTCATGGCCCGCTTTGTTTCACCCGATCTGCTGCGCAAGGGAGCGGCAGGCCTGTTTGTGGTGATGGGAGTGTTGATGTTCTTCAACAAGATCTAGAGCGGATGACCCCAGGGAGTTCCTCAGCAACCGAGTCCTTTTGGTGCTGCTAGGGGGTACCCGGGAAGTGCTGGTAGTTGAGATCATCTCCCATCTGGATACGTCTATGGAGGTGAAGAACTGTTAAGGATCTCTGGATTGAGGACAAGGGCATATTTGCTTGCCCTGGCTTTGGCAGCGCTGGCGCTCACTTTGGGCGGTGTTGTTCTGTCTTTTGCTCTTTCTCCTAGAGCTCCCGAGGTGGCGGTTTCACCGCCCCGGGTCATTCCTAATACCGATGTTAACCCCTATGGGGCCAACTTCTTCTTGGCCCGTGAGGTAGAGGAGTGGAAGCGGGAGAAGACGGTAAGGATGGCCCGAGAAGCAGGGCTCGGCTGGGTGAAACAGCAATTCGTCTGGGCGGAGATAGAGCCCCGCGCAGACAGTTTCGCCAATGTCACCAACGGGCAGAGTAGCTGGGGGAAGTACGATCACATCGTCGAGCTCTGCGACAAGTACGGCCTGCAGATCATCGCTCGCCTCGACCGTCCTCCCGATTGGACACGCCAGGATAACACCCTCAAGGAGCGCGCCCCCGATAACTTCGAGGACTACGGCGACTTCGTCTATCAGTTCGTCAAGCATTATCAGGGACGTATTCACTACATCCAAATCTGGAATGAGCCCAACATATTCCCTGAGTGGGGCAACCGCCCTGCGGACCCTGCCGGCTACGTGGAACTCCTAAAGATAGCCTATCGTCGGGCCAAAGAGGCCGATCCCGATGTTTACGTCCTGAGCGCTCCCTTGGCCACCACCTTGGGCGAGCCCCACCCTGAGCCCGGCAAGTGGCGATCCATGAACGACTTACAATTCTTGGAAGAGATGTACAAAGCCGGGGCTAAGGATTACTTCGACATCCTCTCGGCGAATGCCTTTGGAATGGATCGCCCGCCAGAGGATTCCCCCCATCCCCAGGTGCTAAACTTCTCTCGTGTCCTCCTGCAGCGGGAGATCATGGAAAAGCACGGCGATGGCAACAAGGCCATCTGGTTCAACGAGTACGGCTGGAACGCAGCGCCGGATGACTTCTCGGAAGAGGAACTCATTTGGAAGAGGGTGGACGAGGAGCAGCAGGCTGATTATACCCTGCGAGGCATAGAGTTGGCCCGCTCAAAATGGCCTTGGGCTGGGGTCTTCAACATCTGGTATTTCCGCCAGGTCGGCAACATCACCCCGGACCAGGCCGAGTACTATTTCCGCGTGGTGGACGTAGATTTCACACCCCGGCGGGTCTATTACGCCGTAAAAGACGTTGCGGCGGGCTTCAGAGTGGCTGGGCGTGGCCATTATGAAGAGGCCAATCCAGCCGTTTCGGGAGCTGAGGGATGGCGGCCTGAGATCGAACCTCGGGCCAGCGGCCAGGCTCACCTGGCCAGCCAGACACCTGGGGCCAGCCTATCTTTTACCTTCAAGGGCGACCGGGTAGATTTGCTCACCCAAATGGACGCCCAGGGGGGGCGGTTGTTAGTCACCCTGGATGGCCGCAGTGTGACAGACTTAGATAGAGACAAGGAGGGCCGCTCGTACGTTGATCTCTACAGCCCTCGTCCCCAGTGGCGGGCCAGGGTGCCTCTGGTGCGGGGGGCGGGGAGTGGCCAACACGTTCTGCGCCTGACGGTGGCCGGGGAGAGGAATCCGGCTTCCGCGGGGAATCGCTGTGCGATAGATGCCTTTGAGGTGGCTCTGGCCCCACCGGCAACTTTTCCCTACGCACCTGTGGCCCTGTTGGGCATAGGTCTGACGACGGTGAGCTGGCTTCTGTACCGCGAGCTGAGAGGACAGCGCTTTTGATGATCGCCTTGGGACAGAAACTGCACGTGGAACAGGCCTTCCAGTCCGCTGGGCGGCCGTGAAAGCCCAATTCACTCACCTTGCTCCCTTCGACAAAGCTCAGGACAGGCCCTTCGATCAAGCTCAGGAACATCGTCCTGATTCTCCTTCTGCTGACAGCCTTCGCCCTCAGGCTCTACCGCCTGGATCACCAGGAGCTTTGGGGTGATGAGGCCCACAGCGCCTACGTGAGCAAGCTGCCCCTGCCTTCCACGGTTTCCCCCTGCACGGAAACCAATCCCCCGCTCTATCACCTTCTCCTTTACTTCTGGGTCAGGCTGGCCGGTTCCAGCGTCTTTGCCCTGCGGTTTCTATCCCTCGTTCTGGGGTTGCTTACCGTGCCTCTCGTCTACCGATTGGCGCGGTTGGGCTTCGGCGTGCTGGTGGGTCTCCTGGGGGCGCTTCTTTGTGCTATCTCCCCCTTTCAGGTTTACTATTCCCAAGAAGCTCGCATGTATGCTCTGGCGACCTTCTCCACCACCCTCTCGATGTTTCTCTTGGCCAGGATCGTGTCCAGCGAAATTCGCTAGGGGACACTTTTTCAGGCGAGCGAGGGGAGGCATCCTGAGGCCGACTTCGGCGAGCTCAGTCGAGCCGTCGAAGGAGCCTCCGCGAGCGCCCTTCGACAGGGCTTGGACGGTGAGCTCAGCCGAAGCGCTCAAGACGCTCGCTCCGGCTCTACTGGCTTGTGGATCGCTTACCTCTTAGCGACGGCAGCGGCCATTTTTGCCCACTACTACGCGCTTTTCGATGTCGTGGCCGAGAACGCTCTGCTGATTGCGCTGTGGAGAGGTGACCGAGGAAGGTTGAGGTGCTGGTTAGACGTCCAGGCCGCTCTAGTTTTGACATATTTACCATGGGTGCTGGCTCAAAAGGGCTTTCTTAGCGGCAAGGCCAGCGCTCGGTTTAATGAGCTGACCTTGCCCGGCCTAATTAGTATCGTCAAGACAAGCTTTGTTGCTTCCAGTGTGGGAACTACGGTCAAGATGCCTACTTCGACCCTTCGACCGTAAGCGGAGCGACCTCAGGACACGGCTGGGCTCAGTACAAGC
>Ga0209979_1003317_pt1 | contig 14312 bp, 7 predicted proteins | sample AnhtaG_FD_183114 | JGI IMG/M metagenome (GOLD analysis project Ga0209979, IMG submission 183114) | Deep subsurface microbial communities from Anholt, Denmark to uncover new lineages of life (NeLLi) - Anholt_01485 metaG (SPAdes) (version 2) | ecosystem: Environmental > Aquatic > Marine > Oceanic >...
CAGGTCCAATCCTATCAGTAGGTGAGACTGTGACATGGGAATATGTCGTGGAAAACACAGGCAATGTTGTGCTAACAGGTGTTGTGGTTAATGATGATATGCTCGGTCCCATTTGCACGATTGGTACAATGAATCCAGGCGCTACTGCTACCTGTACTGCAATCGGTTCAGCTGTTATTGGCCAGTATGCGAACATTGGCGATGTAGTTGGTTATTACGATGGTTCTCCGGTAACAGACGATGATCCAAGCCATTACCTTGTTAGAGCAGGACCATCAATTGATATCGAAAAATCAACCAATGGTGAAGATGCAGATTCTCCAACAGGTCCAATCCTATCAGTAGGTGAGACTGTGACATGGGAATATGTCGTGGAAAACACAGGCAATGTTGTGCTAACAGGTGTTGTGGTTAATGATGATATGCTCGGTCCCCTTTGCACGATTGGTACAATGAATCCAGGAGATATTGATAGCTGTACTGCAACCGGTTCAGCTGTAGTTGGTCAGTATGCGAACATTGGCGATGTAGTTGGTTATTACGATGGTTCTCCGGTAACAGACGATGATCCAAGCCATTACTATGGTCTCCAGGAATGTGGAGTATGCCTTGGCAAGGTCACTCAACTGACCCTAGAATACACAGGTTCAATGACAGGTGCTCTCATACAAATATACCAAAAAGACCCGCCAAAATCACAGCTGGAGATATTCTATGGTATTATCGACCCGGGTGAGATGTTCACCTTCTACGGTGTCGATAAACATGGAACCATGGGCCCTGAAATTACAATTTTTGTTAATGGGGTATACCACACAACAATCCACACAAGCTGTTCAATGCCCATAGGTCCTGGATTGGTAAGCGGTGATTTCCTGGTAATTGAAGGCTACAGTAAAGATGGTGGGCTACTCTGTCCAATATAAAGAAATTACGATAAGCAGGTCAGGAATTAAACCTGGTCCTGCTCATCACATTTTTAATCAGGTATTCCTGCTTTCCATATTATCGACTACGAATCCGTCTCTAATTCCTGTACTGTCGGTCTTAAGTCTTACCTTTATAGTATCCCCATCAACCCAAGGAGTCCAATGGCCATAATAATAACCACTGTATGATGCAATCCTGACATTGTTTATATCATATATGTACACAAAATCGTACCTGGCTTCCGTCTTAAGGCTGGAGAAATGAATTCTTATCTGGGTTGCTCCAGGCTCTGTGATTGTCCACGTTTTGTCGTATGAATTAGGATACGGATGCGGCGATTCAGGCAGGGTAGTGATAACATGGCTTACTGGATTTACCGTGATAGTCCCCGAACTTGTCCCTGTTGAATATCCCACTTTGGTCGTTGTTGCAGATATGATGAACTGAGACTGGGTTGTGACCTGTGGTGCAGTGTATGTGATAACAAAGTTCCCGTTGGCATCCGTAGTTCCAGAGATAGGATTCAGGCTTCCTCCGTTATCAGATACTACTACGGTTGCTCCAGAGACAGATGTAGCGCCGCTTGTCACATGTACTGTTACCTCTGCATTTTCACCAGATGTAACAGCACTGGGTGATACAGTTAATACTGTATCCAGTGAGGACATTGTATTCACAGTTTCTTTGCTGTCCACAATGAATCCGTCTCTAATTCCTGTACTGTCGGTCTTAAGTCTTACCGTTATAGTATCCCCATCAACCCAAGGAGTCCAATGGCCATAATAATAACCACTGTATGATGCAATCCTGACATTGTTCATATCATATATATACACAAAATCGTATCTGGCTTCCGTCTTAAGGCTGGAGAAATGAATTCTTATCTGGGTTGCTCCAGGCTCTTTGATTGTCCACGTTTTGTCGTATGAATTAGGATACGGATGCGGCGATTCAGGTAGGGTTGTACTGGTCAGGGTTGTTGGGTTTATTGTAATGATCGTTGAATCTAATCCTGAGACATATCCTGTCTTAGATACAGTTGCTGAAATTGAAAATTGTGTCCGGCTAGCTACCAGTGGTGCCGTATATGTTGTTACAAAATTGCCATTGGCATCAGTGGTCCCGGCGGTAACATCCAGAATCCCACCCTGTGTTGAAAGAGACACTAATGAATTTGCTATCGGTGCAGTATCAGCAGTAACATGGATTGTTAACTGAGTCTGCTGGCCGGGTTCAAGCGTTTGGGTAGATGAAGTCAATGTGGCCTGTAATTGTGGTGTCGGGGGAGTAGAATATTGGGGATTTATAGTAATGATTTTTACATCATTTGCTCCCATGTATCCCGGTTTCGTTGCAATAACTGAAATGCTGGACTGCGCCTGGGCTGTAACCTGAGGGGCAGTATATGTGGTAACAAAATTACCATTGGTATCAGTAGAACCGGTACTAGAAGCCAGGTTCCCGCCTAAAGTTGAAATATCCACTGCAACACCATTTATTGGTATTCCTCCGTTTTCAACATGAACAGTTACCTGGGTGCTCTGACCAGAATCTATCGGATCAGCTCCTGTTTGGATATTTACATTCAGGGAAGCGGGTTGATCCACAATAGCCTGTGTGAGGCCATATCCGTATTTTATATCTCTTCCGGATTCTCCCAGGTCTATTGCGTTCTGATGCATAAGATCCCTGATCTCAGCGTTTGTCATTGTCGGATTGGCAGCCATCATCAAAGCAGCTACACCCGAAACAAAAGGAGCTGCAGCGGATGTTCCGGAGAAGGACGCATATCCGCTACCCATGGTTGTGGTCCTAATATAATAACCGGGAGCTGCTAGTTCGACTGCCGGCCCCACACTTGAGAAACTTGCAATATAATCACTTTGTGTTGTTGCACTTACTGCAATGACAGAGTCAAATTTTGCAGGATACTTCACATTGTCGGATGCACTACTGCCCGAGTTACCTGCTGAAGCTACCAGCAAAACCCCTGCATTATAAGCGTTATCAACAGCTTGCCTGTATGTATCACTTCCAGTGGAACCACCAAGACTCATGGAAATAATATCAATATCATGATCCACTGCCCATTCGATCGCTCTAATAGTCCTGGATGAATATCCCATACCATCACTTCCCAGGACTTTAAGGGAATATATGGAAGATTCAGGTGCTACTCCTAATACTCCGTAACTGTTGTCTATAGATGCAATGACACCAGCGCATTTAGTACCATGACCGTAATCGTCCTTCGGGTCGTTGTCAGAGTTTACGAAATCATATCCGCCCCTGTAGTTGTCCTTAAGGTCGGGATGGTTATAATCTATTCCTGAATCTATGACTGCTATCTTAATACCCGAGCCTTTGGTGATTGGGTGTACATCAAGAGCTTTCACCTTTGTAACGCCCCATGAGGTTTCCTGGTCGAGTGCATAGACTATTGAATCGAGTTCGATAAATTCGATATCCTTGTGTTTTGAAAGGGCTTCAATTGCACTTTCAGGTAATTCTGCTGCAACCCCATTGATTATATGGAATTTGTAGTTTATTTTTCCACCTTTTTCTTTTATAATACTGTCTTGTTCTGCAAGAGCCTGTAAGTCTCCAGAATTGGCATTATTCTTAAAAGTAATAATCACTGGAATTTTGTTCTTTTTGTTATCAAGATCTTTAAATTTTTCTTTGTTATCAGGTTGTATCGCATACACTGGTCCGATTAATGAAATGCATACCAGGATGGCGATAATCTGGTGAATTTTAATCATTTTTAATACCTCATCATTATTAGTATTATGATGGGTAATATATAAAAGGGTACATATATAATTTTTTATATAACGATTGATCAAAACCGAAAGAACATTTTAATCAATAGAATGTTTTTTTTATAATTTTTCAATATATATCTAACAATAGTTATGTGAAATATTTTGAAAATAAATAAATTTTCAACGATTTATGTATTTGAGTATACAAAGTTGTACTTAGTATACAATGAAAAAAGATCACAAACTAAAACTTACGTTAATTCAAATTATTTGAAAAAAATATTGTATAAATAAAATTCCAACTTTCAAACTTACTACTTTCTTATTAATTATTCTGGTATTCAATTGTATTGGCATTCAAAGGTATTCTACAAGAAACTGCTCGCTGATGCTCACAGTTACTTGAGTACATAATGTCATACATTATATACAAAAAAAAATGTGGCAGAAAAAACTTCTGCCGCTTATTTAGAATGTCGATTATACATGACAAAGGCTGCTATTGCAATAATAATAATTATCACTAATATTGAAGCAAAAGGTAGCGATGTTCCTTCACTTACAGGTGCAGTTTGCGAAACGTCTTCTTCAGGTGAAGTAGATGTTTCAGGTAATGTAGATAATGTAGTATCAACACCTGCTCCACCTGCCTCTGCAGAATCACGACTTGTAATCTTATAGTAATTACTGCTAGAACTAGAGCTACCACTACTTGTGTCAGGTTCGCTATATGTTATATGGATTGTCAGAACATCTCCTGAATCCCAATCCGTTGAACCTACATTGATCTCGTTACCACCAACTGTCAGGTAAAGATCAAATGCTGTACAATCATTTACAATCAGTTTGTTGTTTGCTTGATCTCCAAATGTCCCACTGGAACCAACAGTTGCTGTTCCCACATCATTACCTGTTTCGCTGTCTTTAGCAGTAATAAGCGTCCCTGCAGGAGCCCATTCATTAGTATCTTCATTGAGTACGATACCACTAAATACCATAGGTAATTGTGGGGGACCATCGTCTGCAGCTACAGCCGACGGTACTAGTACAACCATCAACATCAGCGATATCTGGATTAGACCAATAATATTTCTGTTCATATTCATCACCGTATATTCCCTTTGTAAAAAGTTACACAATAGTGAATATGTCATCCACTATTGCATTGGCATTCTTTGATTTTTCCAAAATCATCCCTGACCAGTGTATACATCAGCATAGGCCATATTTATCCAGTAACCTGCATATGGCTTCATTGGGAAGTTCTGAGTAGTTACGTGCTCAGCTAATGGAGGCGGGCAATCACCATCACCTGACCAGTCATCATTGCAGTTGTAACCATACAGGTTAAACCTCTTGTCATAATTGTCCCAGTTCATTATCTTCTGATAGCTATCATCGATTTCACTAACGTTCAGTGCATCTTCTGCCATTGCAGGACTATAACCGGTCATTCCGAGCAGGTTCCACCCGACATACATAGCAAGTGAACCGGCAGGAACCGGTTTTGCCTCAAGATTTACCAGGGTCTCATTATCTGTTACATAGATCAGGTATGCTTTCAGCGGTTCAACGTCAGTCACAGAACCCCAGCCTATACCAGATGCATCATAGTAGATCACAGCTGCACCCGGACTGAATCCTTCAGTCAGGCTTAATACACTGGAGTCGTTGAGAACATGTGGCACTGAAAAGAGGTTCCATCCTTTATAGAGGTCTATAGCATCAGGAGTCTCTGGTTCATCTGGATCTTCCTCGCAAATTTCCACAGTTACTTGTCCGTTAATTAAATCCACTGGTGTTATCGTGTCACCTGGTGGTGTTGTAAGACTGCTAGATATTGCGATCGAAAATGTCCCTACATCAATAGCTGTCATCTGAATCTCTGCAAGGTTGGCCGTAGTTGTAAGTCCGCTTGTAAGAGTGTTGAGTCCCATTATATTCTGAATAAGACCCGATGTTTGGGTTCCCGGACTATTAACTGGGAAATTTACAGAGTTCAAGATAACATTCGTTACACTTGCCTTTGTCTGATCATATGTTATCGATGCCAGCACGCTTTCAACACTTGTTGTTGAATTAGGGTTTACTTCTATGAAAATACTGAAGTCTGTATCGTTGCATATGGTCTGTGTCGATGGTTTGATGGTAACATTTACATTTGGTACTTGATTTGTATCTGGAACTTCCACATTAATATTCACCTGTCCTGGATTCCAGTCCACTGGTGTCAGTGGATCACCAGGCGGTTGTGTCAGACTTCCGGATATTCCGATAACAAATGTCCCTTCATCAATGGCAGTCATCTGAATCTCTGCGAGGTTGGTCACAGTTGTAACTCCGCCAGTTTGAGTGTTTAGTCCCATTATATTCTGAATAAGACCTGGACTCTGAGTGCCCGGATCATTTACTGGGAAATCAGCAGATTTCAAGATAACATTCGTAACACTTGCCTTTGTTTCATCATACGTAAGGGAGGCAAGTATGGACTCGACGTTCATTCCATCTGGATTGACTTCTATGAATACACTGAATGGATCCCCAAAGTCAACGTCCGTTACTGATGGATTGATTGAAACTGAAGGATTTGCTGCTGCTGCTCCAATTCCGGCACTGCAAAATATGAGTGCCAGAAAAATAGAATAGAGGGATATTTTCCCTCTATTCACTGATTTTGTAGTCATATTGTTCACCTCATTCCAAATCTACGGGGATGGACATACTCCCCACAGTTGATTTACCAATGCATACACTACATCCTGGGCGTTTACGTAGTTATCACCGTTCAAATCCCATACATGACCTGGATTTAAGCCCCACTGACTATTGGTTAACAGCCAGACTATATCTAGAGCATTGACATAATTGTCGCCGTTCATATCCAGTTCGCATTCAGTTACTTCAGGCTCTTCTTCACCAGTTTCAACAATCTCCCAGTAGATCTCCTTGAGTTCTCCGTAGTATCTTGATTCTGTGGTTTCATCAGTGTAGTTGATCTCCAGCGGCCCAATATTCATGGTTGGTCCGAGCTTATCTTCAAAGTTATACGGTGTTGTCCATTCAAGCTGCACATCCTGATGCACTGTATGAGGCATGTTAAATGGTGCCATCTCAGGTAATATATCTGCTTCAGTCCATGCTCTGAACGTGTGTCCATGTACCGCTATCTCTACTTTAGGCAATTTCTCCCTGAAAGTGATGTATTTGATCATGTTGTCGTCGTAGGCTCTGATCGCAGCAATATTGTAGTAGACATCGTCCACCCAGAACGCTTTCTGGCTATGGAATTCATTGGCTGCAATATTTGCTCCTGTCTGACCGAACATCCTGCCGACCTCGACTGTAGCTGTATTAATGCCAAGTGCATTATCATAGCTCACGTCTAGTAATTTCAGATAGAATGCCGGTTTTTCAGTTGCACTGCCGCCTTCTTTTGCCCTGTAGAAATACGTTACATTTCCTACATGCATGAATACAGTACTTTCTCCATAATAGCCACTTCCTTCATTGTCATCTATCTCGAAAGTCGCTGTTCCAGTTGTGGTAGACATTGTCATCAATTGTACCTCATGATCAAAGAGCTGGAGTTCAGGCCCGAGCGCTTTCATTCTCTGGTTTCTCAATACAAACACAACGGACTCATCTCCACTGAGGGGTATACCGTCAGGATCCATTGGCTCTATCACATCATCACCATCTATATCCAATCCAAGTGTTTCTTCACTTTCCACCAGCAATGCTTGTGGTTGCTTTTGAATATCGTATGGCGGCTGATGGATTGGTTTAAAGCTGTCTAAACCGTCACCAGAAGAATCTGATGCCATAGGTATGAGGACCTTGCTACCGCTTCTTATTGGAGTCGGCATGATATCGTCCAGGAACATATAAGTGAATTCCTGGATAATGGCTGGTGCGTAAATATCACCATTCCTTGGATCATTGTTGGATTCCTCAATACTGGCAGTACTTAGTTCAAGGTCATCTATGCATTTGACTTGTCCACTTGTAAGTACAACATCAAAGCAGCCATTGGTGTTATGGTCCTTAAACCAGTCCTTCTCATAAGACATTCTCTTGAATACCTTCTGAGCTTCGTAGTTAACTCCGAAGTCCAACAAGCGATAATATTCCTCACCCTCATCGTCATCTCTTGGATCCATGATAGCTGGATTGAATGTCACATGGTCCTTCACTGGTGCCTGTGGTGACTGTGGATAGAACGGTCCCATCGGATTGGTATATGGTGGGTTCTCTGGCTTCAACCCGGACTCAGGATCAATGAAATCATGATCTCCTGGTCCTTTGCCGTAGGTGCCAAATACTCTGAGCTCACCATTGTCAATATACAATGGTTCGTACGAATCATCAAACCAGAACTTGACCCGCTCACCTATCTTTGTGAACATCGGTCCATTATCCGCTCCACCGTTCCACATTTGGATATTTGATTCAGGCGCGTAGAAGGCACTTGTCAACAACCACTTTTCACCAGAGAATCTCTGATCGATATTGAATGCAGTATACTGCTTGGGCATTGTCTGGAACCATTCGATCATCCAGGATTCAATGCCGTCCTGTTCGTTGTAGATCTCCTTGAGTTCGCCGTGGAATCTATCTTCTATATCCTCTTCGTAATAGCGGACATCCAATGCAGATGCGTCCTTAATCGTACCGAGCTTGTCTTCCATATTTTGCGGTCTTGACTGGTAGTTCAGTACATCTTCATGGACTGTATGATCCATGTTAAAGGGTGCCATCTCAGGTAACTGTTCATTTTCACTCCATACTTCGAAGGTGTGTCCATGTACCGCTATCTCTACTTTAGGCAATTTCTCCCTGAAAGTGATGTATTTGATCATATTGTCTTCGTAGGCTTTGATCGCTGCAATATTGTAGTAGACATCATCCACCCAGAATGCTTTCTGGCTATGGAATTCATTAGCTGCAATATTTGCCCCTGTCTGACCAAACATCCTGCCGACCTCGACTGTAGCTGTATTAATGTCAAGTACATTATCATAGCTCACGTCCTGCAATTTCAGATAGAATGCCGGTTTTTCAGTTGCACTGCCGCCTTCAATGGCTCTGTAGAAATACTTTACATCTCCCACATGCATGAAAGTAGTGCTTTCTCCATAATAGCCATCTCCTTCATTGTCATCTATCTCGAAAGTCGCTGTTCCAGTTGTTGTAGACATTGTCATTAATTCTACTTCATGGTCAAAGAGCTGGAGTTTAGGCCCGAGCGCTTTCATCCTCTGGTTACTCAATACAAACACAACGGATTCATCTCCGCTAAGAGGTTTGCCGTCAGGATCCATGGGCTCTATCACACCATCACCATCTATATCCAATCCAAGTGTCTGTTCACTCTCCACTAGCAATGCTTGTGGTTGCTTTTGAATATCGTATGGCGGCTGGTGGATTGGTTTAAAGCTGTCTAAACCGTCACCAGATGAATCTGATGCCATAGGTATAAGGACCTTGCTACCACTTCTAATGGGTGTAGGCATGATATCGTCCAGGAACATATAAGTGAAGTCCTGGATAATGGCTGGTGCGTAAATATCAGCCTTTCCACCATTCACTGTTGGCCTATTGTTTGATTCTAATATCATATAGCCTTCTTCCAAGGCAGCATGGACTGCGTCCATATCTTCCAAACAGATGACTAATTCACTACTATCCCTTTTGAATACTGCATCAAAGCAGCCATTGGTCTTATGATCCTTGAATAAATCCTTTTCATAAGACATTCTCTTAAATACCTTTTGAGCTTCATAGTTTATTCCGAAGTTCAACAAGTCATAATAATCCTCATCCACATCGTCAATTCTTGGATCCATGATAGCAGGATTGAAGGTAATGTGGTCCTTCACTGGTGCCTGAAGTGACTGTGGATAGAACGGTCCCATTGGATCGGTATATGGCGCGTTCTCAGGTTTATATCCAGACTCCGGATCAACGAATTCATGGGCACCTGGACCTTCGCCAAATGTACCATAAACCCTTACCGTATCATATAGACTTGGAGTGCTATCAAATCCCCACAAAATCTCGTTAAAGTAAATATCATCCATCCTTTCTGCGGGATCATGTATGAACTTAACACGCTCCCCTTCCCAGGATGAAATTGGTCCTGTTGGGTCACCATTCCATAGGTTTATCATTGATTCAACTGAAGTCCATGATAGCGTTGTCAGATACATCTGATCATCAGGTAAATTGAACTGAGTATACTGTTTCGGATAGGTCTGGAACCATTCGACTGTCCAGAATTCTTCTGGTACATCAAATGGTACTTCGCGTTCGTCTATTGTTGCCCTGTCCTCAACAATTTTTTCCACATACAATCCTACTTCATTTGTACCTTCAGTTGTAAAACGAGCAATGGCAATACCTGCATCTACATCACTTTGTTTAACTGTGTATGTTTCATAAAATGTATCTGAAGAATATGGGCCTTGTACAAGGCCTGATATTACTGAGACTATACTCCCATCAGGAAGTTCAAGTTCTGCATTTACAGTATTGGTTTCCGGACCCGGATTTTCCACTATCAATTTATAAGTGATAGTATCGCCAAGATAATAAATAGCATAATACGGATCACGTGTTATTGAACCTCCAATATACGTTGCATTTACCGGAGCTGACATCATTATCAACATTGCAACTATAATAGTCGTAATGATCAATGATGGAAGTCTCGGTTTCTCCTTATCTTTAAACATTTATTAAACCTCCAAAAATTTTTATATAATTCCTCCAATTCGATACAATTGTGTGAATAACCATTGGATTTCCAGTTTTATTTTATGATGTCCTAGAACCAGAGTTACCCCTACAACCTTCTTAAACCAATGATGGTTGGTAAATTAATAAACGAATAAGAAACCCTAATCTGAAACTGTAATCTGAAATTTTGGTAAGAAAATTTAATAAGAAATTAAGATAAGAATTAGAGTTCCGTATTCATATAAATTCGATAGGATTCCTAAATCGAATTGGAACTCTAAAACAAGGTGAAACCAGGGGGTTAACATTATTACTGAACTGGAAGACGAACACATAATCATTGCATCAACACTGATATCTCTGGAGAACAATCCGGCATCGAAACTCCAGTATCTGTCAAAGGACGTATTTGAGATATCAAGAAATATCGGTATGAAACGATTTAATAACAAGTCCAGTTTCAATCAGATATTCATACCACTTGTTATTCCGGTTCTGCATAATAATGGATTGGTTCAATTTTCCAGAAAAGAAGGTCCCTTTTCGCAGTATAAACAAGTCGATGAAGTGGACCCAAATACGATCTGGCGGCTGACAAAGAGGTCCAGGAAATATTTGAAAACGATCCGTAATGGATCATGTATAAGATCTGGCAATGTTGATGAAAAAGAAATATTTGACAACATTTTTAGAATAATTAATGGCCACCTGGATGAAGATTACGAAGAAGAGGCTTTTGTAAGATATATGAAAAAACAATTATACATCCCGGCAATTAAAATATAAAATTAATAATCTCTTAATCAATTATTTTATTACATACTTTAGAAATATCTGGGCATCAGCAGGGATTTTCTTTATTTCTGCTTCATCATCATTATATATCATAGGATTTCTATAAAATATATCTTTATCAGGATAGTGATAATGTTGGATTTGTATGAGATTCTGGATGGTCATAAAAATAGCTTTAGGATAAAAATAGTGGAATCACTTGCCAGCCAGCATTCTATATCCAATGATGCTGTAATTGAGCAGTTCAATGATAATATTGAAAATATGATAAAATCCCGTTACAACACTCTTGAACAGGCCGTGGATGCCATATGCAGTGCAGGCAAACCCGTTGTCCTGAACCTCAGGCGCGATAGACAGCGGGAAGATACCTGCAAGATCTGCGAATCAAATGAACCCAATATTGAAGCTCTTGATCAGATGTTCAGGGACAGTATCTGCATTTTTGAGATCAGCGAAGATAGTCCGGCCGGGGCACTATATCACGTACTCTTCCAGGGTGCACCGGACGATGATCAGAAACTTCCTCTAACTGCGGTAATACACAATTGTGATGTGAAGCGGGTATGGGCTGGAAAGGCAGTGGAAACTACCGTGTATGCAAGTTTAATAAAAAAAGCTCTTAAAGCAACTTAGTGTCTTGTAATACGCTACTCTGGCACAGCTACTCTGGCCAGTAGCGGGCCGCACACGTATGCAGCCCTGTGGGCTCTATACGTGGAATGGATTTTACCATCATTTTTGCCTCCACACCCCGCACCCACGGATGCGCCTGTATCCTCTCAATCCACTCCCCCATATCCGTATCGCTGCGCAGTGGATCATAAACATCCACGATGGTCTGCATATTCACACCTTCAAGCGCTGCAAGCTCCTGCGCCTTTCAGTGGAGGTCTGACCAGCTGTCGAAGTTTGTTGGTTCAAGGTGGGGGGCGACTTTAGCGACGAGGTCGGTGGGGGTGCCGTCGGCACTGAATTTTGAGGTTAGAGTGCATTGATATAAAATTTTTGTCATCTTTGTCATTTTATATTTTTTTGATCTAGCTCATTTTAATTGCCCGTGCGCATTTTAATTGCTCGCGAGCAATTACATACATAGTTTACATTTCTTATAATCTACACCACGTCCGTTTGCTTTTATTTCAGCCTTAGCCGCTTTTTATTTTCAGATTCGTCCAGATAATTTTCAGTCGTGATTACGCTCTGTTTTGTTTCCTGTTCCAGTTCCAGACGGGCATTTTTTGCAATCGTACCGCCTGCTTTTGATGCTTGTTTGTGCTCATTGAATGATTCGGGATTTTGTGTTCGTTCAATCTCACCTGTGGATGCTCCCCAAGCATCGAGAAAATAAGCTCCAAATCAGTCATGTGGTCTCTGAGAGTTTCGTTTTTTAAGCCCTTGAGTTTTTTATATTCAGAAGGTGTTAACCCGAAACTGGCTTTTGAGATTTCGGCTGTGAGTATTGCAAATTCAATCTGTTCAGTTACTCCATTTTTCTGCCATTCATCTGTGAGGTCCTGCCTTACAGCAATACCCCGGAGGCGCTTATCTATCCATGATTTGGAGTAGCCTTTTTGCTCATATATCTCTTTCATGCGCTCCTGCGCAAGTTCGGGAATTTCTATTTCCTTTATTCTTTCAAAGCCGACGTGTGCAAGCCATCTCTTAAAAGGTTCGGCCTTCCTGGAAGGAATTGATTGAATTAACCTGAATGCAGATTCAGTATTTACGCAATCCGTGAACCGCAATTTCGAGTCTTCTGCTGGCAGTTTCAACCGTACCCAAATTGGGGACAGTTCAAGAGCTTTAAATGCCCGATCCTTAACTTTCCCCCAGTACTGTCTTGGGTTGGGACTATCAGTCAAAGCCTTGACAATATCTACAACGCTAAAATACCATTCATCATCGTGCCAGACTTTTCTTATTTGAGTATCCTGAAAAACAACGATTTTGTTATCCATTATTATCTCATACTCTGGCCAGTAGCGGGCCGCACACGTATGCAGCCCTGTGGGCTCCATACGTGGACTGGATTTTACCAGCATTTTTCCCTCCACCACCCGCACCCACTCATGCCCCCGTATCCCCTCAATCTGCGCCTGAATCTCCTTATCGTCCCTGAGGCGGCGGTACACTCTCTCAATGACCTTCATGTTATTCTCATCCCGCACCTGGTTTCCATCATCGATCACAACAGCATAATTATCTACTACTTTTGAAAGAATATTATTCGTCTTTTTTCTCCTTGGCATTCAAAGAGAACGCACATATAATAAAATATTGCATAGTGCGTTGTGAAAGTATTTAGTAATAATTATTCCAGTATGTCGAGTAGAGCCCATAGCGCACCTCTTTCTAGGGTAATAGCCCCACGGTTACTATGAGCCCCCTCACAGAACCGTGCATGAAGATTGCCGAATAAGAAAGAGCGATTACTCGCTCTCCCTCTTCTAAGAACCGGACTTGCATCTTTCAACAATAAGAAAGAGCGATTACTCGCCCTCCCTCTTCTAAGAACCGGACTTGCATCTTTCAACACATCCGGCTCAAGCCTTTCATAACCCTTTATGTATCGGGCAGCAGTTAACAATTCAATGGCTTTATTGTTTTGAGATTACATTATTCATGCAAATGAACAATTGTTCATTTCAACTCCAGACGTTTTAGGCTTGTTAGCCGTTTTCCGTGCACGCCGATTATATTTCCGTGCATCGAAATATTCTTTGTCAAGATATGGATTTGTATCCAATTTGAGACGTGTGTGCCTCACAATCTTTGTATCTGAGAAGAGTTTTAGTTTGTTCTCTTTCGTAGAAAATACCCAGTTCCGAATCCCTTCACTATGCCAGTATCTTCTGACTACCCATGACCTGGACTTTTTGGGATGTCTCCTTTTTGCCCATCTCCATAGCATATTCCAAACTATACTGTCCAGTTTGCTAAATGTCTCTTTGGATACTACTGATTGATGTAGTTTGTCCATCCAGTAATAATGGGGTTAAGAGCACCAATGAGAACTTCCTGTTTCCATGTATTTCCTTTTTTGATAATGTCGCTAATTTTGTGTGTGACATTGTCAAT
>Ga0209979_1003318_pt1 | contig 14311 bp, 14 predicted proteins | sample AnhtaG_FD_183114 | JGI IMG/M metagenome (GOLD analysis project Ga0209979, IMG submission 183114) | Deep subsurface microbial communities from Anholt, Denmark to uncover new lineages of life (NeLLi) - Anholt_01485 metaG (SPAdes) (version 2) | ecosystem: Environmental > Aquatic > Marine > Oceanic...
TCCATGTTGTCAACACTTACGATCCAACCGTCACCACCGAAAGGTGATTTTAGGATGTAGCCGAAGATAACACCAGGACTTAGCGTTGGGTTTGTGATAACACGAACGTCACCCCCACCCGGTGCCCATGTATCATATACACCACCGAAGTAAAGAGCTTTCCAAACAAGAAGCCATGCACCAATTCCTAAGATGATTAAATGAATCCCAAGAATTGTTGTCATTTTGTTTTTGTCTTTCCAAACATATCCGAAGAACGGGAAAGATTCTTCCAGCGTTTCTGGACCGATAAGTGAGTGATAAACACCACCAAAACCAAGAACAGCTGAAGAGATTAAATGTAATACACCAGACACGAAGTACGGGAATGTGTCAAGAACCTCACCACCTGGGCCAACACCGTAGCCTAGAGTAGCTAAGTGAGGAAGAAGGATGAGCCCTTGTTCATACATTGGTTTTTCGGGAACAAAGTGCGCAACCTCAAAAAGGTTCATCGCACCAGCCCAAAAAACGATCAGACCTGCGTGTGCAACGTGTGCACCCAGAAGTTTACCCGAAAGATTGATGAGGCGGGCATTACCTGCCCACCAAGCGAAACCAGTTGTTTCCTGGTCACGACCACCGACTGTTAAACTACCATTAAAGAGCGTTTCCACGTGGTAATACCTCCTCTGGGAATACAAGTTTTTCATGTGGTTGGTCTTGAGCCGCCATCCACGCACGGATACCTTCGTTTAGCAGAATGTTCTTCGTGTAGAAAGTTTCAAACTCAGGATCTTCAGCAGCACGAATTTCTTGTGAAACGAAGTCGTATGCACGAAGGTTAAGAGCTAGACCTACAACACCAATTGCACTCATCCATAAACCTGTTACTGGAACGAAAAGCATAAAGAAGTGTAACCAACGTTTGTTTGAGAAGGCAACACCAAAGATTTGCGACCAGAAACGGTTTGCAGTAACCATTGAGTAAGTTTCTTCTGCTTGTGTTGGGTTGAAAGCACGGAAAGTGTTCGCACCATCACCATCTTCGAATAACGTGTTTTCAACAGTTGCACCGTGAATTGCGCAAAGAAGAGCCGCACCTAGAACACCAGCTACACCCATCATGTGGAACGGGTTAAGTGTCCAGTTGTGGAAACCTTGGAAGAATAAAATGAAACGGAAAATCGCTGCTACACCGAAGCTTGGAGCGAAGAACCAACCTGATTGACCCAAAGGGTAAATAAGGAATACCGATACGAAAACGGCAATAGGCCCTGAAAACGCGATCGCGTTATACGGACGAATTTTTACTGAACGTGCTAGTTCGAATTGACGAAGCATGAAACCAATCAGCGCGAATGCACCGTGTAAAGCAACGAACGTCCATAGACCACCTAGTTGGCACCAACGAGTGAAATCACCCTGTGCTTCTGGACCCCAAAGAAGAAGAAGCGAGTGACCCATACTGTTTGCTGGTGTTGAAACTGCAGCAGATAGGAAGTTACAACCTTCAAGGTATGAAGTTGCCAGCCCGTGAGTGTACCATGAAGTAACGAAAGATGTTCCTGTAAACCAACCACCTAGTGCGAAATACGCATTAGGAAGTAGTAGTAAACCTGACCAACCTACGAATACGAAACGTTCACGACGTAACCAATCATCCACCTCGTCAAACCAAGTGCGTTTTTCTTGGGGTTTACCAATAGCTATTGTCATAGCGAAACTCTCCAAATTAGAAAAAAAGTTTAGTTTGACTAAACTTTCAAAAAAATCTATAATATTTTTTCCACAAACGGAAAAAGCTTTTCACTTTATACTATAGTTGTTATTGACTATAATAATAGCCGAATTTTTAAAATCGTACAAGAAGCTTTTGACTAACCAAAGTGGTCAGTCATTCAAGCATAATGACAATTTAAATGAGTTTAATTTTTAATAAACTAAAATAAATTGTGATTGTTGCAACAAAAAAAGCACCTAAAAAGCCAATATACCCAAAAATGGTAATCATAGTGAATTTAAGTTAAAAAGTTAATGAAAAAACCCTATTACAGTGAATTTGTAATACGATCTCCTCGGCGATACTGTAAATATGCAGTAACGAATAATCCAGCCATTGTAACTGGAACAAGACCAAGCACGATGCCCGATAAAAGTGGTTCTACCATACAACTCGTTCAATAAAAATAAAAAAAAAGAACAGGAGTACTCTGCTAATTTAATAATAATCGATTTTTTGTTGAAAATATAGTGATGTACTTTTTTCAACAGACTTTTAACCGTATCTTACCTAGGTAAGCACGGTTTCTAATAAATATTTTTTACGAAGTACGCATTTCTAGAGAAACTTGTAAAAATTTCGCCAGATCCGCCGCTTGTAATTCTATTTCTTCCACGGGGCATGGAATGGTTACTCTAAGCAAGGGGATTGGGCCTTTGTCCTTAACCGCTAAATAAATAGCCCGCTTTGGGGTTAACCCCTCTTGAATGTCGACCCGAATGGCCTGAACATCAGAAATCGGATAACGTAAATCGATACGGCGGTTTTTCCCGGGGAACCCCCAACGGAAAATACGAACCTGATCCGTTTGCTTATTGAATTCGTTAAACCCGCTCCCGATACGCCAAAAAAGAGTAAACCAAAGGTAAAGGCCAAAACAAATCCCTAAAATACCATAGAAGGACATCACTAAACCTTGCGGGAAAAAGGTAATCATTTGTTCGGAAAAAAAGCTGCGTTGGAAATAACTCGCTAATCCCGTTAACAAAAACCCTGCTCCACCAAAAAGCGTGACTAATGCCCACCAATAATTGCTTAAAGTACGACTCCCGCGAATAATATAACGACGAATAAGCGGAGATGGCGATTTTTGATCAGCGACAACCATATAAAAAAGGCAACAGGGAAGAGATTTATAAGAAGACTTCCGATTAAGCCCCAGTGCGATCCCCATCAAAAGCGATGCGCGGTCGCGACCGGGGCTTGCGGCGTCGAAAATCGGGACGAGGGTCCGTAGGATTTTTCGGGGTATGTGTTGGAATCGGTTTTTCGGGCAACTCAGCTTCGCGTAGAACGCAATAGTAAAGCTCCTCCGGCGTAACGCGATACTTCACATAACCGTCTTTGAGAATAACGATTTCAGTTGCAATCTCCATTGCTTCTTGATGATCGTGGGTTACAAAAATAGTCGTTACTGGGTTTTGCGGATCTTCGATCGGAACGTCTCTAAGCCAACTACGAAGCTCGGCCCGCAATTTGCGGTCTAAAGCCCCGAAAGGCTCATCAAGCAATAAAATGGAAGGTTTCCCAGCGATTGCGCGTGCCAAGGCGACACGCTGCTGCTGACCACCAGATAGCTGTTTTGGATAACTCGCCCCGTGCTCCTTCAAATCAATAAAGTCAAGAAGCTCTTCGACCCGTTTTATAATCGCGGTCGACGACCACTTTTTGATTTCTAGACCGTAGGCAATGTTTTCTCGCACGTTGAGGTGCGAGAAAAGTGCATAATCTTGAAAGACAAACCCGATGTCCCGGTGTTGGATCGGGATTGCTGAGGCGTCTTGTTCGTTGATCCACACACGGCCCTCGCTCGGCGCCTCAAGCCCGGCTAAAATACGGAGTAAAGTCGACTTGCCCGAACCAGAAGCGCCAATGAGTGCCACTGTCGTCCCCTTGATAATTTCTAAATCAACGCGATTCAAAGCTTGGAAATTCCCAAACTGCTTCGAAACACCTTCAACTAGAATGAGCGTTTCCGGCGGATCGAGTTGATCGATACCAGCGTTAGCTTCCACTCCGAAGAGCTCCGTAGGGCGCTGAAAAGGTGACCTAGGGTCCAAAAAAGGATCCGCAGAAAAAGGTTGTATCGCCATAAATTTATAGAAAAATAACAATCAGATCGATGGCCGATAATCGACCTAGACGTTGACCGGTACCGACTCGACGTCAGTTAACGGCACGATTTTATAGATTAAAGATTGTGCAGGCGCTGACGCGCCCTCCGAAACCGCCGTCTCTGGCATGAAGACGTTTAAAAACGGAACCATCGCCTTCGTTGATGAAGACTCGTAGACAGCACGCCACTGAATCGACTCGTTTCGTGCCACGGCTAAAGCTTGTTCGACAAAGGACTCTGGCGAATTAATCGCCGCCGGTTTCTCTGGCACGCCAGTTTCTGATTTGTCGTTACGTTGAACCACACCAGCAGCACCCTGCGGGGCCATTAACGCAAACATCGTTTCAAAAGATGTCAAAACTTCGCGATATAAGAAATCCGCTGAGTTGTCTTTCGCGCAAACATCTAACGCATGGGCGACATGTGTTGAAACTTCGTTTGCCGGCCATGTTGTTTGGTTTTGAAACGTTTCAAAAACACGAGCTGTTTTATCGAATTTTTTAAATTGTCGTCGAACACGCTCTTCTTGCACAAACGATAAAGGGGCTTGAATACCAAAAGGGATCGACCCTTTTTCTTTATAAGGTGCATCTTTATAGATCGTAATTGTTTCCGAAAGAGCTTGCTTTAAAAAACAGCGCGGGACAATCAAGTCCAAAAGACCGTGGTGTAGTAAATATTCAGACGTTTGGAAATCGTCTGGTAATTGCTCTTGCAGCGTTTGTTCAATAACACGACGACCCGCAAACCCAATCAGAGCTTTTGGTTCGGCAAAAATCAAATCACCTAACATTGCAAAACTTGCAGTTACACCACCCGTTGTAGGCGACGTTAAAACTGAAATATAGAGCAAGTTCGCGCACGATTGGTGAATGTGTAAAGCAGCCGAGATCTTACTCATTTGCATCAAACTAAAGATCCCTTCCTGCATACGCGCACCACCAGACGCACAAAGAATAATGAGCGTAAGGCCTTCTTGAGTTGCGTATTCAATTAATCGAGTTAACTTTTCCCCAACAACGGAACCCATACTTCCACCCATAAACTGGAAGTCCATGACACCGAGGGCCACTGGGATGCCGTCTAAAAACCCCGTTCCTGTTTGTAAAGCATCTTGAAGGCCTGTGCGTTCTTGAGCTTCTTTTAAACGGTCAAGATACGCTTTTTGGTCACGGAACTCTAAAGGGTCACAAGGCGAAACCGTTTCGTCTAGTGGACGCCACGTTCTTGCATCGATTAAATGCTGAATACGCTCATTACTATCCATTTGAAGATGGTAATGACAGCCAAAACAAACACGTTGGTTCTCTTTTAAATGCTTAATGTAAAGAATGACTCCGCAATTATCACAACGTGTCCAAAGACCCTGACTTCCGTCAGCTGTTGGATGTTTATATTTTGGAGCATTCAATATTTTTAATTTTCGTTGATCTTCGATCCACGCTAAAATCGACATATTGGATATACCTCACTTCGCAATGTTCTCATAAAAGCTCGTTCGTCGGAGCTCTTCGGAGATGAAAGAAAAGCTCTTTCGTTTTTTTTGAGCAACAAAAACATTAGGTTAGTGTTTTTAGTATACCAAGATTTTGCGTGGAACGAAATAGAAGCATCGTTTTAAATACGATACGAATAAAAAAACGAGGTTGGACTTTTCAAAACTATATGTTATACTTTTAAATTGGAAAGGTGGCAGAGTGGTTTAATGCACCGGTTTTGAAAACCGGCGTAGTCGTCGAGGCTACCGCGGGTTCGACTCCCGCTCTTTCCGTTAGACCTGTGGAAAGCTTGCGTAAGTGCGAAGCCCCCAAAGGGTCGCTTCGCACAGCAGACCACGTTTTAGACTAATCGAGACGACAAAAAGAGGGAGACTCAACAATGGGTAAAATTTATAACTGGTTTGATGAGCGTCTAGACATCCAATCGATCGCTGATGACGTATCAAGCAAATATGTACCACCTCATGTAAACATCTTCTACTGTATCGGTGGGATTACATTTACATGTTTCCTAGTACAAGTTGCAACTGGATTTGCAATGACGTTCTACTACCGCCCAACCGTTGCTGAAGCTTTTGCAAGCGTACAGTACATCATGACCGATGTAAACTTTGGTTGGTTAATCCGTTCTATTCACCGCTGGTCGGCGAGTATGATGGTATTAATGATGATTCTACATGTATTCCGTGTTTACCTAACTGGTGGTTTCAAAAAGCCACGTGAGCTTACTTGGGTAACTGGTGTTGTTATGGCTGTTTGTACTGTTTCATTCGGTGTAACAGGCTACTCACTTCCATGGGATCAAATTGGTTACTGGGCGGTTAAAATCGTAACGGGTGTACCTGACGCAATTCCAGTTGTTGGTGGTCCACTAGTAGAACTTCTTCGTGGTGGTGTAGGTGTAGGACAGTCAACATTAACTCGTTTTTACAGTTTACACACATTCGTACTTCCGTTAGCAACAGCCGTATTTATGCTAATGCACTTCTTAATGATTCGTAAACAAGGGATCTCAGGACCTCTATAAATCGTATCCGAAGTATCGACTCCGTGTGGAGCCCTTCGGAGATCTTTCTGGGCCCTTCGGACGAACAACAGTAGTCGACAACGAAGCATCAATTATTTTATTACAAAACAAAGGAGTGTACTATCATGTCTGTAACAAAGAAACCAGATTTATCAGATCCAGTATTATGCGCAAAATTAGCTAAAGGTATGGGTCACAACTATTACGGTGAACCAGCTTGGCCAAACGATTTACTTTACATCTTCCCGGTTGTAATTCTTGGAACATTCGCAGCAGTTATTGGACTAGCTGTACTTGATCCAGCTGCTATCGGTGAGCCGGCAAACCCGTTTGCAACACCTTTAGAAATTCTGCCAGAATGGTACTTCTTCCCAGTATTCCAACTATTACGTACAGTTCCAAACAAACTTTTAGGAGTTGCGTTAATGGCTGCAGTACCTGCGGGATTACTAACAGTACCTTTCATCGAAAGCATTAACAAATTCCAAAACCCATTCCGCCGTCCAGTCGCAACAGCTGTATTTATTGTTGGTACTGTGGCAGCAATTTGGCTTGGTATTGGTGCAACGCTACCAATTGATATTTCTTTGACTTTAGGTTTATTCTAAACGACTAACAAGTTGAAGTTATAATTAAGAAGTTATGATTAAGTTGCCGAGAGCCCTTGGGCTCCCGCAGCTTTTTATAAATTTGAATAAAAAGAAAAAGCTTGATACTCAAACCCACGAATAGACGGGATCGTCGTGGCTCGTTGGTCAGAGCCCTTTCACAGGGCCCTTCGGAGTTGAATATGTTCAGGCGTGTTTAGTCAACATAACCAAATACTTGCTTGAACACGTCGCGTACCTTGTCTCCATCGTCAATTGTGGCCAGCGGGTCTTTACGCAGACGGTGACGAAGACACAACGGAATGATGCGGGCGATGTCGTTTGGTGTTACTTCTGTACGCCCTTCAAACGACGTTAAAGCAATACTTGCGCGGTTCGTTACAAGATCACCGCGCAGACCATCCACGTCCAATTCTGAGCAGATCTGTGAAATTTTAACTCGTAAATCGTATTCAATCGTCACCCCTTTTAGGCGCTTACGAGCGTCCGAGATTTTATCCGTCAACTCCTGTTGTGAAACGTCATACGTTGTACGGAATTCGAGCGGAGCTTCGTCAAATTGCGCACGCTGCTCAACGATCTGCACACGCAAATCTGGCTCTTTTACCGTACCAATTTGTGCATGCATTCCGAAACGGTCGAGTAATTGTGGACGTAGCTCACCCTCTTCCGGGTTCCCTGAACCTACGAGAATAAAGCGCGCTGGGTGACTAATAGAGATACCTTCTCGTTCTACTGTGTTCCAGCCAGAAGCCGCCGAGTCGAGTAATACGTCAACTAAATGATCATCAAGTAAGTTCACCTCATCGACATATAAAATCCCACGATTTGCTTTCGCTAGTAGACCTGGTTCAAAAGCCTTCACACCATCAGTTAACGCCTTTTCAATATCGATCGTTCCGCATACACGGTCTTCCGTCGCACCAAGTGGCAGATCTACCATTGTGATTTTACGTAATGCAACTGGGAGTTCTTCGTTCGCTTTTACACGTTCACGCACTTCCTGACTCATCATTTCTGGGTCGTTTGGGTCTGAGTTAAAGGGATCATTGGCAACGACTTGAATCTCCGGTAATAAGTCAACGAGCGCGCGGACCGTTGTCGATTTACCCGTTCCACGGTCTCCCATAATCATAACCCCACCGATTTTAGGGTCAATCACGTTAAGAATTAAGGCCAGTTTCATCTCTTCTTGACCAACAATGGCAGTAAAAGGGAAAACGGGGCGGGCTTCAATAGATGGTTCAGTCATAAGTAAGAAAAATAAAAAACGCCAATGCGCCAATGCGCCACAGTGTTTCGGTAGCAAAGCCCGTTCCGGGCCCTCCGAAGGGCTTTTCAAGGCCCTACGGAGGGCCCTTCGCAGACCCTTCGGAGGTTGCTTCGCAACCCGGCTACGCACGGGCTCCGTAGGACACTGAAAGGGCTTCGCAATGCAATGAATAATATACAAATTCTGGTTATATGAGCTGAGTATACACTTTTGGAGCTGCGCGAAGCAACCCGTGTGCGTGTAGGGCCCCTTTAGGGTTGCCCTTGTGGGGTCTCGCGCACCTACGTACCCTGAAAGGGCGACCTAAGGCTTCGTAGGGCCTGAAAAGGTAACACATTTCTCCCAAAGATCATACAAAAATTATAGACCAATCTTTTGCCCTCGGTCGGACTCGAACCGACACTGCAATTACGCAACGAGTTCCTAAAACTCGCATGTCTACCAATTTCATCACAAGGGCTGCGATCATTTTATACATCTCTAAACTGGATCATACAAATAAATGTGAAGGATTGTCAAGTCTACTGACCCTTCCCAAGGGCCCTTTGGGGTTGCTACGCACCCTGAAATGGCTTCGCACCTCCGCAGGCTTGGAAAGGGCTTCGAACCTCCGCGCGAACTACGCTCGATAAGAACGAAAAACGTTATACGTCTTAGTAACTTAAACCCATCGAACGCGTCGTTTCTGCGCCGAGATAAACACGTACCGATAAAAAGTCAGTCGGGCATGCTGATTCACAGCGTTTACATCCAACACAATCTTCTGTACGTGGTGCTGAAGCGATTTGACCGGCTTTACAGCCGTCCCACGGTACCATTTCTAAAACATCGGTAGGACACGCACGTACACACTGTGTACACCCAATACAAGTACTGTAAATTTTAACTGAATGTGACATAATTTTGCTCTGACAACTTTGTGCAAATAGTAAGATTGTTAACGCACAAAAAAGTACGGAAAACGCATTATCACCACTGAAAGGGAACGCTCTCTACTTCTAGTATAGCAGCTTCTCGCCACATATATCAAAAAGGGCGACCAAAAAGCTGGTGCGAAGGGCTCCGTAGGCCCCCTGAAAGACCTTAAAAGGGATTCGCACCTTCGCTCAAAGATGAAAGCGGGTGACGCGGATCGAACGCGCGACAGTCACGATGGCAACGTGAAGCTCTACCGCTGAGCTACACCCGCTAAGGTTAGCACTTTAGTGCGCCTATTATATATTAATATAACGCACCACAAGCAAAAACACAAGAGGGACCTTCAGAGTCGCCTGCGGAGGCCTTTGCTAAACTTTTTCGCTGGGCCCAGATGCGATAGGCCCCTTGACAAGCATTCTCTCGCTCTTTCGGCTTCCACCGAAAATACAAGACATCCTATATATAATTAAGATGACGCTCTGTGAAGGTCGAAGTTCTTTCAGGGCCTTCGAAGGTCCTACGGAGCCCTTTTCGGGCTCTAAGGAGGTGCGAAACTCTTTCAGGCCTCCGAAGGGCAACCCCAAAGGGGCCTTCGGAACCGCTTCTTAGCTTCCCACCTTAAAGGCGTCGACGAAAAAACCAAACAAGCAACCGAGCTTCGCTAAATTCAAAGCTCGGCATGTTAATGAACGCCAACTCTTTTGCTCCGTAGGCCTACGGAGAGGTTGCACGGGGAGTTTATAAGCTTGCGCTGAAATGTACTCAAAAAGCAGGCAAAGCACGAAAATAATGACGATATCAGATGAAATATACTGACGAAGGGCTGCTAAGAAAGTACCAAATAAATTTCCTAGAAAAAATCCAAGAACGAGACAAAACAAGTGAAAAGATAGATTAATTTCCGTAGTTTGAATACGTGAACTGATCCCATTTAACCACCGATTAACATTGGTCATAGAAAAATTAAAAAAGGAAAGAAGTTTTAAATTTGCCTGCTACGAGATTCGCATCGCCCTTAAAAAAGGGGCCTCTGGGGCTGCTCTTCGGGGTTGCTACGCACCCTGAAAGGACTTTGTAGGGCCCGGCTTCGCACGGGCTTCGTAGGGCCCTGAAAGGGCTTCGCATCTTCGCAGTGATTAATTATGTAATGGTTTATTTGGTGCGAAGCCCTTCGGAGCGGTATTCTAGTGTTTGCCGGATGTCAGATTTGAACTGACGACATTCCGCGTATGAGACGGACGCTCTAAACCACTGAGCTAAACCGGCACGAGACATCAAGTTGATCCAGAAGGGCCTTCGAGGGCCTTCGCAGGCGACGCCACAGGGCTTTTGCACGGGCAGGGAAGAAAGACCACACTGTGCCCGGCCGAAGCCGGGCACATAGCGCGTATCTAGGAGTGTTGCGACTTCTTTCTTTTAAGCACATCTTAAAAAGAGCGCTTAAAAGAGGGAAATAAGTGAAGAATTATAGAGTATCGATAGTGTCGAATTCAAATTTAATTTCTTTCCAAACTTCACAAGCAGCAGCAAGTTCAGGACTCCATTTGCAAGCTGCACGGATGATGTCACCACCTTCACGAGCAAGGTCACGACCTTCGTTACGAGCTTGAGTACATGCTTCAAGAGCTACACGGTTTGCAGCAGCACCAGGTGCGTTACCCCATGGGTGACCTAGAGTACCACCACCGAATTGAAGACAAGCGTCATCACCGAAGATTTCAACTAGAGCTGGCATGTGCCATACGTGAATACCACCAGAAGCTACTGGCATTACACCTGGAAGAGAAGCCCAGTCTTGAGTGAAGTAAATACCACGAGAACGGTCTTTCTCAACGTAAGCGTCACGCATTAAGTCTACGAAACCTAAAGTAACTTCACGTTCACCTTCCAGTTTACCTACAACAGTACCTGAGTGAAGGTGGTCACCACCAGACATACGTAGAGCTTTAGCTAGTACACGGAAGTGCATACCGTGGTTACGTTGACGGTCAATAACCGCGTGCATCGCACGGTGAATGTGAAGAAGTAGTCCGTTATCACGACAGTAGTGAGCTAGTGAAGTGTTAGCAGTGAAACCACCAGTGATGTAGTCATGCATGATGATCGGTACACCGAAGTCACGAGCAGCTTCTGCACGTTTAAGCATTTCTTCTGAAGTACCAGCAGTTGCGTTTAGGTAGTGACCTTTAATTTCACCAGTTTCAGCTTGTGATTTGTAGATTGCTTCAGCTACGAATAGGAAACGGTCTCTCCAACGCATGAATGGTTGTGAGTTAACGTTTTCGTCATCTTTACTAAAGTCAAGACCACCACGAAGACACTCGTAACAAGCACGACCGTAGTTTTTAGCTGATAGACCTAATTTAGGTTTGATTGTACAACCTAATAGACCACGACCATATTTGTTTAGTTTGTCACGTTCAACTTGAATACCGTGAGGGGCACCTTGGAAAGTTTTACAGTAAGCTGGTGGAATACGAAGATCTTCAAGACGAAGAGCACGTAGAGCTTTGAAACCGAATACGTTACCAACGATTGATGTGAATAGGTTAGTTACTGAACCTTCTTCAAATAGATCAAGCGGGTATGCAACATATGCGATGAATTGGTTGTCTTCACCTGCTACAGGCTCGATGTCGTAACAACGGCCTTTGTAACGGTCAAGAGTTGTTAGACCATCAGTCCATACAGTTGTCCAAGTACCAGTTGATGATTCAGCTGCTACAGCCGCACCACACTCTTCTGGTGGTACACCTGGTTGGGGTGTCATACGGAATGCTGCAAGAATGTCAGTTTCTTTAACTTGGTAGTCTGGAGTGTAGTAAGTAAGACGGTAGTCTTTTACACCAGCCTTAAACCCAGCGCCTGCTTTAGTTTCAGTTTGTGGAGCCATTTTTTAATTAGTATCTTAAAAGGTTAACGATCATACAATCTGCCCGAGTCTTTTCTACGAAAGAAAAGACACACATCTCAAAAATACGAAACGTGTATTGATGAATAATAAATTCTTTTTGGTGCGTAACCGGTGCGTAGGTGCGAAGCCTTTTCCGGGCCTTCGAAGGCCCTTCAGAGCCCTTTGGCACGGTGTAACCGAGAAGGACGTATTATTCGATTGTTCTTATTAGTATACTTGAGTTTTAAAATAACCTCCAAGCGTAAAAAATACAAAATCCTATAACTTCCGGTAATTCGTCAATTTTTTTTACACTTTTCGTGAGTAAAACTCAACGATCAACAGCTCGTTTAGAGGTAACCCAACACTTGGACGGTCGATCACTTGATTGATCGTGCCACGAAGCGTACTCGTATCGCGAGTCACAAATGCTGGTATCGTGCGTTTATTGCCCGACTCTTCGATATTTTGGTTTACTAATGCGCGCGCACCTTTTTTATCAGACACCGCTAACACATCTTTTGGACGGCATTGGTAGCTTGGGATCGTCGCCTTTTTCCCGTTTACACGAATGTGGCCATGGCGCACTAATTGGCGCGCTGCACTCATCGTCGGTGCAAAACCAAGACGATAGACAATGTTGTCAAGGCGCATTTCTAAAAGTTGAAGTAAGACTTCACCAGTCGAGCCCTTTAAACGGCGCGCAAAGCGCACATAACGGATCAGTTGAGACTCAGTTACACCGTAATGAAAGCGCATCTTTTGTTTTTCTTGTAAACGGATTCCGTATTGTGATAGTTTTTGGGGAGCTTTCCCGTGTTGACCTGGACGAGTTTGGTTCTTTGGTGTTTTGTTTGTTAACCCCGGAATTTCGCCTAAACGGCGAATAATGCGTAAGCGCGGTCCTCTGTAGCGAGACATAGATTAAATGATAAAAAAACGAATTTAGTTAAAAATAACTTTTTACAAAACAAATAGTATCTTCTTCTCCGGCGAAGGTGCGAAGCCGGTGCGTAGCAACCCCAAGAGGCCCTGCAGAAGCGGAGGTCCGAAGCCCGTGCGAAGCGGGGCCCTACAAAGCCCTTTCAGGGTGCGTAGCAACCCCAAAGGGCAAGCCGCAAGGAAAAGGTTTTTATTTGTTCTTTAGCTTCATGGAGAAATGTAGCTTATGTTGTTTATATCACAAAGTTCGACAAAAAGACAAGGGACTGTCGGACAAAAAAGCCTCCTATCGGACTTGAACCGATAACATTTGGTTTACAAAACCAATACTCTACCAATTGAGTTAAGGAGGCACTTTAAAGACGTAAAGCGCTTTAACGGAGGTGCGAAGCTCTTTCAGGGCCCTGCGGATCGGATATGTTTCAATATTAACGAAATTTTACGTTTTATGCAACTTTTTGCCGAAATATGCTTTAGTTTTTCGTGTGATCCGTGCGTGTATCGCCTTCGAAGGTGCAAAGCCCTTTCAGGGGCCTACGGAGCCTTTTCCGGGCAACCCCAAAAGGCCGCTTCGTAGGCCTACGAAGCGGATCCGATCACACAGAATGAAGCCTGTAATTTAATTATGCGATTTCTTCTTTTTCGATGTATAAGAATAAAGACGCCATTGCGATAGCTGGAAATACTAGTCCAACGAGTGGAACAAGGATAGAAGGAAGGTAAGCCGCTGCCATGAAAAAACTCCTTAAAATTGGGTTTAACGCCAGAGGAACGAAAAACATATAAATGTTTGTATAGGCTGTTCTGGCAGTATGTTTCTTAGTTCTATTATAACACGATTTTGAAAGAAAAACACTTTTTATCGAATAACGCCGGTTTGTGCCCCGTTTGTACCTTGCTTTAACGCCTTTGGGGCTGCCCTTTGGGGGCTTGGCTACGCACGGGCCCTGACCTTCGGGCTTTTAAGGCCCTTTCAGGGGCCTACGGAGCCCTTCGGAGAAGACCGTATTCGAGACGTAGAAAAATTAGGCTCAACCGGGCTCGAACCGATGACACTCTGTTTGTAAGACAGAAACTCTACCAACTGAGTTATGAACCTAGGAAAAATCTTTTGGCGGGAGTAGGATTCGAACCTACGACCTCAAGATTATGAGCCTTGCGAGCTACCAGACTGCTCTACCCCGCATTCAACTCATTTATTACAAATGAACGGTGAACGACAGTTTAAAAAGTGTACCCCCAGGGGAAGTCGAATCCCCGTTTCTTCCGTGAA
>Ga0209979_1003319_pt1 | contig 14308 bp, 8 predicted proteins | sample AnhtaG_FD_183114 | JGI IMG/M metagenome (GOLD analysis project Ga0209979, IMG submission 183114) | Deep subsurface microbial communities from Anholt, Denmark to uncover new lineages of life (NeLLi) - Anholt_01485 metaG (SPAdes) (version 2) | ecosystem: Environmental > Aquatic > Marine > Oceanic >...
CGTAGAACCAAACGCTACTGGCCTCGACTAAAAATCCCGAGAAGACATGAACCTTTTCTTCGTCTTCCCCTGGACGCCGCTGCACGCATGACAAGGACACGAAGTGACGACCTACCGTTTTGAAGAAGCGCTCGCTAAAGCTGCTCACCATAGGAACCTCTAATGTCAGTGGTATCGCATATCGTCAGTTCGGACATGCAACTTAACAATTAAGTATACAGAATTTATTCTATGTATCCCAATATGCAGAAAATTACTTTTCTACCTATCCCCATAATATAGGTATTTTGCAGAAAGACTTCTGTATATCAAGAATATTATTGCCTTTTGCAGAATTTGCGGATATACTGCGATTTGTGCTTGAGATTTTCTTGTCGCTACTTGGTCTGGGCTTCTAGACTTATCGAGGCCAGATTCCGACTGCAACGGAGCAGGAGTATTCACTTGAGTAGAGCAGGCTATTAAAGCACACACTTCCTAATTATAGAATAATACAGGAAGATTCATCCGAAAATCAAGGAAAAAGTGGAAAAACCGCCCAAAAAGCTACTGGATCAGGTTCGCGAACTTATTCGGAGGAAGCACTATTCCATCCGAACCGAACAGGCCTATGTCCTCTGGATCAAAAGATACATTCTTTTTCATAACAAGCGCCATCCCCGAGATATGGGAAAGCCTGAGATTGAGGCTTTTCTCACACATTTGGCTGTGGATCTGAAGGTCGCTTCTTGAACCCAGAATCAGGCTTTCAATGCCCTACTATTTCTGTAATAGTTCACCGCAAAGTCGCCCCAGTACGATCTTCCGGACCTACCCCAGTACCATCTGCCGGAGCTACGGCAGGCGGGGTAAACAGAGGACGCAAAGAGAATGAATATTTTTGTTTCTGCTGACCCCGGTTAAATCGGCAAAGCCGTTTCCCAAAGGGAAAATTTAACTGGGCAAGCAAAAGCTGGGCCTTATTCACCCGGTTAAATAAGATTTGAGCCTGTTCTTCAGAAACATCCTTCCATGGTAAGATTTCAGGTACTTCTCCCGCTTGGTTGCATCGTCCTGGTTTAAGCAACCCTCATAGTATATTAGTGTCAAAGGTCGTCGATCCCTTGTTGATTCCATGCGTCCTTTGGAATGTTGCTCAAATCTTAGCTTGAGATCTTTCGCAAATCCGACATAGAATTTATCATCCTTCTTGCTCTGTATGACCTATGTGTAGTACATCGGCGGACCTCAAGCTATTTAACTGGGTAAATCGGCTCAATCTCCTCTTTGTATACTGCCGACTAGGTCGTATGTGTGGGCCTTGGTTATCTGGACGGGGACAATTTCTCCCACTGTGGCTGATCCCTCATTGATCAACACCTGACCGTCTACTTCTGGTGCCATGGTTGCTGTCCTGCCGCTCAGGAGTAGATCTGTCTCGGGGTGTAATCCCTCAACCAGTACCGGTACTGTTTTACCAACCAACTCTTCATTAAGCTTTCTACTATTCTCTGCCTGGATTTCCATAACCTGCTCAATCCTGCATTCTACCATCTCTTGAGGTATACCATCTTTGAGCCTGGCAGCGGGGGTGCCCTTCTCAGGGCTAAAGGGAAAGACACCCAGCCTGTCAAATCCGGCCACTTTTATAAAATCGCACAGTTCTCTAAATCTCTCCTCAGTCTCTCCTGGAAAACCGATCATTACCGTTGTCCTCAAGGCTATCTTTCTTGATCCTTTTCTTATTCTCTGTATCAATTGGGGTATAGATTCTGAGTTTAAAGGGCGTCCCATAGCTTTCAGAATATCCGGATTAACATGTTGGATGGGCACATCAAGGTAGGGGCACAGCACCTCCTCGGAGTCAATAAGCCCGAGAAGCCTTTCAGTCACATGATAAGGATGGGCATAGAGAATTCTGAGCCATTTCAGTCCGGATATGGTAAGGAGTTCCTCCAGGAGATCCTCAAGTGTGCGCGGTGGATCAAGATCATGGCCATACCAGGATGTATCCTGGGCCACGAGATTAATCTCCCTGACACCCCTTTCAACCATCTTTTGTGCCTCAATGAAGAGAGAGCCCACAGTCCTGCTCCGAAAAGGTCCTCGCAGGGAAGGAACAATACAAAAGGAACAGGGGTGCGAGCATCCTTCGGCAATCTTTAGAAAGGCAGAATAAAATGGTGTTGTCTGGACCCTGGGTGACCTGTGATCGGCTAAAAAACGTGGTCTGTTTAGAAGAACAATCGGGGAGCTATCCTCCGTAGCCCTTAAGACCTCACCTATTCTGTAGATCTGACCTGTACCAAGCCAGCCGTCAACCTCCGGGATTTCCCTGAGTAGCTTTCGTCCATATCTCTGTACAAAACAACCTGCAACCACAAGGAGCCTCAAGCTCCCCTTCTCCTTCAGACTGGCAAGACCAAGTATTGTATCTATGCTCTCTTCAACCGCTGGCCTGATAAAGGCACAGGTATTCACAATAGCTATCCCGGCATCTGAAGGATTATCTGTTATGTCATATCCTTCCTCTTTAATAAGGCCGAGGATATGTTCACTGTCTACAAGGTTTTTTGCGCATCCGAGATTGATGAGAAACACCTTTCTCATAGAGGGGTTATCCTTCTTGAGCTAGGCACCTTTTGATAGACGTTTGATTATGGTCTGGGTGAAGTTTTTAAAGAATAGAAGTTGAATGGATTCGGATAGCCTGTTCAGAAGAGTGGAGCTGAACTTGAGTAAGATACAATCCCTCTTGCTAATAATGGTAGCTGTACGGGCTTCACCAGTCAGGTAGGCCATCTCTCCAAAAACCACGCCCTTTTCTAACGTGGCAAGATCTTTTTCTCCCTTTCGGACTTTTACCTGGCCGCTGATCAGAATATAAAAGGAATCATCTATTTCTCCCTCTTCGATAATAGTCTTATCCTTCTCAACCTTGATTATGTTACATGCAGAGAAAATCTGGTCAATCTGGCTTTCGGAAAAATTAGTGAAAAAGGGTAGACCTTGGACGTAGCTCAGCAACTCGCTGTCATGGGTTTCTCTTGGGGTATCCCTTAAGCTACGTAAGGCCAGTCTCAGATCATAGGCGAAGTCCAAGCTGCTCTGATAACGTTCAGATGAGTCTTTGGCCAGGGCCTTGTCAAGGATCTGTCCCACAGCTTTTGGCAACTCTGGTCTTACTTCCAAAACGGGAGGAGGGTTCTCATTGACAATCTTATACATAATGGAGTATTCGCTTTCTCCATCAAACGCCTTTTTACCGGTTAGGAGTTCATAGAGTACCGAGCCGAGAGAAAAGATATCGCTGTTCTCTGCTATAGGCTCCTCTTTGACTTGCTCGGGAGACATGTAACTGGGTGAACCAAACAAACCTTTAACAAGGGTTGATTCACTCCTCTTAATATAGGCGATACTAAAATCAGTTAACTTTACTTGACCAGCTGAGCTAAGAATGATGTTAGAGGGTTTTATATCCCTGTGGATTACCTCGTTTTGATGGGCATATTCCAGGCCTTTGCATACGCTGAAAACACCCCTTAACACCTTTTCGACAGACAAAAGATTATTTGAGTCACAAAATTTCTCTAATGTGGAACCATCTACATATTCCATGGTAATATAGCAAAAGTGCTGATGCAGCCCAGCATCGTGTATAGCTACAATATTCGGATGCGTGAGGCGTCCCGCTGATTGTGCCTCAACAAAGAACTTCTTCTGGTACCTTGCTACCTTCTCAGGCTCTGCGTTTTCAGGGAAACGATAAACCTTAACGGCTACTTGACGTTCTATGTAAGGATCTCGCCCAAGGTAGACTGCTGCCCTGCTCCCTTGCCCTACCTTTTTCAAAATCTCATAGCGACCTATAGTCTTTATATCTTTTAAGTCCAACATAAGTCAGTGTAGCACCCCTTGCTATAGCTCGTTGTCCGTTGTTTCCGCCGAGGAATCCATAAACTCGGAAGCCGTCGGGAAACGGTGAATGGTGAACATCTCAGGCAATTTAGCTTTTACGTTCTATTCTCTTATTTTTTGCCAAACATTCTCTTTACATCAAGTTGATTTACAATATCGGTAAATGTTTCGCTTATAACTTGATCCGCCTGAGTGAGCCTGGAAACTCTATACTTTTCACCTTCGCCCCTGAATTTCCTGATCAAAACACTTCCATCTTGAATGAACTCAGCCTCATAGACTATCCTGGCAACCCATCTTCGACCAGATAGATCCAGAACAAAATCATGAAGTTTGATAGCTAACTCTGGGATGCCTGGTTTTGGCTCGGGTAACAACCTTAAACCCATATTCTCCAAATAAATGGCAAGGGCATTTTTGAAAAGGGATTCGGCCTCATAAACCCCAACAAGGGATTCGTCCTTTTTCCCTTTTGATACGATAAAGCTAATATTCCCAGAAAAATGTTTATATATCTCCTTTGCTCCTTGGCCAATAATATCTTTATCAGATCTCTTGTCAATAAACCTGAAATAGATCTCTCTCCCCTCCAATATATTAGATTTTGGCATGGTCTTATATGTAACATTCATGCTGGGAAGAGTGGCACATGCCACAAACAAGCCAAGAGATAGAGAAAAAACAAATCTACCGAAAGAAAGAAATGGCCTCATAATATGCCTCCTTTTTTTCAAATAACAGAAATAGACAATTGGCGCAAACTATTCTATTAAGAAAGTATTAGAGAAGACCTTATTCTGTCAAGAAAAACTGAACCAAGGGATAAAAGATATCGGTAGTCTGATACAAGAAAGAGACAGGGATCTTTTTGATCATGCATGGAAGGTTACCAGGGAAAACCATGGAGACAGTTTTACATTCTACCTTCCTGGCATGATCAGGTACGGATCTATGAGAGGCCTCTATCCTGCTCTATCATTAACCGGGGATAGGTGCCAGTTGCTGTGTGAGCACTGCAAGGGATTGCTCCTTAAACCCATGATAAAGGCTGCCAGTCCGGAGACTCTTATAGAAAGGTGTCTCACTTTAGCGCGCTCAGGTCATTCAGGGGTGCTTTTGAGTGGCGGATCAGACCTTGAAGGAAAATTGCCCTGGAAAAGATTCTATCAGGCTATATCCAGAATAAGGTCTGAAACAAATCTATTTATATCTGTGCACAGCGGTATCTTGGATTTCAGCACAGCGGCAGCCCTCAAAGAAGCAGGGGTGGATCAGGCCTTAATTGATGTAATGGGTGATGATGAAACTGCAAAAAAGACCTACCATATTGATGGTCTTCAAAACGTGATAACATCATTGGAGAATCTCTTCAAATCAGGTATGGATGTGGTGCCTCATGTTGTTGCCGGGCTACTGAATGGTAAAGTACATGGTGAATATAATGCCCTTCATATTATAAGTCGTTATCAGCCTTCTGCCTTAGTGATTGTTGTGCTCAGTCCATTAAAAGGTACACCAATGTCAGCTATCGCACCTCTTTCCCCAATAGAGGTTGCACGATTGATTGCCAGGGCACGATTGATGATGCCCCATACCCCACTTTCTCTGGGCTGTGAGAGGCCGAGAACCAGGGAAGGACAGGTAATGGAGGAGCTTGCCATTCGAGCAGGCGCCACACGAATGGCTGTTTGGTCAACTAAAACCATAGATATGGCCTTGAGTCTTGGACTCAAGCCCCTCTTTCAACCTACCTGCTGTTCTGTTCCATATAGGGAGGAGTTCAGCAGCAAGGTTTCATTGAAGCAGTAAGAAACCATGAATCTAAGTGATTGTTACTTTCAGGCGGGAATCTCTTTTACGCACCGAAACCCGAGCCAGTGGGCGCCGTTGATGGGGTCCTCAGGGGTCCAACGACAGGTGACCCTAACAAATGTAGCGGAGCCTAAAAAGCATCCCCCCCGCATAGGCAAAAGCTCCCCTTGCCATCGGCCCTCGCACATCTCCCATACATTGCCGCATATGTCGTAGCACCCATATGGGCTCATCCCTTGGTCGAAGAGGCTGATTTCCGATGTGCGCCCATGACCGTATTCTCTCGAATTACATCTGTCAGGGAGGAATTCATGGCCCCAAGCCCACAAACGCCTGTCAGTTCCACGGCCAGCCTTTTCCCACTGAGCCTCTGTAGGCAGGGATTTTCCCGCCCACTTGGCGTAAGCCCTTGCATCGTCCCAGCCTACAAAAACAACGGGTTGCATAGGCTGACTCCACAAGGGCTGGTTCCAGAGCAAGGGCTCTCGATGCCCTGTCTCTTCCACGAATCTGCGATACTGGTAGTTGGTCACCGGATACCTGTCAATGTAGTATGCCTCGAGAGAGACGGTGCGGGCGGGTATTTCTGTGGCAAATACGGGAGTCTGCCTCTGATCCAACATGAATATCTGGCGAAGTTCTTCTTGGGCTATTCCCATGGTAAACGGACCCTTGGGCACCAACACCATCTCAGCCCCATCTAACGGGCACACGATGCTCTCAGGAAAAGGCCCAGAGCCCAGCTCCGCGCTTATGTCCCAATGGTTCCTCAATGTAGAGATCCTTTAAATTAGGGGCTTCGCCCCAATTGGAGTATCGGAGTGATGGAGTATTGAAGTGATGGGTGAACTTGTCCTCCTTCACTTTGTTCAGGACAAGTTCACTAAGTGAAGGAGAGGAAGAAGAAAATAGTTTTTTCCGCTTTTACTACCCATTATTCCAGCATTCCAGCATTCCACTATTCCATGCCCACCCGCTTCCGAGTTCCGGAACTCGCATGGCGGGTAGGTAATTATTCTATTAGCTCTTTATATTTATGCGCCTTAGGCGCATTAAAAATCTTTACAATCTGTGTTTATCCGCCACAGGCAGATTCACCCGCCATAAGTCAGGCGGGTTAATTTGCGTCCAAAAAGGGAATTCCTATGCAATGAACATAGTCCATTCTAGTAAGTACATAGTATAGGAATTTCCATTTTAAGTCCTTGTAGGGGCGGCATTTATGACGCCCGTCATTGCGGGTTCGATAAATCGAACCCCTACAGGTCCGCACCGAAGGTGCGATATGTTCACAGGAATTTGTCAATGCTGTTCACCTGATCCCACTTTTATACCAGTTCTTTGTTGAAGAGATTTCAGAATCGCTTAAGGAGTTCCTCTCGGATTTTCACCATGGCAACGGTATCATGGCTGGAGTAAGCAAGCAGGTCTTTTTTGACCTCTTCTTTTTCTTTATGTGGTGTGGAAGAGTCGATCATTCGGAGATATTCGAAGAAGGCCTGACTGCCTTCCTGAATGGCCAGATCTCCATAATTCATGTCAGCAACGAGGGCCGGGAGCACGGATTTGAGTGAAAAGGATCCATAGAATCCGGGGTGATAAAAGTATCGCTTGATCAGGGCCTGCAGATCCTTGAACCGATCCAGGGTGGCGAGTAACTTATCACGGTACTGAGGCAGGTATTCGACCAGTTCGTTAATAACCCTATTCTCATAGGTTGTGTAGGTGAAGATGGTGCCCCTTTCCCCTAATGTCTCAAGCAATGTGATGCCAAACTCGTCCCGGGGATCCTTATCTTCATCGCAAAGGTAGGCTCCATGTTTCAGGGTGCTGTCCTCAAAAAGGATGTGATCTGACCACTGAAAGGGAATAGACTGGTAGGGTCTAGTAAAGGGGTAGCGGGGGATGGCGATGCCCACCGTTTCGAAGTCAAGGAAGTGGATGGGGTATTGTACATCCTTTAGTTCGGCTTCAAGGGCTGACGAAATGTATTCCTCCTGATTGATCACACACGTTTTGATACGTTCTTGGAGCAGGCTCAAGGGAAAAGAGTTGGGAATATCACGGATATCCTGGATATTCATAGCAGCCAGCTCGTTCAGCCTTTTTTGGTCTATGCCGCTGAGGTTCAGGACCCAGAATTCTGGTATTTCCCTCGTGCAGTATTCCCAGAACTCGCAGGCATAGGGGCTCTTGCAAAGCCGGGAGGGAAAAATTTCCGGTGGATCAGTCCCTGCAAGCATCCTTTTCAGATCATCAAGCTGAGATGAAATTACTCCCTGCATTGAGGTGACTTGCTCTGTCAGGTCAGAGAATGAAAAAAGGCTCTCAAGCTCAAGCTGGCGCCCATCGTACACATACTGGTTACTTAGGTGCAGGATAGCAGCTCGGGCAATGGCTAAGCCTGAACCTTGGAGGACGTAGTACTGGATAGCAACGTCCGGCACATGAACCTCTTTGACCGAGGTGGAGGATTTTACCTCGATCAGGTTCCACCGGCCATCATCCAACCTCTCAAGGATGTCTACCCGTATCTGAACACCGCCATAGAGAAAACCGGCTTCATAGATTGCCGGTACCTCTGAGTGATTCATGGCTGCCCGGGTAGCTTGCACAGCCTTGCTGCGGTGCAGGTAATCCTCCTTTATGGGAAAACCTCCGGGATAAAGGTGGGTGGCCAGTTTTCCCACCTCATGACCGGTATCGAAGATTGCCTGCTGGGCAGGGGATACCTCCGAGGCCAGGTCAGGATTGTAGCACTGATGCCACAAGCGTAGCGAACACTGCCGACCGGCGAGGAAACGCGATTTGGAGAGCATGGGCGTCTTTCTCTGGGACATTTTATGCAACCTCTACACCATAAAACCTTTGTCTTGTCCTGTTGAGGGCACCTACAAGAGCAAGAATGTCATCCGGTTCTGTCCGGTAGTTTGTAATACAGGCTCTGAGTACCGGCACATCTTTTTCAAGACGGGTAGTAGAAATCCAGGCCTCGCCGGAGGAAACGATTTCCCGGGAAACAGCCTCTACGAAGGCAAGGGACTTTCCTTCTGGACTCTGCCGGTCAACGAAACACACGATAGGTAACCTTGTCTGGTTGACGACTTCCCACTCCGATGCCTCAAGTTGTTGGCGCAATAAATCACCCATTGCCGCATGATGTCTGATCACGGTGCCATACCCGTCCCATCCTGCCACAGCAAGAGACAGAAAGACCTTCAGGCCAATAAACCGACGTGAGCACTGGATGGAGTGCGTATACGGATCAACAACATTCAGTCCAGCTGCATCGGTTGGCATGTAATCGGCAGTTATACGGAACGTCTGTCCCAGGATGTCTCGGTGACGGGTAAGATAGATCCCGCCCCCCATTGGGACTGAGAGCCATTTGTGGGTATCGAAGGTGATTGAATCCGCTCGTTCAATGCCCTCAAGGATGTTGCGAAGTTCAGTGACAAAAACAGCTGCTCCGCCCCACGCGGCGTCAACGTGAAACCAGAGTTTCTCACGGGAGGCCACATCCGCAATGCGTGCAATGGGATCTACCACGCCGGCGTTAGTCGTTCCGGCAGTTGCTGTGATCAGGAATGGTCCAAACCCTGCGGATCTATCTTGAGCGATTTGTTCGGCCAGGGCTTCAACGTTCATTTTCAGGGTGTCGTCAACGGCTATTTGGTGAACTGCATCGCTACCCAGGCCGCAGGCGGATGCTGCCCTTATCAGGGAATGGTGACTCTGCGTGGAAACATAGAGCCTGGGTTGCCTGTCAAGGCCTCGGAGCCCTGTTCGTGCGAATTCTGGAAATGCGTGTGCGAGGGCAGTAAGCACTGCAGTATGATTTGCCTCAGCGCCGCCACTCGTGAAGGTACCATCTATTTCTGCCAGATCATAGCCAAACTGGTAAGCAAAGGTCCGTATGAGATGCTGCTCAACTTCAACGGCAAAGGGACTGTGGCTCCACGTGGCGAGCTGAGGATTAAAGGCGGCAACCAAGGCATCCGCTGCAATTCCCATCGTGGTTGGGGCAGGATTAAATAAGCCGAAATATCTTGGATGTGGAGTATGCACCTGATAGTCCCACAGACCTCGCACAGCAAAATCCACCGCCTGGCGTGGACTGAGTGGCTGCGCAAAAGTTTGTGGAATCAGAAGAGAGCGGATCTTTTCCGGGTCCAATTCAGGGGCTACGCGAGCCTGACGCACCCTGGCAAGGTATGTCTCAATAGTCTCAACAATCTGCTCCCAGAGTTGGATCCGGGTCTGGCTGTCTAAACTCAGCACTTGCGAATGTTTCATCTGAACTCCTCAATCTATGTATGGACCAGGCATAGGATTAAATGGTCCAAAAGGCATAATATCCTGGGATGGTTCAAAGGTGGAGGCATTATAGAATATTTGTCACGCTGTGCCTATTTTTTTTGAACCTTTACGGCCTGAAAATGTAATACCGGCACATCCTGTCTTTCGTGCCCTGTTAGCGCACCGGTCATGGGGAAGCAGGAGAGAAGTGAACCTCACCAGGATAAAACTTGAACAGAACGGGTATATTTGCTATAGGAGAACGTCTGATAAACAACGCGTTTTGGCTATTTTGATTCTTGATACAGGAGGGGGGCATAATGGAGGGCATTGACCAGTTCAGCCAATCCAGCCAAGGTAGGTTCGGCTTGAGGGAATTGGCCAGCCTTTGGCGGAGACGATGTGCGGGAGGGATAGGAAAGGACTCGGTATGAGCAGAATCACAAGAAGACAGTTCATGAAAAAAGCCATAATTGCCGGTGCTGCAATTACGTCATTCCCGACAGTACTGATACGGAAAGCCCGGGCATCGTGGGCCCGAAGATCGGTTGTTCACCCGAATGTCAATAATCTCTCGGTAGTGGGCATTACCGATGCCAAGATGGCCAGGGCCATAGAACCTGCCTCCTCCTGGGCCCGCCAGGATGAGCTTGTCGTCACAGAAGTGGTCTGGGAAAATATCGATAAACTCGCATGCGCCCTTGCCGAAACGGGGCATCCCAGGGAGGCGTGGGGGATGATCTTTATCGAACCTCCCCGCAAATCATGGTCCGACACTGTGGTGGCGATAAAGACAAACAATATCGCCCAGCAGCACACACGCAGCGCTGTCATGGCAAAGATCTGTCACACGCTGACCGATACACTCGGAGTGAAACCGTTCAACATACACATCTATGACGCGTGCCACGGCAACAACCTGGGCAGAGACACACCCTTTGTCGGTCTTCCGGAAGGATGCCGAGTTGAAGACACATGGGGCGGAAGCACTAGGTTCACGGCAGTAAAGGAGCCATGGAAGGACATCAAAGGCAAATCCAGGTGTCTGAGACACCTGGTGGACGGATCGGTGGACATCCTCATAAATATAGCCATGTGCAAGGGACATAGCCAACGTTTTGGCGGGTTCACCATGACTATGAAAAATCACTTCGGTACATTCTCTCCAAGGCCTGGACATGGGAGTGGAGGCCTGGATTACCTCATAGCTATTAACCAGACACCTGAGATCCTCGGTCAGATGGACAACCGAACGGGTAAGGTTCTCTACCCACGCCAGCAGCTCTGTCTGGTCGATGCGATCTGGGCCAGCAAAGGCGGTCCCGGAGGCAACCCTAGTCACCAGCCAAACTTCCTAGCAATGGGTGTGCTGTCTCCGGTCCTCGACTATCAGGTGGCGACCAGGTTTCGCGGTGAAAAGATGGGTTGGCATCCGAATATGAAGGCCACTCGCCGAATGCTGACGGATTTCGGCTATGACGAAAGTGACCTACCGGCCGGGGGTAAGATCATAGAAATCTAAGGTAAAGTACGTTACAGCCCCAATACACGGGCAAGGCGTAGCCAGTTACCTGGTCATAGACAACGAGGATAACATTTTTCACCCCCTCCCAAACCCTCCCCCTTGTCGAAGATCCCGCCATCCTTATGGCGGGGAAGGGGGAGGGCAGGGTGGGGGTGGTAACTTGATAGTATAGGAAATCCCATTTTAAGTCCTTGTAGGGGCGGCATTTATGACGTCCCGCAAAGCGGGATTCGATAAATGCGCCTCAGGCGCATAAATCGAACCCCTACACGTCCGCACCGAAGGTGCGATATGTTCACGGACAAGGGGGTCAGGGGCACAAACATGAATGATGTTAATCCAATAAACTATAAGATCCGCCTGGAACCAGATTTAAGAACTTTTGAGTTCTCGGGATGCACTGAGATTTTGGTTGAAACCTCAAAACCAGTGAATGAAGTTACCTTGAATGCAGTGAGACTGGCCTTCTGGGAGTGTAAGGTCCGGTTGGACGGTGAGCTTGCTGAGTGCCCATTTTATGTGGATACCAGGAAGCAGGAGGTGAGGGTCTGCCTTCCGAAGGAGATGAGTGGAAGGATATTTTTGAAAATCAGCTATATGGGAGAGATAAACGATAGGATGGCTGGTTTTTACAGGAGCAGGTATGGTGCTGAAGGCGCATCCAAATACGCAGCGGTGACACAGTTTGAGGAGAGTGATGCACGGAGGGCATTTCCGTGCTTTGACCATCCAGCCAAGAAAGCAACTTTTGATGTTGAGATGCTCCTCGATGAAAACCTCGTTGCCATATCCAATGGGCCAATAGCTAAAGAGGAGGACTTGGGTGACGGAAGAAAGGTAGTAAGATTCCAGCAGACACCAAAAATGTCCACATACTTGCTCTTCTTCGGTGTTGGCGAGTTTGACTTCATTCTAGACGCAGGCGAGACCCTCATTCGCGTAGGAACGATGCCTGGGATGACAAAGCATGCCAGGTTTGGGCTCGAATTTGCTAGAAAGGCACTCGAGTTTTGTGAAGATTACTATGGGGTAAAATACCCGCTTCCGAAGCTCGATTTGATTGCAATCCCGGATTTCGCGGCAGGTGCAATGGAGAATTGGGGAGCGATCACGTTCAGAGAAAACCTGCTGCTTCACTATGCAGATATCACATCCAGGGCAGGCGAACAGAGGATATGTGAAGTCATTGCCCACGAGATAGCACATCAATGGTTTGGAAATCTGGTAACGCCTTCAAATTGGAAGTATCTGTGGCTGAACGAGAGTTTTGCAACGTACTTTGGCTATGGCGTTGTAGCGCACTACTATCCTGAATGGGATCTATGGGACCAATTTCTGCATGGCCAGACGGATACAGCCCTTGCCAGGGACGCTCTCAAGGAAACCGTTCCAATTGAGATTCCTGGAGGAGAACACGTCGTCATCAACGCCAGTACCGTGCCGATCATATACAATAAGGGCGGAAGCATCTTGCGGCAGGTTGCGGGATATATCGGTGAGAACATCTTCAGAGAGGGTCTCAGACTCTATTTAAAGAACCATAAGTATGCATGTGCATCAAGTCGTAACCTTTGGGAAGCCCTTGAAGGAGTTTCAGAAAAACCCGTAACCACGATGATGGAGAGCTGGATTGAGCAGCCGGGATTCCCGCTCGTTGAAGTTACCAGAGATGCGAATAAACTCCTCCTTACACAGGCGAGGTTCACCTATCTGCCTGATGAATCCGACCAGGTATGGGTCGTCCCGGTAACAATCAAAGTATTTTGCAACAGCAGTGATTCCAAAACGATAACAACCCTTCTCGATTCTAAGGACACGAGCATTGATATTGGCGGAGAGGCTATTGCATACAAAGTAAATTTCGGACAGGCTGGATTTTACAGGGTCAGGTACCATGAAAAAAGTGACCTCTGGGAACTCGGCAAACGATTGTTGAGTAAAGAACTGCCTCCAGTGGATAGGTGGGGGCTTCAAAATGATCTCTATGCACTGGTGAGACGCGGTGATACATCTGTGGATGATTACCTGGACTTTCTTTCCAATTATGAACATGAGGACGCCTTCCTCCCTCTCATGAGTATTGCGGGCAACCTGTTCCAGGCATACCTGGTAATGGAAGGGGCTCGGCGGGACAAGGTTGCATCCATTGGCAAGTCGTTCCTTGAAAAGGTACTCTCACATATTGGTTATGAACCAGAGCAAGACAGAAGATATACGACGTCCATACTGAGAGACCAGACTATGGTGCATGCTGCGATGTATGGTTCAGAGGATGTCCAGGAATTCGCACGTGACAAATTCTCGTCACTGATGGGCGGACAGAGCATCCACCCGGACATCATGAGGAGTGTCATGCAAATTGGCGCCTTGAATGGGAACCTCGAAACATTTAAGTGGTTTGATAAAAGGCTCAAATCCTCTGAAAGTGAGCATGAAAGGATGAACATATTAATGGCCTTAGGAAGCTTTGGAGACAGGGCGTTGATCGAAAAGATACAGCAATACGTGCTGAGCAAAGTGCCAGACAGAAACAAGTTTATCCCAATACAATATATGGCTTCAAACCCACATGCCATGCCCTCCATGTGGCACTGGTATGTGTCTCATGTAGCCACGCTCGAGCAGTTCCATCCGATTCACTATGAGCGGATCATCGAAGCAATCGTTCCCGTGTGCGGCATTGGAAAAGAGGAACAGGTGAAGGCCTTTTTTGAAGATTACATGAGACGGAAGGACAAGGCCAGAGATGTGATAAAGCTGTCCCTGGAAAAGCTG
>Ga0209979_1003320_pt1 | contig 14306 bp, 16 predicted proteins | sample AnhtaG_FD_183114 | JGI IMG/M metagenome (GOLD analysis project Ga0209979, IMG submission 183114) | Deep subsurface microbial communities from Anholt, Denmark to uncover new lineages of life (NeLLi) - Anholt_01485 metaG (SPAdes) (version 2) | ecosystem: Environmental > Aquatic > Marine > Oceanic...
AGCCAGAAAGGCAGAGGTAGTACATTCGGCTTCTCAATACCATGTGAAGCTACCAACCAGATACAAGAAAGTGTAAAGTAGCGTTAAGCAAACTATTGGCGGGAGCGCATGGGAGTCGAACCCACCGAAGGCATTCTTAATGCCCCCCAACGGATTTGAAGTCCGCGAAGCCCACCGGGACTCATCCGCTCCCATTTTGACACAAAGCCGCTTTACTTTAGCATCTTGAGAGGTGATAAATCAAGAAGGGCTATGCTGCCGTTACAGACTCAACAGGTTCCTTTCGCTGGACGAGTTTTGCCAGCCAAATGCTCATCTCATAGAGAACAATCACCGGGACCGCGACCAAGCTCTGATTTATGGGGTCAAAGGTAGGAGTGATTATGGCCGCCAGGATAAAGGCGACGATAATTGCCGTTCTTCGCCGGTCGGAAAGCCACTTTGGCTTGAGAACCCCCAACCTGGCTAGGAAAGTGGTGATTACTGGCATCTCAAAGACAAAGCCAATAGCCAGCAGTAGTCTGGTTACGATGGCGATGTAATTCCCAACTCTAATCTCGGGGGTGGCAATATCAGCGCCGAAACTAATCAGGAATCTGGTTGCTGGCGGTATCAGAATAAAATAACCGAAGGCAACTCCACCCAGGAACATCAAGGCTATCCACGGGAGTATTAAATAGACATATTTTTTTTCTTTGGGGGTAAGTGCCGGAGAGACGTACATAATACCTTGGTAAACAAGATAAGGCATCGCCAATATAATGCCGGCGGCGAGGCATACTTTCATGATGGTGCCAATCATCTCCGTCATCTCGATGTAGATGAGGTTTATGCCTTCGGCGGGCAACTTCAAGATGTAGAATATCCAGTCGTAAAAGATGAAGGCAATGACGGAAGCAACGGCAATCGCGATTACGCATCTGATTAAACGTGTGCGTAATTCGAGGAGATGACTGAGGACAGTCAACTTTTTCTCATCGCTCATTTTTTAGTATCGTCTCTCTGGGCAGTTAGGCTATCTCCGTGTTGAGATGGCCGGTCCTTTTCTTTGCTATCTGTTTCTTGAATGTCTATTTCCTTGGTTACCTGTGAGGTGAAGTCATAGGTGGCTTTCCTTAAGGCACGGACTGTTCTTCCCAGTGTGCGGGCAATCTCGGGCAGTCTTTTCGGCCCCCATACTATCAGGGCGACAATAAGGATTAATATTATTTCCCCGGCGCCGATGCCAAAAAAGTCCATAATTGTTCCCTCAGTTGAGCGTGGAAATAGTCCATCTTTGGGGACGGTAAACTAGAACTTACAAATTGGAGTAAAGTTTAACTCTTGGTGGCATTCTTGCGAGCAGTTTTTTTAGGTTTTGGTTTTTCCTCTTCCTCCTCTTCATCATCTTCCCCTCGCTGCCCTTTTCGGAATGCTCGCATGCCCTTACCGATAGCGCCACCAACTTGCGGCAGCTTACCTACTCCGAATACGATGAGGATAATCACCAGGATGAGGGCTATCTCCCATGGTCCGATGCGAAATGGCATCACATTCCTCCTATTTGTATGTTACCTTATTATAAACCTATTTTAGTTGTTAGTGATTAATAAGCGCTCTTCACTGGAGAAGACAGACAGGCGACTGCCACGGGCATAGCCGATTACGGTAATGTCCAGGTCGTTCCCGAGCGAGATAGCACGCTCGGTTGGTGAGCCTCGTGAAACAACAATCGGGGCTTGCATTCTCGCTGCCTTAAGTAGCATTTCTGAAGAGATGCGACCTGTGGTCACCAAGATACAGTCTTGGGTTGGCAGTCCCCTCATCAAGCATTCACCCATAATCTTGTCTAAGGTGTTGTGTCGTCCAATATCCTCAGCTATTATTAATATTTGCTTGCGGTCACATAGAGCGGAACAGTGTATACCACCACCTAACTGAAATAAGTCCTGCTGCTGGTACAGTTGCTTTATCAGCGATAGTACTTCCTGCGGCGTAACCACTAAATCTGAGTTTACTCTTTGCGCTTGAGTTTCAAAACTTACACCACTACCACAGCCCGAGGTTAGTGTGCGTCTTGGTGGCACTGTATACTCGGTCTTACTCAGCCTGACATCGGCGATTGGTTCATCTTCGCAAACCCGTAAACTGGCTACTTCATTTATTTTATCAATAACTCCCTCTGAGTACAGAAAGCCAAGAACAAGCTGAGTTAATTTGGTCGGGGTACACAGGATGGTAGCTGTTTCCTGACCGTTGATGAAGATAGTTAGGGGCATCTCACTAGGCACAGCAACCGTCTCTTGGCGCCACTCTTCCCCGGAAAAGAACTTACAGGTTACATTTGGGGTAACACCGCTGGCTGGCAATTCGTCTATTGTCTTCTCCATGCTACTATGTATTCCTTATCAATCACAGGCAAGATGCATGCGGTAATATTATACTAGGTGGGTAGTTAGCTTGTCTAATCTGAGGGAGTATGGATGGTAGGGGAACTCCTCTCCAAAATCTCTTGACAGACCAGTTCCGGTCACCAATTTACAGATATCGCCACATATGTTATAATTTTTTGACTTTAATATCGCAATATAATAAGGGGTAGAGAGGTGTAGTTTGGACAAAGAGAATAAAGAAGAAATTATCAGTAATTATCGAACACACGAGGGAGACACCGGTTCGACCGAGGTGCAGGTAGCTCTGCTTACCGAAAGGATAAAACAATTAACCAGTCATATGACGGCTAATCGCCATGATTATCACACGCAGCGAGGCTTACTTAAACTTGTTGGACAGAGAAGAAGGCTGCTAAATTATCTGAACAAAGAGGATGTGGGTCGATATAATAAGCTAATTAAACGGCTGGGTCTACGCAAATAAGGCTTTAGCAGGGAGAGGAAATTGATACAATCGCAATCTTTTGAGTGTAATGTTGGGGGCAGAAGCCTCATCATAGAGACAGGGAAGCTCGCTGAGCAGGCGAGTGGTGCGGTGACGGTTCGTTATGGGGATACGGTGGTTCTGGTTACCGTTTCTATAAGTGATGAACCGCGAGAAGGGGTGGACTTTCTACCCTTAACTGTTGACTATGAAGAAAGGCTATATGCTGCTGGTAAAATTCCGGGTGGCTTTATTAGAAGGGAGGGACGCCCCAGTGAGGAAGCAGTCTTAGCTTGTCGCCTGGTCGATCGCCCGCTACGGCCGCTTCTGCCTAAGGAATGGCGCCGGGATATCCAGATTATAGCTACTGTTCTTTCTGCTGACCAGGAAAATGACCCTGACATTCTAGCTGTTATTGGTAGTTCGGCGGCCCTATTAGTCTCAGAAGTACCGTTTGCTGGTCCAGTAAGTGCTGTCCACGTTGGCTATATTAACGGTGAACTGGCATTAAATCCAACACTAGCTCAGCTTGAGGAGAGCCAGCTTGACCTTGTTGTGGTTAGCACCAAGCAATCGATTGTAATGATAGAAGCCGGAGCCAGAGAGATTCCAGAAGAAGTTATTCCCCAAGCAATCAAATTTGGGCATGAGGCAAATCAGGATATTATTAAGCTTCAGGAGCAGCTCCAGCAGACTCGTGGTAAACCTAAGGAAGAAGTCCCTAGCCAGGAGGTTAATCCTGAGTTAGTTTCAGCAGTTTCGTCAACCATTGGGGAAAGACTTACCCAGGCACTGGGCCAACCGGATAAATCACAGCGTGAGCAGGCACTTTCTGAGCTAAAGAAGGAACTCGTAGAAAGTCTAGGGGAGAAGTTCACCGAAGAAGACATACTTTCTGCCTTTGAAGCCAGGGCCAAGGCTGAGGTAAGAACTAGTATTCTAAAAGGGCAGCGTGTCAACGGCCGTGGTCTGACCGAGGTCCGACCGATTAGTGCTGAGGTGGGACTTCTACCTAGAACTCATGGTTCGGCGCTTTTTAGCCGAGGTCAAACACAGGTGCTGACAATAGCCACCTTGGGTTCTACCCGGAAAGAGCAGCAGCTTAACGGGTTAGGTATTGAGGAGACTAAGCGCTTCATCCACCATTATAATTTTCCGCCCTTCTCCAGCGGTGAGGCGAAACGCTTGGGTTCACCCGGTCGCCGTGAGATTGGCCATGGTGCTCTAGCGGAACGTGCTCTGGTACCAGTGCTGCCTAAAGACGAGGATTTTCCCTACACTATTCGTCTCGTCTCAGAAGTCTTAAGCTCCAGTGGCAGCACATCTATGGCTAGTGTTTGTGCTGGCAGCCTATCCCTAATGGATGCTGGCATACCGATAAAGACAGCGGTCGCCGGAGTAGCTATGGGCTTGGTCATTGGTGATAATGGAGACTACGTTGTTTTAACTGATATTGAGGGCTTAGAGGACGCTTATGGGGATATGGACTTTAAGATAGCCGGAACTAATGAGGGTATTACCGCACTCCAGATGGATATTAAGCTCAAGGGCGTCAGCCTGGAAATTTTGGAAAAGATAATAAACAAGAGCAGCGAGGCCAGATTATTTATTCTGGATAAAATGAATCAGACTATTAGTTCCAGCCGACCTGAAGTCAGCCACTACGCACCGCGAATGTATAAAATAATGATTGACTCGGATAAGATTGGCAGTGTCATCGGCGCCGGTGGTAAAACAATCAGGTCAATTATTGATGAAACCAAGACAACTATCGATATTAGTAATGATGGCACCGTACTTATTGGCTCACCTGATGCGGAAGCCGCTCGTAAAGCCATCGAAATTATCGAAAGTCTAACTAAAGAGGTAGAAGTTGGCAGTGTCTATACGGGGAAGGTAACGCGTATATTTGATTTCGGTGCCATGGTAGAGATCCTCCCCGGTAAAGAGGGCTTGGTGCACATCAGTGAACTGGCTGACTATCGGGTAGCCAGAGTTGAAGATGTCGTTAAAGTGGGCGATGAAGTTATGGTTAAAGTAATTAACATTGATAATCTGGGTAGGATAAATCTGTCACGGCGGGCTGTCTCTGAAAACCTTTCCCAAATGCCTGGAGCTAGGGTGAAAGATTCACTGGGTGAAAGCCGCTCATTTAAGAGAAGTGGTGATCAGTACCCACAACACCGCAACCAAAATAGGAATAAGCCGCGTTAGACAAGGGGTACTTTCAGGGGTCGTTAAAAACCTTTTTCCCGTGCTGAATTAAAAGAGGCTAAGTTATGAAGCCAATAAGGGTGGTAATTCAAGGGGCATCAGGGAAAGTAGGGCAAGAGGTGGTTAAAGCTGTATGCCGTGAGTCTGACATGCAGTTAGTCGGCGCTGTGGACCTAAAGGCGGCTCAGGAGGCTCTGACTCTGCCTGACGGCTCTGGCTCAGTTCCCTTTTCTTCCGACTTGGGCTATGTCCTCACCAATTGCCCGCCTGATGTACTGGTAGATTTCACTATCGCTCAGGCTACCATGCCCGCGGTGCGTATCGCTACTGAGCGGGGGGTTAATCTGGTGATCGGAACTACCGGGTTAACCACTGATGACCTTGATGAGATTGACCGTCTGGCCAAAGCGCATAAGGTTGGTGTCGTGGTGGCGTCAAACTTTGCTCTTGGTGCGATTTTAATGATACACTTGGCTAAGATAGCCGCCAAATACCTTGATTATGCCGAAATTATAGAGCTGCATCATCATCAGAAGGCCGACGCTCCTTCCGGAACGGCTCTTGCCACCGCCAGAGTAATGGCTGCTGCTAGAGGTAAACCATTTCTCCAGCCGGCGGGGAAACCCTCAGATAGTCGGGGGAAGCAGGTTGAAGGGGTATCTATTCATAGCGTGCGCCTGCCCGGTCTTATGGCACACCAGGAAGTAATCCTAGGTGGACCTGGGCAAACAGTAAGCATACGCCATGATACGATTAATCGAGAATGCTATATGCCTGGTGTTATGCTAGCGATAAAGGAAGTGGTTAAGCGCAAGGGGCTTATCTACGGTTTAGATACTTTGCTCGGTTTGTGAGGGAACTGTGAAAGAGTGTGAAATAGCTATTGTTGGTGCTACTGGTCTTGTTGGACAGGAGTTCATCAAGATACTGGTGCAACGTAATTTCCCTACGGGCTCAATTCATCTTTTTGCCTCAGACCGCTCGGCAGGCAAGAGGTTGGTGGTAAATCATCAGGAGATTGAGGTTAAGGAGACTGATACCGGGTCCTTTGAGGGAATAGATGTTGCGCTTTTCTCCGCTGGCACTGAGATTAGCCGTTATTTCTCACCTATAGCGGCACAATCGGGAGCGGTGGTTATCGATAATAGTGCTGCTTTTAGAATGGTGCCTTCAGTCCCCTTGGTAGTGCCTGAGGTCAATCCCGAAGACATTAAATGGCATAACGGGATCATCGCTAATCCAAATTGCTCTACGATTCAAATGGTAGTGGCGCTATATCCCCTGCACAAGGTTAATCCAATCAAGCGCATTATCGCAGATACTTACCAGTCTGTATCAGGCACTGGCTCAGCCGCGGTAGAGGAACTAACCGTGCAAACCAAGCAGGTACTGGAGGGACAGAACACTATCCCTCACGTTTACCCCCACCAGATAGCCTTTAACGTACTACCCGAGATAGACGTTTTTCTGGACGATGGCTATACTAAAGAAGAATGGAAGATGGTGGAGGAAACCAAAAAGATAATGCATGCTGATGACATTGCCATTTCGGCTACCTGTGTGCGAGTTCCGGTATTTACCGGACACGGTGAAGCAGTCCATGTGGAATTTTCTTCTCCTATGCCTCCCGATGAAGCACAGCGTATTCTCGTTAAAGCCCCGGGAGTCAAGATTCTGGATGATACAGCGATCAGCCTTTATCCTCATCCCTTGTCAGCGGCCGGTACTGATGAAGTTTTTGTTGGTCGTATTCGCCGTGATACCTCTCACCCCAATGGTCTGGTCATGTGGATTGTCACGGACAACCTGCGCAAGGGAGCCGCGCTAAACGCGGTCCAGATTGTTGAGGAGATGCTCAAAAGGGATTGGCTAAATCCACGGGAGGTAAGAAAATGAAAGAGCTGGGAAGACTACTAACCGCAATGGTAACACCTTTTGATGAAAAGGGGGAGGTTGACTATGGGCAGGCTAAAAAGCTAGCTTTAGCCCTACTCAATTCGGGGAGCGATGGGGTGGTGGTTGTCGGTACCACCGGAGAGTCTCCTACTCTGATTCGAGCGGAGGAGTATCGTCTGTTCACTGAGGTGAAATCAGCCGTGGGTGGACGGGGCTCGGTTATCGCTGGCACCGGTAGCAATAGCACGGCGGAAGCCTTGGAGGCGACCAAAGAGGCGGAGCGAATTGGGGTTGATGCCTGCCTATTAGTAGTACCCTACTACAATAAACCGACCCAGGAAGGCTTGTATCAGCACTTTAAGACTATCGCTCAGAACACTAGTTTACCCTGTATCCTTTATAATGTGCCGTCACGTACGGTTACCAATATGTCGGCAGAGACCATTATCCGACTGAGCCAAATAGACAATATTATCGGGGTAAAGGAAGCCAGCGGCAATTTTGAGCAGATTGCCAAGATCATCAATGACACCAGAGAGAATTTCATTGTCTGGAGTGGCAATGATAGTGATACTTTCCCGATAATGGCCCTGGGTGGCTATGGTATCATCAGCGTGGCTTCTCATCTGGTGGGTAACCAGATTAAGCAAATGATTGATAGTTTTGTCAGCGGCAAGATTGAGGAAGCGGCGGCGATTCACCGCCGACTGCTGCCTCTGGTTAACGCCCTGTTTATTGTCTCCAACCCGATTCCAGTAAAGTACGCCGTTAATTACGTTGGTTTCAATGTCGGTAAACCACGCCTGCCCCTTACTGAGCCTGATGAAAAAACAGCGTCCATCATCAAGGACGCGCTGAAAAACTATACGATTGATCTGCCGGTATAGGGAAAAGAGCTACGCAAAACTATTTTCCCAGTTTCTTCTTCACCGCTTCCAGTTTTGCCATATACTCATGCCGGACCGGGGCGAAGAACTCTATGGTGCGGCAGCCCTTATCGGAAGCGTATGTCCCGTGTTCCTCATTGGAAGCATAGCAAATGACGTCACCTTCCTTAAGGTGATACAGCTTTCCACCAACTATTTGGTCACACTCGCCGCCAACGATTATCATGATTTGTTCTGGTTCATGGTGATGCACGGGAACGAGGACATTGGGAGCCATGGTAACAAATATAGCCGTCATCCGTTCCGAAGATAAGATGTGGGCTTTTGCATTGGGGACCAGCTCGACAAGTGGGATGTCACGGTAACGAATAACGCGTTGGTTGAACTCTTCCTGAGTGGCGTAAGGTTCTTTCCTTTCCATCTCGCCGATAACCCTCCTTTTTAGGCTTCTCAGTAATTACTACAGGATAGGCATCTTCCATATAGTTTGATCTCGGCTCATTCCCGGTATTAGTCCGATGCAAAGCTACGTTTGCAAGCTCTTTTTTGCTGCTTCCAGTTTTGCCACAAAGTCCTGCCGGGGTGGAGAGAAGACATCGATAGCGCTGCAGCCTTTTTCAGAAATATAGCCCCCGTGCTTTGTGTTGGAGGGGAGGACAAGGACGTCACCCTTCTCCAGATGATATAATTTCCCCTCAACAATTTCATCACAGGCACCATCGGTGACAATCATGATTTGTTCTGATTCATGGTAGTGAACATCAAAATAGGAATTAGGCTCCATGGTGATAAAACTAACCGTTATTTTTTCGGTGGATACGACGTGGCTTTTGGAGCCGGGAACCAGATCTATAAGGGGGACATTGCGGTAACGAATAACGCGTTTGTTGAACTCTTCCTGAGTGGCATAAGGCTCTTTCCTTTCCATCTCGTAGATAACCCTCCTTTTTGGGCTCCTTAGTAATTACTACAGGATAGGCATTTTCCATATAGTTTGCTCTCGGCTCATTCCTACCGAGATGAGGCTGATTGGGCAGGAAATAAACTCTTCCAACCTGGCTATATACTGGCGAGCCTGTAGTGGCAACTGGTCGTATTGTTTAATATTGCTGATGGGAACTTGCCACCCGGGTAGCTCCTCATAGATAGGCTGGCATCTGTCTAAAGCCGCGGCACTGGCAGGGAAATAATCAATGGACTTCCCGTCTAGTTTGTAGCCCACGCATATCTTCAGGTGAGGTAGGGTATCAAGAACGTCGAGACGGGTGATTGCTGCCCGAGTAAAGCTGTTAATTCGGGTACTAAACTTGGCTGCAACGGCATCAAACCAGCCACAACGACGGGGTCTGCCCGTAGTCGTGCCATACTCGTGCGCCCACTCCCGAATTGAGTTACCAATTTCATCCTTGAGTTCAGTGGGCATTGGGCCACCACCGACTCGAGTACAGTAGGCCTTAAACACGGCTAGAGTATGATCAATCTTGGTGGGGCCTAAGCCAGCGCCTAAACAGCCACCTCCTGCCAGCGGCGAAGAGGAGGTAGCGTAGGGATAGGTGCCAAAATCGGGGTCAAGTAAAGTCCCCTGGGCTCCTTCCAATAGAACCAGCTCCCCCCGGTTTAAAGCTTCCTCGAGCAGGGTAGCTACATCGCGAATATATGGAGACAGTCGCTCTCCATACTGGCAATACTGACGATATACATCGTCCTCGGATAGAGGGCTAACCCCATAAACTTTGGTTAAAATAGTGTTTTTGTGGTCAAGTATAAGGTGAAGCCGCTCCCGAAATACTTCTTTGTCTAAAAGGTCGCTGGTTCTGATGCCTAATCTGGCTACCTTATCGGCAAAGGCAGGACCGATGCCCTTACGTGTAGTGCCTATTGCCTTCCCCCCTCGCGATTCTTCCTCCAGACCGTCAAGAAGGATATGGTAGGGCATGACCAAATGAGCCCGGTCACTAATAAATAATCGGGATGTATCCACGCCGCGCTGATTAATTTGGTCTATCTCGTCAATCAAAACACCGGGGTTAATCACCACCCCATTACCAATAAGGGAAGTTGCCTGGGGGGAGAAAATACCAGAGGGAACAAGGTGTAGTCTGAATTCACCATACTGGTTAACTACGGTGTGTCCAGCATTATCGCCGCCGGAAAAGCGTATTACTACTTTTGCTTCCTCAGCCAGCAGGTCAACTATTTTACCCTTTCCCTCATCTCCCCACTGAGCTCCAATAATGGCAATAACTGGCATTAATTCCTCCCTAAGTTAAGCTTAAATTGAAAGTTAGTCAGTTTTCGTCTGGTGCCACACATGAAGTAATCTCTGGCTAGCGGTGAGAAAACTAAACACGATTATAATACCAAGGGCAATAATTAAGGCATAATCAATCTGGCTCAGCAGAAGGCCTAGTGCCAGAACAATAACCCTCTCACCTCGGGTAAATAATCCCACCTCGCACTCCAAGCCGGCTGCTTCCGCTCTGGCTCTGATATAACTCACCAACAGTGAACTGGCTAAAGCAATACCAACCAGCAGAATTCCGAGAATTGACTGTTCTCTGGCATATAATATCAAAACGCACAATAATAATATCGCCTCGGCTATACGGTCAAGTGCAGAATCGAGGACAGCGCCAAAGCGGGTAGTTCGGCCGGTGTGACGAGCCAGGGCTCCATCCAGTATATCAAAGAGACCGGCAACAAGCACGATGAAGCCAGCAGCAAAAAGGTGTTCCGTAGCAATAAGTGCTGCCGCCCCAATCGATAACAGAAAGCCGAACCAGGTTAAGGCATTTGGTTTTATCGATGTCTTTGCCAAAAGCCGCACTATCGGTTGGGTAAGGTGATGAGCAGCAGTTTTACGAACTACAGCTAATTTTATCTTGGGTAATTGCTTTCCTGAGGCAATATTAACTGAACTATCTTCCATAATTTAAACCAATATAGCCTCAGTTTTCTTGGGCCCTTCTTTTCGCCGTGGTCCGTTAAGCACACTGAGGTAATAATTCAGCACTTTTTGGGCGATGAGTTCCCAGTCATACTCCAACGCCGTCAATCTCCCCTTGTCTCCCATCTGCTGCCGAAGTGATTCATCAGTCATTAAGGAGATTAAGGCTTGGGCCAGTTTTTCCGTATTTTTTGGTGGTACTAATAGTCCCTCAGCACCGTGAGTCATCACGTTGTTATAACCTTGTATATTTGAGGCAACAATTGGCTTACCGACCGCCATAGCCTCAAGTAAAACGATACCAAAACTTTCCCTGCCAGTAGCTGGAGAACAAACAATGTCCGCTGTCTTGTAATATCTGGGCAAATCGCGATAAGATGCATAGCCAATGAAAACAACGTCTTTTAAGCCACTTCGCATAACCCGCTTCTTATATTTATTTCGCAATCTGATGCCTGGACCTATGATGATAAGGCGCGAGTCGGGAATTTCCCGTTTAACCTGCTTATAAGCTTCAAGTAGATAGTCTAAGCCCTTTCGCTTCTCTAGACGGCCAACAAACAGGATATTTAACTTCCCATCAGCAAATTCTTCAATTGACGATATATCGGGGGAGAAGTGCGTAGAATCCACGCCGTTAGGAATAATAGTGTAGTCTCCAGGGAAATGATTACTTACGTATCTCATTGCTGGCTCAGACACGGCAATTTTACCATCCAGCTTTTGCACCCACTTCTTCAAAAGTAGCTTACCAATGGGTGTGCCAAAGCTATACCAAGGCTTACCTCCAGAAGCATGAAAGGTACCTACGGTTGGTGCTGGCGACAGGCGGAGTACGGTGGTGCATAGCATTGGCATTAAAGGCTCGTGAAGGTGACAGATATCAAAGTTTTCCCGGTCAAGTATGGCCTTTATTCTGGATGATAGCCACGGTGATAGAGTAATGCGAGCAATAGAGCCACTGACCGGAACCGGGCGGGGCTTACCTACGGGTATAAACCTATCACCGAAGGTGGAGACAGCTTTAGATGCGGGGGCAATGATCTTCACCTCATGACCCATCCGGGTAAAATGATGCTCTAGGCATGAAATGTGATTACAAACACCCCCGGGGTAGGCGAAGTCGTATGGGGAGACTAATGCTATCTTCATATAGTAGCTATCTTGAAACCTCCCTGCGGGATTACGAGGTCAGTTCTTCTGTTCCAGCTTGCGAAGTGTTGGCAATGAACTCTTCCACCATCCGGTGAGCTTCGTCATCGGTGTATTGAATAGGGGGTGACTTCATAAAATAGGCTGATGGCGCTACCAGTTCCCCACTCAATCCGTGGTCTAGGGCAAGCTTAACGCACCTTATGGCATCAATAATCACCCCGGCGGAGTTAGGGCTATCCCACACCTCAAGCTTTAGCTCTAGGTTCAGAGGAACATCGCCAAAGGTTCGTCCTTCCATTTTAATATAGCAAAACTTGCGGTCTTTCAGCCAGGGCACATAATCGCTTGGACCGACGTGGATATCATCGGGGTCAAGCTTGTAATCTAGCTGGGAAGTAACCGCAGAGGTTTTAGATATCTTCTTAGACTCAAGCCGTTCTCGTTCCAGCATATTATAGAAGTCAGTATTACCGCCGAAGTTCATTTGGTAGGTTCGCTCCAGCTTGACGCCGCGGTCTCTAAACAGCCGGGTGAGCACACGGTGAGTAATGGTAGCGCCAACCTGAGATTTTACATCATCCCCAATAATGGGAAGCCCCTTTTCCGCAAAGCGTTTCTGCCAATACTTCTCACGAGCAATAAAAACAGGAATGCAGTTGATAAAGCCGCAACCAGCCGTCAGCACCTGCTCAATATACCATTTGGTTGCCTCTTCACTGCCGACAGGCAAGTAATTGATAACAATATCCGTTTTGGTCTCCTGAAGGATTTTTACTACGTCAGCCGTTGGTCCCGGGGCTTTTTGTATTATTTGGGACAGATACTTACCTAAGCCATCGTGGGTCATACCTCGTTGGACAATGACACCGGTAGTTGGCACCTCACTAAATTTGAAGGTGTTATTCGGTAGCGTAAAAATTGCTTCCGCCAGGTCTTTGCCAACCTTATTTTTGTCAATATCAAAGGCAGCTACGAAATTGATGTCACTGATTTGGTATCCGCCAAGATTAATATGCATCAACCCGGGTACAAATTTATTCTCTTTCGCCTTTTTGTAGTAATGGACACCTTGAATTAGTGACGAACTGCAGTTGCCAACTCCTATTATAGCTACATTTATTTTACCCATAATTTAACTCCCCCTTTTTCGCTTTGCAATTGAAGCAAAGGGCTTGCCTCTTGGCAGCACCTTCTTTTTGGCACCGCTTGAAACTATACCCTTATTCTGCGCAAGCTGTCAAGACTTCTAAGTAAATTTACTCGGGAGAAAATTTATTAAAACGGGAATTTAGTTGCTATTGGTTTTAACACAGGAAAACCTTCTCCGGCTGCCACTGCTCTTTTTCCTGGTTAAAGCGCAGCACACCTAAGAAGTCCCCATCAAGGGTATAAGTACGACAGTGAGTGTCAATAGGGGACACCAAGGGGTGTTGTTCGAGGTAGCCAGTTATTTTACTGCTATCATTCATTAAAGCCACCGCTGCCCCGTTTCTGATGGCATTTTTTGTGGCATCATTGACAACCATAGCTCTCCAGTGTAAAAGCACGGTATCTATTGGATGAACAAAGTGTTGCCAGTAACCGTAGCGGAAGGCGTCCTCAAGCTGGGACACGGAAACGGCGGACTTAATATCAAAAGGGCCGTAGCTTAAACGAATCAGACTTTTTAAATTAGCGCCACAACCCAGGGATTGCCCTAAGTCGTGAGCTAAGGAACGGATATAGGTGCCCTTACCACATTCTACTTCTATGGTGACTACTGGCGGCTGCCAGTCTATAATCTCCAAACTGAAAATTCTAGTCGGTCGACTTTTCCGCTCAACCTTGATACCAGCCCGTGCCAGTTCGTATAGTCGTTGCCCTTGATGCTTTACCGCGCTATACATTGGGGGGGTCTGCTGGGTTAAACCACGAAAGGAAGTGAGTGCCGACTCTACTTGTTCTCGGCTAATGCCGGAGGGGTCTCCCTTCTGGGTAACTTTACCACTGGCGTCGTAGGTATCTGTAGTCACGCCCAATTCAATCTGAGCCCGATAAGTTTTGGTGGCATCTGCCAAAAACTCGATAATACGTGTTCCCTGCCCGAGACAAATCGGCAAGACGCCGGTAGCTGCCGGGTCGAGGGTACCGGCATGCCCCACACGCCGCTCTCCACTAAGCCGTTTCACCAAGGCGACAATGCGAAAAGAGGTTTTACCACGAGGCTTATTTATGTTTACTATGCCATCCACAGTCAACCCCTGTGCTGGAGAACGTTGAAAAAACAGTTTTCAGCGGTCTTGGGAACTGACCTGGTCAATTAGCTGTATAAGGTGGTCGCCACGCTCAATGGAATCATCCCAGTGAAAGCT
>Ga0209979_1003321_pt1 | contig 14303 bp, 14 predicted proteins | sample AnhtaG_FD_183114 | JGI IMG/M metagenome (GOLD analysis project Ga0209979, IMG submission 183114) | Deep subsurface microbial communities from Anholt, Denmark to uncover new lineages of life (NeLLi) - Anholt_01485 metaG (SPAdes) (version 2) | ecosystem: Environmental > Aquatic > Marine > Oceanic...
TAATGTTCCTCTTCTTTCGGCGGCTTCGATTATTTCCAAGGCAATCCTATCTTTTATGCTGCCGCTAGGATTAACACTTTCTAGTTTAGCATAGACATTCTCTATTTTAAGCAGAGGAGTATTTCCAATAGTATTTAGCACACTAAATTTTTTATTTTTCATATCCTTTTCTCCTGTGTAACCCATTAGTCTACTAATCTATTCCAGGCACAGGGAAACGTTGGCATATCTGGCTAACCTCTTCTTGCACCTGCTTCTGAACCTCTGGTTTATCAATATTATTTAGTACCTTTACGATCAGTGAAGCAATGCGCTTCATTTCTTCAACTCCAAAGCCACGGGTGGTTACCGCCGGTGTGCCCAGCCTAATACCGCTGGCCACCTTGGGTGGTTGAGTATCAAAAGGAATAACATTCCGATTAACAACAATGCCTATCGCCCCTAAAGCCTCTTGGGCTTCAATCCCAGTGACCCCTGTCTTAGTAAGGTCTATCAAGATCAGGTGGTTATCTGTTCCGCCTGATACAAGGCGTAGCCCCAGACGACTGAGCTCACTGGCTAAGGCAAAAGCATTATCCAGTATAGCCCGCTGGTACTCGACAAAGCTGGGCTGTAGAGCCTCATGGAAACCTACCGCTCTGGCAGCAATAGCGTCATAAAAGGGCTTTATCGGGTAAGCAGACGGATAGTGATGATTGTCCGGATTTGATACTGCCTCGGCGAGTGCTTTTAGTTGATGCTCTGGCGGAGTTACATCCGGGTCGCCTAGACCGAGGTTTATCACATCTCTCCCCTCAGCTCTCATGAGCGCTAGCTTTTGGTTCATTGCAGGACCGAGGTATGCTTTGAAATTATTCAGTTTGTCTGCGGTTCGCATGGTTCACCCCCTAGAATCTTTTTATCAATGACCTACATATTTCCCATATCTTCCCGTGTGATTTGTTCCATGTTATGGATAATTCACAAAGGTGATATGAACCTCAGGAGCATCTTTCTCCAGTAGACCTCGACATTTCTCAAACTTCTTCACATAGGTTTTGGTTAATTACTATGGCTATATTACCCCCTACCCACAATATCCAAGATAACTCTATCAGTCTCTACCATACCTGGGGAACTGATTCTACCCATGTTTTTAATTGTCTCCTCCACACCTCTACCAACAATTCCAATATCATCAGGGATAACAACTCCCTTCAAAGCAAGCAAAGCGGTCCTTATTGCTGCCCCTGCTCCCGTGGAAGTTTTTAACGCACAACTAAAGTTCCCTCCATCACAAATAATGCCAGTTACATCGGCTGCCATGTTCTTGATAGCATACCCAACTTGCTCATCATCCCCTCCCAATAAATAGACAATGCCGGTACTTGCCCCAACCGCAGCGGTAACAGCACAACCACAGAAAGCAGATAATCTGCCAGAATAGGCTTTTATGTAGATAGTGAGCAAAAGACTTAGAGCAATTGCCCTGGCCAGTTTTTCCTCTCCAATACCCATTCTCTCTGCCATCACAGCAACTGGTAAAGTAGCCGTTATCCCGTGACTTCCACTCCCAGCAATGCTCATCGCTGGCTTTTTAGCTCCGCCAAAGCGAGCATCAGTAGCAGAAGCCACCAGAATCTGGGCAGATGTTATTGGGTCATCAGCTATTTTTTTCTCTCCCAGTAAGCTAAGCATATTAGCGCCTACTCCCATCCCGAAGCGTCCATTCAGGCCTTCTTGAGCTAACTCTTTGTTCATCTTCACTGCGTCCAATACAAACCTGATGTCCTCAAAAGGAATTCCTTCAACAAACCGAATCAGGTCGGTTACTCTTAGGCTAGCAATATCAAAATTCTTCTCTTCTTTGCTTTCTTCTTTCTTCTTATATACAACTTTTCCGTTAGCCTCTACCAGAACAATATTGGTATGTGTGCCCCTAATAACTGCCCTACCGACTCCTTTACTTGTCCTAACCACAGCCTCTACATATATGCCTACTTCTCCTTCTTTCATGGCTACCTCTACAATCCCTTTCTTCAGCCATGACTTTGCTTTAACGATACTCTTTTCCTCAACACGCTTCAAAACCTCCAACTCTAAACTAGGCTCACCTACTAAAATCCCCAGTACAGCAGTCAAGGCATAACCTGTCCCACTTGTACCTGGGACTACACACGTTCTACTGGTTTTAAAAAGAGCAGAGTCTGTAGTTATACTGATTCCTTCCAGTTCTCCGCCTACGGCTTGGTAAGCCTTAGATGAAGCTAACGCCACAGCCACTGGTTCAGTACAGCCAACTGCTGGCTTCATTTCATCCCTTAAGACTCTCAACAGCTCTTTCTCTACCTTACTTTCCATCTGTATCCTTCTTTATCTACAATTACACCCTACCTTGGCAAGCCTCTGTAGAGTGAGGGTTGAATCTCTAGTCTCTCCATTCAGCAGGTATTAGAATTGGGTTAGTGCCGACCTTTCCCTCACTTAATTTCGTTGCTCCTCTTCCTTTAGCAGGTCAGTGAATACCTCGGTATGATATATTTCATGGTCTCTAACCCGGAGGAGAAGTTTTTTCAGGTCAGGGTCTTCAATTTCCTTGGCGGCACGGTCATATGCTGCTGCCACTTCCTGCTCAATTTTGATGTCAGCACGAAGCATATCGGCGGTCTTAGCCGACTGGTCAACCTCGGTGTGCTCAATTCTTGGGTTGGCACCACCGTCAACCATCTCCTCGGCAAGCCAGCCTAGATGCTGCATTTCGTTAATCGCCTGGTCTGCCATTTGCTGCTTGACGTCCTTATCGGGTGTCATGTAGGAATGAAGTAGATACTGGAGGATGACAGTATACTCGTGCTCAATGCCCCAGTTGAGAATCTTGGTGACCCTGTCTTGGCGACTGCCTCTCACACCTTTAGCCCTTTCCTTTTGCGCCTTCTCCACAAAATGCTGGAAATCACCATGGTGTGATTCCTCATCAGATAAGATACGCTGCAATAATCGCTTTATCTTGGGGTCGTCAATAGTGTTGATGTGCTCCCTATATTGATTTATGGCATCCTCTTCCAGCAGCACATTATTCTTCATCCAATCGGCCACTGCCTCACCACTCATTCGCATCTTGCCCCGCTTCAGGCTAGGGGCACCACCCAATTCGACGATAGCCTCCGCCAACCAGTCCAGGTGGCGCATTTCCTCGCGGGCAATAGCCTCAATCTCACAAGCCATCTCGCCTTCACCCATAGCATAGGCATGGTTAAGGTACTGAATAATGGCACCATGCTCACCCTCAAGGTCTTGGTTTAGTAAAGCAGTGATTTCTTCTTTGTCCATTATTCCCTCCCTATTTCGGTAATTTTCTTACTTCGTCGGCTTTTATGATACATCTCCAGCTGGCCAATTTGCAAAAGGAGTATTGGTTACCGCTAGAGAGCTACCTGGCATGTACTTGGTAAGCGTGTTGCTCTGTCCTTCAAGTTTTAGGTTTAATATACTCCGTGATGAATGCATTCAAGCCCTCTTCATAACGTTTGCCTGATGTGATGAATCCTTCATTATGGGTGCCAGTGATTTCAAGAAATTCCTTCGGCTTCTTCGCCATTTCAAACAGTCGCCTTCCGTGGTTAAAGGGCATTATTTCATCGTTGCGGCTGTGAACAATCAGAACGGGGCAATTTACTCTACCCAGGTATTCCGCCGTGTTGTAGTGAAAACGCAATAACAGCCTAGCCGGAACGTAGGGATACAACGTACCAGCAATATCAGGAAGAGAAGTGAATGTTGACTCAAGGATGAGCGCCCCTGGTGTGTGGCTCTGAGCCAGCCAGGCAGCAACTGCACCGCCGAGCGACCGGCCAAAGATAATGACCTCGTTTGGGTTCACTTGACGTTCTTTAATTAGGTACCGCCACGCCGCCTCTGCATCTTTGTATGTGCCTTGCTCGGTGGGCTTTCCCTCACTTTGGCCATAACCACGATAGTCAAAGATGAAAACATCTAGTCCAAGTTGATGAAATATCTGAATGGACTCCAAACGGTGCGATATGTTGCCCGCATTACCATGACAAAATAGAATCACACCTCTGGCGCTCTCACTGGGAACAAACCAGCCAGAGAGTTTGACTCTATCCGTAGTTTCAAATGAGACGCTCTCGAAGTTAAGCCCGATGTCACCCGGGTCGGCTGATAGAATGCGTTCAGGATAGTAAATATAATGGGACTGAAAAATGAAGAGAAAGCCGATAAAGATGATATAAGCGCCAGTGATGATGATAACAATCCAGATGCCTAACATAGGAAGACCTTTCAATTTTATCATACTTTGCCCAGGTGACCTTATTTGTGTTTCCACATAGCCAGATGCCTGAGCCCCTTTTGTTATGTGGCATAGAGACCTAGACCTATTATATGAGCTAGGTAGTCCAGTAGACAAACGCCAAGGTGGTAGCAGAAGTTTCCCCTTTTTATCTCAGATGACCATTTCTTAACGGAGTTGATAAGCAATGTTTTTAGTCTTGGTTGGACAGAATTTGAGGCAAAGATTATAATCTCAAGTAGCGATGAGTTCTCAACCTAAACTACATACTCTCTTCCGTAGAGATGAGATAGAAGCCACGGTTAAGAGACTGGCGGCTGAAATTAGGGAAGATTATTACGGTAAGTATCCTCTCTTGATAGGTGTTCTTAAAGGCTCCTTTATGTTTATGGCTGACCTCATTCGGCTTCTTGATTTCCCGCTGGAAGTGGATTTTATGCGACTATCCAGCTATGGTCGGGGCAGGCAGAGTTCGGGAAGGATTAAGGTGGTGCAGGGTCTTCACTCTGAAGTTAAAGGCAGGGATGTATTGGTGATTGAAGATATTGTGGATACCGGTCTTACCACTTCTTTCCTGCTGGATTACTTGCGGAAGAAAAAGCCCACCTCACTAAAGCTCTGTGCCCTGACGGACAAGCCGTCCCGGCGACGGATTCCAGTTACTATTGATTATCTGGGTTTCACTGTCCCTGACAAGTTTTTAGTCGGCTATGGCTTGGATTGGGATGAAAAATTTCGTAACCTGCCTGACATACATGTTTTGGAGAGCGACATACACTTCTAGCCTACAACCCTATTCTGTCAGCTACTTGGCGCATCCCCATAATGACATCAGTGACCAGGTCTCTTAGCTCTACCCCTAACATTGCCGTCCCCTTTTCAATCACCGAGCGATTGACACCGGCAGCAAATGACTTATCTTTCCACTTCTTCATCACTGACTTTGCCTCGAGGTCGGACACGCTCTTTGATGGTCGGATTATGGCTACCGCGGTGATAAGCCCGGTTAGTTCGTCAATGGTATACAACGTCTTCTCCAGGTTGGTTTGAGGCTCAACGTCACTACATATCCCCCAGCCATGAGAGACAATTGCTCGCATGTATTCCTCGGGCCAACCTCGCTCCTCTAATATCTCTTGGGCTTTGCTACAGTGCTGCTCGGGAAAGCGTTCATAGTCTAGGTCATGCATTAGCCCGACGATTCCCCACCTCTCCTCATCTTCGCCCAGCTTTTGCGCCATATAGCGCATTACTCCCTCAACAGTGTAGGCGTGCTTGAGCAGGCTCTCACTCTGGTTAAATTCCTTAAACAATGATAGCGCTTCATCGTATGTCGGCGTGTATGTTTGCATTTTACTACCTCCTTACTGATATTTTGTCTGCCGGGGTCTATACATCGTTGATTTGGCCTGAGTCATTACCAACCGTAACATCCCCCGGTTCAGGCAATATTGTAGACTGTTGACTTCAGAATAGCAAGAGATGACTATCACTAGCAGGTAAAGCCCGGTTAAGTAAATCCTCAGCGTGCCCGGGTGTTGCCTCTAGCTTCCACATGTAGTAGACTGAAAGCACATTATTTTACTATTTATTGGGGTGACAAAGGTTGATAGACACCAAGCTGGCTAGTCTAATCTCAGTAGCTAAAGGAGAGCTTCCGGCTGACCTTCTTTTAGCCAATGCTAAAGTGGTGAATGTCTTTACCGGTGAGATTGAGCCAGGTAATGTGGCTATTTGTGGTGATAGGATTGCCGGCATAGGGGATTATCACCAGGCTAAGCAGGTAGTGGATTTGAGTGGTAAGTATTTAGCTCCCGGCCTTATCAATGGACATACCCACCTAGAAAGTTCAATGCTTGATATTGCTCAGTATGCCCGGGCAGTAGTACCCCGCGGCACGCTGGCGGTGATTACTGACCTTCATGAGATAGCTAATGTCTCTGGTTTAGACGGTATAAGGTATGTCTTGAACTACGCCCGTCGTTTACCCCTGGAGCTTTTCTTAATGGCACCTTCCTGTGTACCGGCTACCCACCTGGAAACATCGGGAGCCGGCATAAGCTCTGAGGATGTTCGTCAGCTTCTTCGGTGGAGAGGTGTTATCGGGTTGGGGGAGGTGATGAACTTCCCCGGCGTGATTAGTGGGGATATCGGTGTGCTGAGTAAAATTGATTTGACCAAGGGTAAAGTTGTTGATGGACATGCCCCCGGTGTTACCGGGAAAAACCTTAGTGCCTATATTGCGGCTGGCATTTATTCTGACCATGAATCCATTTCTCTGGACGAAGCCAGAGAGAAATTAAGGCAAGGTATGTATGTCATGATTAGAGAGGGTTCCTCAGAGAAAAATCTGGAGGCCTTACTGCCTTTGGTTACTGATAAAACCTATAAAAGGTGTATGTTTGTAGTTGATGACCGGAGTGCGTTTGACCTGCTCAAAGATGGTGATATTGATGCCGTGGTACGAAAGGCAATTCGCCGCGGCCTTGAACCGGTGCGGGCGATTCAGCTAGCGACCATCAATCCCGCCGAATATTTCAAACTTGACCGGCTGGGGGCAATAGCCCCTGGCTATATGGCTAATTTGATTGTGCTCAATGATTTATCTGAGTTTCAAATAGATATGGTCTTTTGTCGGGGCCGCCTGGTAGCTAGGGAAGGGGAGCCTTTATTCCCCATATATCAAAGTGGTGGCAAAGGACTAACCAGTACGGTAAATATTAAGCCCTTTGGTGTAGAGGCATTGAAGCTCCTAGCTTCGGGTGAAACTGAGCTGGTTATTGGGGTTGTGCCCGGTCAGATAATTACCAAGAAGAGGATAGAGAAGGTCAAAGTTTCAGACGGTATAGTTGTGCCTGACATTGGTCGGGATATTCTGAAGCTGGTGGTAGTGGAGAGACACCGGGCTACCGGTAATATTGGCCTGGGGCTGGTTATGGGATTCGGCCTAAAGCAAGGGGCTATAGCTTCGTCTATCGCCCACGATTCTCATAATGTGGTGGCGGTTGGAGCTAGCGATGAGGATATATTTACTGCCGTTAAAGAAATTGAGCGGCTCCAGGGTGGTCTGGTAGTGGCTGCTGAGGGCAAGGTTTTAGCCAGCTTGGCTTTACCTATTGCCGGGTTACTCTCTGACGAACCGTTGGAGGTAGTGGTGGCTAAATTAGAGAAACTACAGCAACTGGCCAAGGATTTAGGTACACCTTTGCCTTCGCCTTGGGCTACTCTTTCCTTTTTGGCGCTACCGGTAATCCCTGAACTCAGACTAACCGACTTGGGACTGGTAGATGTGAACGCCTTTAAGTTAGTTAAATAAGACGTTTGATTAGGTGGATGAATCGGGTTAAAATAGTCAGCGAGGGTAGTAATGGCGTATTCTGCTAGACCACAAGTTGTCTTTGAGAACCGGCATGACGCTGGTAGGCAGTTAGCTGCAAAGCTGGGTGAATATAGGGACCAGTCTGTGGTAGTGCTGGCCATTCCTAACAGTGGTGTACCGGTGGCACTGGAGGTAGCCGCTGCCCTTAGGGCTGAACTTGACCTGGTTATTTGCCGTAAGGTTCCCCTTCTTCTTAGTCCTGAGGGGAGCTTGGGAGCCGCTGCCGATGATGGCACAGTTATTCTTAATGAAGAAGCAGTAAAGAGAATCGGTTTGAGCCGGCAAAAGCTTGAGGATGAGATTAACAAAGTAAGGGCTGAGATTAAACAGCGCAGTCTACTCTACAAAGGAGACCGGCCAATCATTAGAGTGAGTGGCAAGACGGTAATAATTATAGATGATGGACTGGCTTCAGGCTTCACCATGATGACCGCGGTGGAATCAGTACGTCATCGCCGACCGAGGGAAGTAATCGTGGCTGTACCGGTGGCATCGGCAATAGCAGTGAAGCAGGTAGAAAGGGTCGCTGACCGAGTAATAACCTGTGTTACTGGGTTCATGCCCGAATTCTATGTATCTGACTTCTATCGCTACTGGCATGACCTCAGCGATGATGACGTAGTCCACTACCTCAACCAATGGCGGGTGCGGCAATTCAGGTTAAACATTGAGCCGCCACAAAATAGGTAATACACCAAGGGGTTAAGTGTACCAGAATGAACACCAACCTTCCACTACACAGGCAACCACTGACAAGGTTAAGTCCCTTTGCTCCTGTGGATAAAACTATGCAGCGCCAATAATTAGTCCCTCGCGCTAGCCCGCTTTCAAACAGAATAGACAACTGGCGGTAAAGAGGCTGGGTATTTCTTATCCACAAAGTCCGGCCTTACGCCGAGTTCTGGTATCTACAGTATCAGCTTTAGCTCTTTCCTATCCTGAACATCTTGGTCCCACAGGTGGGACACACACCCTGAGTTGCCGGTTTACCGTTCTTCATAATTATGGCTTTGGTGTCTTTCATTTCTCTCTTAGCACGGCACTTCACACAATACGCTTGCATTGGTCATTACCTCCCCTTTTTGATTATCAACAATAAACTATTTTACCCTATAATGTCAAGAGTGGTGGAGATTAGCCGTTGTTTATTGATAAATTAGCTGCCAATACTGTATTATACTCTCCAGTTGGTTAAGGCAGGATTCTTAGACGGAGTGGATTGAAAGGTTCTATGTCTCAAGGAGGTAAAAGTGGAATTGGTGAAGGTTATACCCTGTTTGGATATTAAGGATGGTCGGGTGGTCAAGGGGGTGAGGTTCGTCAATCTCAGGGATGCTCGTGACCCGGTGGAGGCTGCTGAAGCTTACTCCAGTGAAGGGGCGGATGAGGTTGTTTTCCTGGATATCGTGGCTTCCCTTGAGGGACGGAAAACTAGGCTGGAGTGGGTCAAAAAGGTGCGTGACAGGGTCCAGGTTCCCTTTGCTGTGGGTGGCGGGATTGGAAATCTGGAGGACATGAAGGCCCTTTTCGACCTCGGTGTGGACAAGGTCTCCATAAATACGGCGGCAGTGAAGAATCCAGAACTGGTCAAGGAAGCTTCACAGAAGTTTGGTAAGGAAAGACTGGTGGTCGCTATTGATGGGAGAAAAAACCCGGCTGAAAGTGGGCTTCCGCGGCTAGAGGTAGTGGTCAAGAGTGGGACGGAGGGGACGAGGCTCGACTTGGTAGAATGGGCCAAGAAAGTGGAGAAACTGGGAGCAGGGGAAATATTGCTTACCAGCAAGGACGCTGATGGCATAAAGGCAGGTTACGACCTGGAGATGACCCGGGCGGTGGCTGAAGCGGTAACAATACCGGTCACTGCCTCCGGTGGTGCAGGGAAGCTGGAACACTTTTATGAGGCAGTAGTCGTTGGCAAGGCCTCAGCAGTCCTCGCTGCCTCCGTCTTCCACTTTGGCGAAATCTCTATCCAGGAAGTGAAGAAATACCTCCGGGATAAAGGAATAGCGGTAAGGATATAAAGAGAAACTAGAACTTTAAAGGATGGTCATACTATTGCCCGAACGACTTAGTAAAGAACAAAAGCTGCATAACTTTATTGAGCACACATTTAAGCTTGAACCGTATGAAGGAAAACGCAAAGTTGCCCCTCCAAGTGAAGACGAGGTAGTTACCTTGAGGTTGTTTGACCCTCACGGCTACTTCTTTGGATGAGTACACTAGGTTGCCAGCCTGGATATTCGGTGTTACAATGTCATCGGTTGCTTTTTGGCAACGGGGCTTTCCTTTCTCATTTCCCGCTAAAGCGTAGCTGGAAAGGGAGGACAGCCATGACCCCAGAATAGGAATACGACGTTCAATATTAAACGGTCTCAACACACTAATTGGAGGTGAATTCTCATGGAAGAAGGAAAACTGGAACGCCCACCTAAAGAAATAATCGAGGGCTTTAGAGCTATTCCAACGGCCACCATCAGTGATGTTTTGGATAGTATGGGTATAAGTGGAATAATTAATGGTCTTCGTCCGCTGGTGCCGGGGGTTAGAATTGCTGGAGCTGCCTTTACTGTTAAATCTATCACCGGTGAACATGGTACCTACTCCATGGCTGATTTTCCTGTTGGTCAGGTGATTGATTTGATGGAGAAGGGTGATATATTTGTATGTGACCTCGGCGGTCAACAAGTATCTCATATGGGTGGGTTGGCGTCTTTTGCCATGAAGTTGCGTGGGGTAGCTGGAATGGTAGTGGATGGGGGAGTTCGTGATGTAGAGCACATTATCAGTGAGGGTTTCCCCACTTATACACGCCATGTCCTTGCCACCTCGGGGAAGTTTCGGATTAAGATACTAGCTAATAATATTCCCGTTGAAATAGGTAGCGTCAGAGTCTATCCTGGTGATGTGGTGGTCGCTGATGATACCAGTGTAGCCGTGATTCCGGCAGATAAGGCAAAGGAAGTTTTGCAGGAATGTCAGCGCCGTGAGGAGCTAGAAGCGCAATTCGTAGCCGAGTTAAAGAAGGGTGGCACCTTCTTGGAAGCATCTCGTAGACTGGGGATTATGTAACCAGCAGTTTGCGTGAGTCGTCAGTAACATCAGCCCAACTTGGTAATGGACACTTTAGGTGGCTGGCCTGGCTTGGTATGAAATAGAAAAGTTATAGTTATTGATGCTAATAGTAATGCTTGGAGTAGCAACCAGTTTCGGGTTAATCCAAATCCTTTCTCTAGCTTAACACGAAGCAGAAAGTGGCGACGCAAGTTCAAAAAAAAGAACGGCTGAAAAGGATGATCCGTCAGCTGTCCCAGCAGCCGTCTCGCTATTCCTCTGTAGTGCTTTCCCGAAGGCTTTTGAAGATGCCGAGAATTCTGATAAGAGCGCGTTGCGTTTCAGCTGGCTCTTGTGCTAACAGCGTGGCCACGTAAGGATCTATCCCCGTAATGGAATAATAGGTTTCACGGCCCTCAGCCTCAGTAGGAGCACCGGGGGAGAGATAGTCAGCTAACATAAATAGCTCATTCTTGTCAAAGCCGAGGGGCTTTGCGATCTTTCGCAGGATACGGGGCGAGGGGAATCGCTCTCCTCGTTCTATTCTGCCTAGATATGATAACGATACGCTAGACATGTCAGCAAGCTCCCGCAATGTTAGCGGTATCATAAGCCTTTGTCGCTTGACTATTCCACCAAGGTTATTTCCATCAATGTTATACCTACCCAAATTATCATCCGCCTTAGTACACAGATTCTCATCATCATCCGTCACCGGTATCAGCGCCCCCTTGCCAGAAGCGTCACTTTATACCTCGAGACTAGACAAGTGTATTATTATATACACATTTGTAGACATTTGTCAATACCACCAGAATATATGCGAAGAATTCAGCAGCTAAGGGTAAGAACTAGCTTCAGGATTAATCCGTATCCTTCCTCAGCTCAATGATACGGTCGCGGAGTAGCGCTGCCTTCTCAAATTCTAGGCTTCTAGCGGCTGCCTTCATCTGTGATTCTAGCTCTTTAATTAGTCGGACGACATCCTCTTTAGTCACGGGGGTGGTGACATAGGGAGTGCGGGTCTCAGCTACCGCCCGCACCCGTTGCGTGATGTCTTTGATGGCTTTTCTGATACCCTGTGGGGTAATGCCATGCTCTCTATTATAGACTTCCTGAATCTGGCGACGGCGTTGGGTTTCTCTTGTCGCCGCTGCCATAGAATTGGTAACGGTATCGGCATACATGATGACATGCCCGTCTATATGGCGGGCAGCCCGCCCCATAGTCTGGATTAACGCTCCCTCCGACCTTAAGAAACCCTCCTTATCCGCATCCAGGATAGCTACCAGGCTCACCTCAGGCAGGTCAAGACCTTCCCGGAGCAGGTTTATGCCGACGACCACATCATAAACACCGAGGCGGAGGTCACGCAGTATTTCCACCCTCTCCAGGGTATCAATCTCTGAATGGAGGTAATGAGTCTTTATTCCCATCTCTATTAAGTAGTCAGCCAGTTCTTCAGCCATCCTCTTGGTGAGGGTGGTTACCAGGCAACGCCCCCCCTTGTCAACCCGGGTCTTAATCTGGTCAAGGAGGTCATCAATCTGCCCTTTGGTTGGTTTGACCTCAATGGTTGGCTCAAGAAGACCGGTGGGTCGGACCAGTTGCTCCACGACCTGTTGGCTGTGCTCATATTCAAAGTCGGCTGGTGTGGCTGAGGTGTAGATAACCTGGTTAATATGCCCTTGGAACTCGGGGAAATTAAGCGGGCGGTTGTCCAGTGCTGAGGGCAGGCGAAAGCCGTATTCCACCAGCGTCTCCTTGCGGGAGCGGTCACCATGATACATGCCCCGAATCTGGGGCAGGGTCATGTGTGATTCATCAACAAAGAGTAGAAAGTCGTCAGGGAAGTAGTCCAGCAGTGTCCACGGTGGGCTGCCCGGGGCTCGCCCTGATAGGTGGCGGGAGTAGTTTTCCACAGCGTTGCAGTATCCTGCTTCCTGTAACATCTCCAGGTCATAGTTGGTGCGTGCCTCAAGCCGAGCGGCTTCCAGCAGTTTGCCTTGTTGTTTCAGCTCACGCAGCCTCTCTTCTAGCTCCTGCTTGATGCTTTCAATAGCCAGCATCAGCTTATCATGCGAGGTAACAAAGTGCTTGGCGGGGTAGATATCCACCGAGTCCAGTTCAGCTAATAGCTCGCCGGTTAGTGGGTCTATCTTGACAATGCGCTCAATCTCATCGCCGAAGAACTCAACCCGCAGGGCTAGCTCTTCATAGGATGGTTGTATCTCCAGGGTGTCTCCACGTATACGGAATTTACCTCTAGTGAAGTCCATATCATTGCGCTGATACTGCATATCTACTAACTGGCGGAGAATCTGGTGACGAGGGCGGCTATCACCGCGCTTGAAGCTGCAGACAAAGCTACGGTATTCTTCAGGCTCACCTAAGCCATAGATACACGATACTGAGGCGACAATAAGCACATCACGCCGCTCAAAAAGGGAACGAGTGGCTGAATGGCGCAGCTTATCAATCTCCTCATTGATGTCTATCTCTTTCTCAATGTAGGTATCAGTTCGGGGAATATAGGCTTCCGGCTGGTAGTAGTCGTAATAGCTGACAAAGTATTCTACGGCGTTATTGGGGAAGAACTCCTTGAATTCGGTTGAGAGCTGGGCGGCTAATGTTTTGTTGTGGCAGATGACCAGGGTCGGTCTCTGCACCCGGGCAATGACATTAGCCATGGTGAAGGTTTTACCGCTGCCGGTAACCCCCAGCAATGTCTGATGTTTAAAGCCTTTACTCAAGCCCTCCACCAGCCCGTCCACTGCCTGCGGCTGGTCACCGGTCATCTTAAAATCTGAGACTATTTCAAAGGATGGCATAGTTGCTTTCCTGTAAAAAGACCTCCTATAAATAGTATATCTTTATGTTTCAGTGGTTTCAATCAGGGGGTTATTTATCTACCTCACCCCCTTTGTCCCCCTCTCCTTCAAAGGAGAGGGGGAGGAATTATAAAAAGAGAGGCGAAGCCTCTCTTTGACTCTCCTAACTCTGGGTTGATGGACGGGGAGTGTAAGAGGGGCTAGCGCCCCTCTTTATAAAACCTTCTCCTTCCCCTTATCAAGGGGAAGGAGATACAGGGGATGGGGTTACAAGTGAGAGGGAATTACACTACGGAACCATTTGGCAAGCCTGAGAGAAACATCCTCAGGCAGATCTGTTCGCACCTCGAGTGGCCATTCTTGTCGTAACTTTGGAACGATGGACATCAGAGTTGCAGAAGCTCTGGCGTACGGGAGACTTAGTTTTGATTTTAATTCTTGTACAAAACGCCTATAACCTAGAGGGTAGAGCTGATTTCCGATGGTTATCACATATCCTCCTTGCTGGGTTACCAAAGGTGTGAAACTCCACGGTATATAGCGGACAATGAATATCGGTCTGAGGCCGAGGTATTGGCACATTTCGAGTTTAGTTGTGAATTCCTCCTTGCCAATATGGCCAAGTTCATAGAAAACTCCACTGGATACCCGCCAGCTTGCTGGTGGGAGGAAAGTGGCTCGCCGTAAGGCGAGGCAAGGGTGCTTGCCTAAATAGGGCTTTTTCCTGTATAACTGCGTCATGGGGGTTAGA
>Ga0209979_1003323_pt1 | contig 14298 bp, 18 predicted proteins | sample AnhtaG_FD_183114 | JGI IMG/M metagenome (GOLD analysis project Ga0209979, IMG submission 183114) | Deep subsurface microbial communities from Anholt, Denmark to uncover new lineages of life (NeLLi) - Anholt_01485 metaG (SPAdes) (version 2) | ecosystem: Environmental > Aquatic > Marine > Oceanic...
TTGCAGTAGTATATGGATTCGTTTATATCCATATCGCACCCTCACTGAGGCAATATCCCTGATGCGCATTCTTAATGCAGTCTGTTGGTCTCCTTTTCCTTGATACCGCTGGGACCCTCTGCAAAACTTGATTACCTTGCACCCACGTCGTTCACTGATATTATAATGTGCCTGCAGCCAATGTATAGTTTCCCGTTTGGCCGCAGGCTTTAGAACTTTTTTGACAGTACATCCTGCAGCATCTGTTTATCCAGGCTCAGATCGGCTACCAACTTCTTCAGTTGGTGATTCTCTTCTTCAAGCTGCTTTAGTCGCCTAAGATCACTGGGCATCATTCCACCGTATTTCTTTTTCCACCGGTAGAAGGTTTGTTCAGTTATTCCCATCTTGCGAATCACTTCCTTCACTGGTGTTCCTGTTTCGGCTTGCTTCAATGCAAAGGCAATTTGTTCTTCCGTGAATTTGCTGCTTCTCATTTTTTGATCCTCCATTCGTTAGTTTTATTATACCGTCAAAACTAACATTTTGTTTGGATCAGTTTTTGGGGGGAAGGTCACCTAGATAATAACTTTAAAACTGGACTAAAGATTGGGGTAAGGACAGCTCTTTGTTACATTAACCTTATTCTTGGAGAAGAGGGGAAGAATATTATAATTCTTTCTTATTTTCCTTTTCTTCTTTCTTCTTTTTTGGAGCTACTATATCCAATACTTTTTCAAACTTACCTTTGCTTTCTTTGGTAAATTCTTTGGTTTTATCTATAGTGCTGGTCACAGTTTTTTTACTACTCTCGATCAGTTCTTTACTTTTATCTGCAATTTCCTTTCTGGTCTGCTGACCTTTTTTAGGAGCAAATAAAACACCAGTTATCAGGCCGATGACTACTCCAGAAAATAAAGCCGCCATAATGGCACCAGCGTATTTTCCACTTCTACCTTTTTTAGTGGGTTCTTTATCAGGTTTTTCTAATTTAGTTTCCTTTTTCTCTTCTACTTTTTCTTTGTTTTCCTTATTCATTTTTACCTCCTTTCTTAAAAAGAAATAAAGATATCAAGACTATTATTTTAAAAATTAGTCGTAATCCTCATCAGTTGTTTTAATCTCTTTAGGCTTCTTGGGTATGTTTTTTTCTTCTTCATCTTCCAGTTCATCAACAGTAACCAGTTCTGGTTTAGAGATAAAACCTGTGGCAGTAAAATTTGTTCTTGTCACTTTCAGACCCAGGTTCTCAGTAGCAAATTCATTGACGTTATTTATTACTTCCTGCATTTTTTTAGAGACATTGATACCTTTAGTTAGTTTGGCATATACATTTATTATAGTTCCATCAGATTTAGGAGATGGGGTGAACCCACACAGTTAGACACATTGTATACTATAAAAGCTTAAGATAGAATAGCTGATGAGACTAAAGAGATTAAAGAGATAGGAGGTCTCATCAAATGAGAGTAAGAAGAACATTTACAAATGATTTTAAAAGGCAGGTAGTGGAATCCATTGTATCGGGTTCAGCCACCCAGGCAGAATTATCCAGACAGTATAATATATCTCCGGTAATAATCAACCGGTGGAAGAAAGACTACAGAAAAGGTAGGTAATTGTACCATAGAGACACGTATGAATAAAGTCAAATCAAAAAACAATAGCTGACAATGACAAATCAAATAATGTTTTTTTAGACTATTTAGAAAATAAGAAAAAAATAACTCGTGGAAAGCTATTTCCAGATTATGCTGGAGCGGTTGAAGTATGTAATATTGATTTAAAAAAAATCAAGGAAAAATAATTTATAAAATTATTAATTGCCCCACCATGCTACTCACTATTTATTGAAGAACAAAAAATGATTGAGAAATATAAAGAGCTTATCGGTAAGAGCAAAAGTTTCTATGAAAAATGGGTCGGTAAAGTCTGTGAAGACAATCTTAACGATTTCGTTAAAGAATCGGTCAAGTTAGATAGGTTTAGATTTGATACAAGTTATGAATGGTACGAACCATGCACCAGCAAAGATACCCATGAGTTTATATTTGAGAATTCTAATCTAGACAAAGGGTTGCTTCTTTTTTTCATCTGTTGCTGGTTGGACATGCAATCAAGGTATAAAATAGTCTGGTCAAATTATCTTAGGAAAGCAGTAGATTGGATAGAAGACCCTGAAAGATTTGAAAGACCAAGAGGAAATTATCCTCATACATATCCACAGATTGATAAAACTCTTTCAGTTGCTAAAAAAAATAAGTATATTTCAAACTGGTTTATTAATACAATATTAAAAATTGTCAAAGAAAATGGAAAAGAAAAAGGCAACCTTTATAGATTTGTTGGACATGCTATGACTGATTTATTAGAACCTGGCAAGAGTAAAGAAAATAAAATATATTGGTTATCCGAGGGTTATCCTGAACTTATTGGGGAATGGAAAAGGGTATGGATGTTTATAATGTTTTTAAGAAGAGATAGGAATATGATAAAAAACTTATTGACCAAAGCAGTAAATAAGAAAAAGGATGGTATAAAAGCACTGGATTATTGGTATGATTCTAAATATTTTAGTGAAAAAGAAAGTGAAATCCCAGTGGATGTCAGGGTAAAAGACGCATGGCCTAAACTATGGGGATTTGAGGAACAGAATGAAAAAACAGTAGGTTATAATATTCATAAAATTGCAAATGATTATAAAATCCCTCCTTCAACTTTTGATGTTATTTTTTTTGGAGTGGGAGAATAACATACGTGTCAATATAATATTATAGGAGCTATATAAAAAATGGATAATACATTATCAGAAAATATAGAATTGTTTTTTGAAGACCCATTAACGCCTCCTAGACCACGTCCTACATTCTATGGGGTTCTATATTTATTAAGGAGAGATATAGATACATGTTTTACAAATGTTGCAGAGTGGCCTGGCATTATGGCAATATTGGCTGGTATAGATTTACTTGGAAAATTCTATGTAGGCAGTGATGATACTCGTATTTTTTCTGTTAGGAGTAGATTTATTACATTCTTAAATTATTTTGATGACATTTCAGAAAGGGAAAAGGAAATAGTTTACCAGCTTAGAAATTCCTTATTGCATTCCTTTGGTTTATATTCTGAAGATAGAAGAGGGAATGTTTATAAATTTACGCTTAGTAGAGTCTATCCCCAGTTTATAAGACAGGAGGAAGAAAATTGTTATATCAGTGTTTTAGACCTTAGAGAATGTTTTGAATTATCTATTAAAAAATATTACGAAGACTTAAAAAAAGATACAGAACTCCAATTAAAGTTCGAAAGAATGTTTCCCAAATATGGGTCAATCTACATGACCTGATTTATTTACACTTTTTGTGAATGCATAAACATTTTACAAATACTCAAATGGGTTATCTTTATTACTGTTATTGAATTAACAAAATACATATAATGTAAATTTAATTTACGTTATCACTTTTAAAACATTTTAGATATAATAGAATGGAATTTAAATATAGTTAGTAAATATTTTTATAAGATATTTTTTAACCTATATTTATAAAAAAGGAGATTTAAAAGATGGGATTAAATACTTTAAATGATGTAGAAAAATATTTTCTGGATAGAATAAACGAGTTAGAAAACCAATGCAGGGAACATACAACTTGGGTATTTCTTTGTGCTGCCGCAATGATAAATTATCTTGTAAATTTAGTAAATGGAAGAGAAACCAATAGAAATGATTATAAGGATTTTATAATTAATTATATGCCTGAAAAATACGGGGATTTTGAATATCTTGGGGGTAGTAAGGATTTAGATAGTCAAATGTATCATACTTTGCGCTGTGGTATGGTGCATTGTTTTTCTTTGTTTCCAGATTCCAGAGGTATTGGACAAGGTGCAAGGGTCAGGTCAATAGCTTTATCCCATAAAGAAAATAAAGATGGCAATCATTTGGATAACTATAAAGGGGGAAATAATAACCTCGATTCAGCACTATTTATTGCTGAAAATTTTATAGATGATATTAAGTATGCGGTTAAAAAAATTTTTAGTAATGCTAAAAACGATACAAACCTTGAACAGAAAGTGATTAGCTGGATTAATAAATATCCTCCAATCATGGGTGAAGTTTTGTGGTAATATCTTATTCCTATTTTCTAAAACCCTCAAAATATATAAATGGAGCAAAAAATGAAAAAATTTTGTAAAAGGATAAAAAAATTTTGGGTAAGGAGAAAAATAAGTATATCACTATTGTTTCTTGGTTTATTGTTAGCCATATTTTATGTTATGAATGAAGTTAAAGGAATATTTGAAATAAGAAACGAATATATACTTATTATTACAGCCTTAATAATTTTTTGGTATACAACTGAAACTTTTTTGCTAAGAAAAGAAGCTCAAAGAAATACCAAAATTTCCGTAGAACCAATATTAGTGATTGATGGATATGCTATTGGAGATTTAGATATTAGTAATATCGGAAATGGACCCGCCCTCAATATTGAGGTTAAAATAAGTCAATTCCACGAAACAGGTGGCTACACTTACTTACAGAATTTTTTAAGAGAAAAATCTGATTATATTTATAATTTACAAAAAAATAAAAGTACTACTATTTTTACCAATAATAAGCTGTTTCTTGACTATCTTTCAGCAAGCAAGCCTAATTTTAAGTATGGAATTAAAAACAATTTTGCAATAATATTTTCATACAATGATATGTTTAGTAATAGATACCAATCAATTATTAGATTAAAAAAAATCGATAAGCACCGCTTCCTTCTTAAACAGACTCTTTTTGGTTCTTTCGAGACTGGAGAGCTAATGCAGTTTCCAAAAAATCTGATTTCACCTTAAGGAAAGATTAGAGAACAAATTAAGGTGTTTTTATTAGTAAAAGATATATAAAAATGAGAATAATATGACATTAGTACTCACCGAGTTAAGTCCTTTTGGAATAGCTATGTCAGCTGATTCAGCTGTAACTACAAGGAACACAGAGACTGGATATATTTATGTAAGACCAAATGAAGCTCAAAAACTGCAAGCAATTTCTCAAATAAACGCTGGTATTTCATGTTGGGGATTAGGGACAATCGAGGATAAACCAACTGATGTCTGGTTGAAAAACTTTATTGAAGATAATGAGTCAATAACTGAACTAAAGGATTTCGCGATTGAACTCAAAACTCAATTGAATAAGAAGGTTCCTCAAAATGAATCTGGTGAATCAAGACTAGGCTTTCATTTAGCAGGCTTTGAAATTCTTGATGATAAACCTACGCCATCTTTTTATCATATTCATGATGGAAAGAGCACTACTTTACAATCGAGAGGAATTAAGATTGACCCATATCAATTCAATGCGAATCATGATATAACACCTAGAATATTCAAAGAGAAAATTAATAGGGTCAAATATTTTATTATACGTAATGGAGACTATCAATTATATGCAAAAATTTTCTTACTTTTAGAAGCTTTTTTTAAGAAACTAAAAGGGATTAGTATTGTTATACCAAATCCACAGAATCTTAAAGACCGTGCAGAATATTTGGTTTTCCAGATAAGAACTATATCGGAAATCTATCGTTTGAGTAATCTTGTGCAAGGTATAGGTGGATGTATTTATTACCTGACTATAAATCAAAATGGATTTCAGGAAAAATGTACAAAATATTTTTAAATTATATGCCTTAACTTTCTATTAATTTTTTGTGAATTAATAAACATTTTAAAAAATATATTAATAGGAAATTTTATTTATGTTATAGAAATAACAAAATGTATGTATTGTAAATTCAACCTTGAGAACAGATTTTATTTTAAAGATTTTTATATATTTAAAACTGCTTTTATATATTATAAAATTCTATTTATAAAATATTTTTTTTATAGTTAAATAAATAATAACATTTAAGCTAATAAAACTTTTAAATTTACAGGTGTCATCAAATATGAACGAGTTTATTAAAGAAGAAATTGATTCAGTACATGATAAAGATTTAGTAAAAATATTGGATGGTTTGTCCTTATTGAACAAGTTTAAAAGTGGTAAGCTAAAATGTAAATTTTGTAATGAAATAGTCAACTTAGAGAATCTTCATTCTTTTTTCCCCGAGGCAGGTAAAATCAAGTTTGCTTGTGATAAATCGGATTGTGTTAAAAAACTTTATGATTTACTAAGAGAAAATAAAATTTCCTTATGACTATCTTAACAGAATTATCAAAAATCTTAAGTGGGCCTATCGTTGTAATTATTGTAATTATATATCTTTTATTAAAATATCCAGAAAAAGTTGAAAAATGGCTCTCGTTGTTACTAAGATTCTTCTATTTCATTACAAGAAAAGGGGGAAGAAAAATTGTTGCTCTTGATATACAGGGTCGTATAAATGAATTCTCAAAATCCCTTAAAATTGAACTACCGAATTTTACTCCAGTTGGTGTAAAGTTGCATTGGATAACTGAAAAAGAAACACCTTCGGAATTTATTTCAAAGAACAGATTAGTAATAAGGATGAGAGAACATCCCAACCAAAACAAGAATTTTGTTAATGCTTCCATGGTCTTTATTTCAAAAATATTTTTAACAAAATCAAAAAAATATTTGTCAAAAAGCCTTAAAGAATCAGTAGATTTATTTGTCGCAAAAAAGCTATTTGAAAAGGAAAAGCCAGAGGTTTTAGACCAATTTTTTGAAGATTATTTCTCTGTAAAAGCACTTACCAATAAAAAGATTATGGAGTTATTAGAAAAATATAACATTATTGATAGAGTTGGCCTATTTTACCCAGTTTTAATACAAGAGTTGAATTTTCTGGGAGAAAAAGTGTTTTTTGAACAAAGAAGTGAAAACATTGAGAAAGACGTCAAAGCATTTATAGATTTTCTGGAAAACTATGCTAATAGAGACATCGGAGAGGAAAAAATACCAAAAAATTATGAAGGAACTTTCTGCAGATGTGGCATTGTAATAATTGCACGCTCTTTAAAACTTGCAATTGGTAACACAAAACCTTTTACAACTTATATTGAGAAATTAATTGACAACAAACTTGAAAACATTTATTTAATCGGTTCTGCAAATAAAAGTAATAAGGAATTCATAGACCAAATTAACACAGAAGTTCAAGAAAATTTTGATTTACAGAAATATTATTCAAAAGTTTATAAAGCTGAAATTAAAATACATGGTGAAAGAGTGGAAGTAAAAAATTATTTAATACTATTAAGAAGCTCTAAAACATTGAGATATTATGGAAAAGAATATCAAGAAAAATTTGTTAAGTAGATAAAATAGATACTTCTTTAAATTTTTGTTAATAAATGAACATCCAATTGACTTCTCCTAAAAGGCATGTTAATAGTGCTATATAAATAGCATTATATAGAAAATGTTAATTTTTACACAAAAAGTAAAAAATAGGTCTTATGGAGAAAAACACAAATTACCTCCAATCCTATAAACTGATTTATTAGAGAATTAATATACCAATTTATCTAAACTAATTCATAACCTACCAACATAAAGTAAAAATATCTTAAATCATTTCATATAAAATACTTTAATGAGAAACATGCTAAATTATTTAAAACTATTATTTAAATTAGGGAAGTTGGTCACTATTTCTACTGCTTGGTTTGGCTGGGGAGAGAGGGTTCGAACCTCCGATCACGGGACCAAAACCCGTTGCCTTACCGCTTGGCTACTCCCCAAAGAAGATAATAAATTTTATATCACATTTATTGAAAATTCAAATTGAAAATGGGCCTATATTGAAATTATTTTACTTAAGCTCTTTAGATTTTAACTATAAACAGTTAAGCTGTTAGGTTTGGTATGAGATAGAAATACCCTGGAGGATAATGGTTTTAAACCCTCATATACATCAAGTGCTGTTTTTAGATCATTACAGAATGCAAATACAGTGGGGCCGCTCCCGGTCATCTGGGCAGCAATGGCTCCCAGTTCAGACGCTTTTTCTTTTACCACAAGTATTTCTTTATCTTCAATTACCACTACGTCTTCAAGATCATTTTTTAGCTTCCCGAAGAAATCACTAAATTCCTTTTCCATTATATTATTTACCAGTTCCTTATGTATCGATTTCTTTTCTACACCTATTAAGTCGAACTTTCCATATACCTCTCTTGACAGGAACTTTCCTCCATTGGTAGCGAGTATAATCCAGTAAAAAGGTAGATGGGGCAACTCGGAGAGCTTTTCTCCCCTGCCTTCTGCAAGAGTGGTCCCCCCCTTGAGACAGAAAGGAACATCAGACCCTACTTCACTTGCCAGATTCGTTATATCAGCCGCTTTTATATTTAAATTGAATAGCTTATCCAATGCAACCAGAGTTGCTGCCGCGTTTGTGCTGCCTCCGGCAAGTCCTGCGCATACTGGAATATGCTTTTCTATATTAATTTTTATGGAATATTTATCTCTCAGATTATAATTATCCAGAATAAGTGCTGCTGCTTTATGGACTAAATTTTTTTCATCAAGCGGGATATCTTCATTATTGCAGGTAATATAAATTCCATTTTTATTTTCAGACCTATGATTATTCTTTCTTTTTAAAATCTTGAAAGTAAGTTCATCGGAAAGGCCTATACTCTGCATTATTGATTTTATCTCGTGATAGCCATCAGTCCTGTAATTTTTTGTAACATTCAGGTAAAGGTTTATTTTTCCTGAAGCTCCAAGCTTTAAAATATTTTTCGGTTTCATTTTGCTATATGATAACATAAACGCTCGATATTAGGTATTAAGTTTTTTATACAAGGAAATATAATCTTTCAAGTAAAGCTCTTCTGCCCTTACGTCCCTATTTTTCCCAATTTCGGATAGCAATTTTATAACTAATTCCAATTTATGGCAATATCTGGCATTGCTTTGAGACAGTGAATTTACAAGCTTTTTCCTCCTATGCAGAAAACAACTATTTACAAAATCAAAGAAATCTCCGGTCTTAAAATTCTTCTCCAGTAAAACTCTATTATCCTTTCTGCTTGCTTCTACCACTACTGAATCGACAAAAGGTTTGGGCAGGAAACAATTCCGTGAAATCTGGAAGCAAAAACTAAAATCCGCAAGAAAATTGGATTTTACAGTGTAAGAGCTGTAATTTTTATCTCCCACTGAAGCAAGTAACCTTCCAGCTATATCCTTCTGTATAGTTATGAATAACTTTTTTATATCTTCTGCTTCTATAAGAATTTTTAATATTAGAGGTGCTGCAATACTATAGGGAGGATTTGAAACTACTTTATTTATTTTATACCTGCCTGCAATATCAGTATAATTAAGTTTTAAGGCATCAGCTTGTATTAATTGTATTTTTTTTCCAAGACTTTCCTTGAAGATATCCTTAAATGCTTCAATTAGCAGGTTATCTATCTCAATACAAACCACTCTTTTTACCCTGGGAAGTAAAATTTCCGTAAGGCTACCAATTCCACTTCCGACCTCAAGAATTACATCATCAGCATTAACACCTGCATATGAAATTATTTTTTTGGCACTGTTTGTATCAATTAAAAAGCTCTGACCTAAACTTTTTTTAAGCCTTATTCCATACTTTTTTAAAATTTGAGCTGTTTTCCCAGGAGAGCTAATATAAGAATGCATTTTTATTTAAAATAGTTAGCATTAATTTATAGAAAAGAATCTTTCCGCATTTTTTGAAGTAATATCCGCAACTTCTTCAACACTTAAATTTTTAATTTCTGCAATTTTTTCAGCAACATATCTCACATATCCGGGATAATTTTCCTTGCCTCTCTTCGCCTGCGGGGCCAGAAAAGGCGCGTCGGTTTCTATAAATAAACGTTCAACAGGAACCTTTTCCACTGCTTTCAATACGTCTCTGGCGTTGGGAAAGGTGATCACACCGGTAAAGGAAATATACAACCCCAAATCCAGACACTGCATAGCGAAATTGACATCCCCCGAAAAACAATGAACAACAGCCCTGAAATTTTTTTGGTCAATATATTTCTTTACAACTTCCAGTGTTTGCTTATGCGCATCTCTATCATGGATTATTACCGGTATATCATATTTTATGGCCAGTTCTATATGAGACACAAAGGCTCTTTCCATATCTACCCTGGGACTAAGATTTCTATAAAAATCAAAACCTGTCTCACCTACTGCCACCACTTTTTTGTATCTTCCACTTACATTTTCATTAACAGTACCGGAGTGTCCCTGTATTAAAGACTGGAGAATTTTAATTTCTTTTTTTCCAAAACTTCTAACATAGTGAGGATGGACGCCAACACTGGCAAATACATTACTGAATTTTCTGGCAAACTCTATTGATTTCTTACTCCCATCCAGACTTGAACCTACATTTATTATATATTTCACACCTTCATTTTCAGACTTGGCTACAGCCTCCTGGGGAGTCAATCCTTTTAACATATCTATATGAGCATGTGTGTCTATAAAATACATAATACTACCTTTTTACCGGCACCTTTCCTATAACTGCTACTTTTCATTTATTCTGGGGAACAATATCTCCCTTTTGCCAATCTTTGTTCCACCTTCAAATTTACCCCAGACCCCGTCTTTATCAACTATTATTCCATCAATATCCTCACTTATTCCCAGTTGAGAGAATATTTTCTTGCAGGTTGATGGCATAAAGGGGATTAATAAAATAGTGGATAGCCTGATGACTTCTATTACTTCATATAATACTGCATCTAATCTTTTACGGTCATCTTCGCTTTCACTTTTTACCAGATTCCAGGGCTGGCTATCTTCAATATATTTATTGGCCATATTTACAAATTCCCAGACTTTTGCGAGATAGTTAGAGAATTTAAAATCACCTATATGCTTTACTGCTTCGTCTTTTATTTTAGCCCACTTCTTCTTAAAAACCGGGCTTGAAACTTTTTCAGGAATTATACCATTCCTATATTTATCTATCATAGCCAGCGTTCTTGAAACCAGATTTCCAATATCATTACTGAGATCCGAATTATATCTCCTCACAAAAGCCTGGTGGGTAAAAGAACCATCCTGGCCAAATGACACTTCTCTAACCAGAAAATATCTTATACCATCTACTCCGTATTTATCCAACTGTTCATCAGGATCCAGAGTAATTCCTTTTGATTTTGATAGCTTCTCCTCTCCCATTAAAAGCCAGCCATGGATCACTATATGTTTTGGAAGCTCAATACCCAGAGACATCAGCATGGCAGGCCAGATTATAGCATGGAATTTTAAAATATCCTTTCCTATATGATGCTGATCTGCCGGCCAGTACCGCTTAAATAAGCTCGGGTCATCAGAGCTGTAGCCTAAAGCTGAAATGTAATTGATAAGAGCATCTACCCACACATAACAATAATGGCCAGAATCAAAAGGTATGGGAACTCCCCACTTTACTGCAGTCCTGGAAACACTTATATCTTTAAGTCCCAGCTTTAAGACTCCCAGAACCTCATTTTTTCTGGTTTCGGGAATCACAAAATCCGGATTGATTTCAATATGTTTAATTAACCTGTCTTTATATTCAGATAGCTTGAAGAAGTAATTTTCCTCCTTCACAAACTCAACTTCCCTGCTGCATTGGGGACACCTGCCGTCCACCAGTTGAGAGTCAATCAGAAATGTCTCACATGGCACACAGTATTCTCCCTCATAAGTACCCTTATAAAGGTCGCCATTATCTTTTAGTTTTATAAGTACATTCTGTACTACCTTTTCATGTTTTTTATCAGTAGTTCTGATATAACTATCATTGCTGATACTGTATAACTTAAGGAGTCTTTTCATATCCTTAACCATTTCATCAACATACTCCTGTGGAGGTACTCCTCTCTCTTCAGCACTTTTATTTATCTTCTGCCCATGCTCATCAGCGCCGGTCAGGAAAAAAATATCCTTACCAATAAGCCTGTTAAATCTGGCTACTACATCAGCAAGTATGAATTCGTAGATCTGACCTAAATGCAGTTTCGCATTCATATATGGAATTGCGGTGGTGATGTAAATTTTTTCTTTATCCATAATACTGTTATTATTACTCTTTTCTTGAATAATTTTTTACCCTTAAATTTTCGTTGCAATATTATACAATCTTTGCTTATCTATGTCATATCTGGATAATGTAATTTTTAGAGCGCTCTTTTTTGAAATACCCTGTTTGAGCAAACGGATTAGTTCTTTTCTTATATCTTCTTCAGAGAAACTTCTTATAAGCTCCTTTTTATATCCTTCAACAACCAGCACAATCTCGCCCTTTACTTTTTTCTTCTTTATTCTGGTTAAGATATCACTTAAGTTGCCTCTTATCACTTCTTCATATATTTTAGTGATTTCCCTTATAAGACTTGCTCTCCGGTCGCCAAATCTTTCGATGAGCTCTCCAGTTAGGGATTCGACTCTATTGGGTGACTCATAGAATATAAGGGTATATGGAAAAGTAGCCAGTTCTGAAAGCTTATTTTTTCTTTTGGCCCCTGCCTTCGGCAGAAAACCTATAAATAAAAAATTATTTGCCGGCAGACCTGAAAGAACTAGAGCACTGATAGCAGCATTAGGACCCGGTACCACAGTTACAGTAATGTTTCTTTTAATACACTCATTTATTAACTCAAATCCCGGGTCCTGAATGGCCGGCGTCCCGGATTCCGAAACCAGGGCAATGTTTTCCCCTGCTTCCAGTTTACCAGTTATATAATTGATTCTGCCTTTTTTACTGAAATCATGGTAACTTACAACATTTCTCTTTAAAATATCGTATTTTTGAAGCAGTTTTTTTATAGTTCTTGTATCTTCCGCCGCAATCAAATCTACTTCTGCCAGTATTCTTACGAGCCTGAAACTGACATCCTCTAAATTACCAATCGGGGTTGCGCAGATAAAAAGAGTTCCTTTAATTTTTTCCTCCGCTTTACCGGTTTTAAATTCTACTTAATCTTTTCTCTTTGTTAGTCTCATCAGTTATTTTAACTTAACTATTTTTAGTATACAATGTGTCTAATTGGAGGGGCTCACCCAAGATATAAGCAATTTTTAGTTATTTCCCTTTTTTAATTTTTTTGTTTCACTACATTACCACTTTTAAATATTTATTAAATACCTGGCAAAAAACAACATAAACTTGAAAAAAAACCTATATTAAGTCAAAATTCAAAATATGGGATTTAAAAATTTATCCAGTTTTTCCAAAAGAATTGTAGTTTCAATTATCGTTCTGATTTTTATCTATTTTTTAGGTTCTATTGGTTATATGGTAATTGAAAATATGGCATTTCTGGATGCACTTTTTATGACCACCATAACCATAACCACTGTAGGTTATGGGTTGGTAAAAGAATTATCCACTACAGGGACTATATTTACCATTATTCTAATTATTACCGGTACCGGAACTGCAGCATTTATTATAATTAACCTCGCAGATTTTCTATTAAGCGAGTTTTTATTAGGAAGAATCGAAAAGAGAAGGACAAGAAAAATGATATCTAAACTTAAAAACCATTATATAATTTGCGGGCTGGGAAGAGTAGGCCTGGAAATTGCACATGAACTGGTAAATAATAAAATTGATTTTATAGTAGTAGACAATGCTGAAGAGCCAATTGAGATTGCAAAACGGAATAACTGGTTATACATTCAGGGAGATGCCTCCAATGATGAAACACTAATAGAAACTGGGATAAAGAATGCCAGGGGTTTATTTGCAGCTTTAGACACAGATTCAGAAAATGTTTATGTCACCCTTTCCGCTAAATCTCTAAATCCCTCCCTATTCGTTGTTGCAAGAGCTACCATGCATGAGACCATAAGCAAACTGGAAAAATCGGGAGCGGATAGAGTAATTTCCCCTCAGATTATTGGAGGAAGAAGAATGGCTGCTATGGCCCTGCAACCATCGATTTGTGATTTTCTGGATACTTTAATGACAACAGAGGAAGCCGAAATCCAGCTTGTAGAGATTGAAATTAAGCCAGATAGTAAAATAGATAATATAACTATAAGTGAAGCAGTCAAGAAACATGGGGTAGAATCCCTGATTATCTCTGTAATAGAAAAAGGAGAAAAGATCTCGGTAAAAAAAGCAAGCGGAGATACACATATGAGAGCGGGTCATAAAATAATAGCCATTGGCACTGAAGATCAAATTAAGTACTTAACCAATCTTGCATCCAGTTAAACAAGCGGTTTAACCAGGACACTTCTATATACTGCCATTAAAAACGTGATAGACTCATTCTGCGCGGTAATTATAGAGAATCTATTCCAATAAACAAGTATTTAATATATGAATATGAAAGATGTCAGCTGTT
>Ga0209979_1003324_pt1 | contig 14297 bp, 12 predicted proteins | sample AnhtaG_FD_183114 | JGI IMG/M metagenome (GOLD analysis project Ga0209979, IMG submission 183114) | Deep subsurface microbial communities from Anholt, Denmark to uncover new lineages of life (NeLLi) - Anholt_01485 metaG (SPAdes) (version 2) | ecosystem: Environmental > Aquatic > Marine > Oceanic...
CTTAAATTATATTTCTTTCCAATCTCTTTAAATCTGTCCCAATCAGCTGGCTGTCCAAAGGCATCTACCACCAACAAGGCCTTTACTTTTTCTAATTCCTCCCTACTCAAGCTCTTTAATTTTTCCTCCACCTTGTCAGCATCCAAATTCAAAGTCTCTTCCTCAATATCTACAAATAAAGGCCTGGCCCTTTCAAACAAAATACAATTACTGGAAGCAATAAAACTAAAAGGAGTAGTAATCACCACATTTCCTTCTCCAATCCCCAAACCTCTAATTATCAAATGAAGTGCACTGGTTCCGCTATTGACCGCCACAGCATATTTTGCTCCCGTATACTCACCCATCCTCTTCTCAAACTCCACCACCTTGGGCCCAATACTTAAAAACCTGGTCTTCATCACTCCTACAACAGCTTCAATATCTTTTTCTATAATATCCGGACTGGACAAAGGCACTTGCATAATCTCACTCTCCTTCTATCTTTTTTATTATCTTAATTGGAACACCAGTAGCTACAACATTTTCCGGCACATCTTTATTAACAAAACTAAATGCTCCAATAATTGAATTTTCCCCTATAGTAACTCTAGGCATTACCACACTGTGACTACCAATTTTACAATTTTTCTTCAAAGTTATCTGCCCTTCTTTATTATCTATAGTGGAAATTGAATACAAAGAACAATGGGAACCAATTTGAACAAAATCTTCTATTACAACCCCATTTCTCGCATTAATATAAGTAAAAGCTCCAATATCAGTTTTATATCCTAATTTAAGACCATCTTTATTTTGAACCATCCAATTATATTTGGTAAGTTTTCCTTCTTCTATTTTTGGATATTCCCACTCTTTAAATCTATTTTCCATAATCTCTGGTAACACCATCCTTCCCATAGATTCCTTCTTTCTTAAAAATAACTACCCAAATAGTTTTAAATAATACCTTTAAATCCAACCATAATGACAAATGGTCAATATACCAGATATCTAATTTTATCCGCTCCGGCCAAGGCAAAATATTTCTGCCGTTAATCAAAGCCCATCCGGTAATTCCCGGTTTAACCTCTAACCTCCGCCTTTCCTGCTTTGAATATCTCTCCACTTGATGAGGTAATGCTGGCCTCGGCCCTACCATACTCATCTCGCCTTTAAATACATTAATTAACTGCGGTAATTCATCTACTCCCCATCTTAAATGTATTCCTACTCGAGTAATGCGGCTATCATTCTTTTCTATCTCAAAACCTAGCCCCTTTTTTTCTGCATTTTCTACCATCGTTCTCAATTTATAAGCTTTAAATATTTTCCCATCTTTGCCTGCTCTCTTCTGAATAAAAAACACCGGTCCCTTAGAATCAAGCTTGATTAATATTCCTATTATAACAAAAATAGGAAATAATATAATCAATCCTATCCCGCTAATAACCACATCAATTATTCTTTTTAATACAACGCTCTTCCGTTTTTTCTTTATTTTCATAATTTTATATTTGTTTTCTTTTTTCTACTTTTTTTACTACTTTATCACAAAACATATCTATAAAATTTAATCACACATTTTAAAAACATTAATTCTCAATCAATTATATATTTTTCGCCTAAAAAACAATAAGCTATAAAATCTTCTCTAAAATATCTGCCAACACTCGAGTATTATGATATTTTTCCACATAAGCTCTACCATTTGCGCCCACTTTCTGTCTCTCTTCTGGTGCCATTTCCAGTATTTTTACAATGCCTTTAGCAAGAGCCTCTGGATTTTCCGGTTCTATAGTAATACCAGCTCCAGCGTCTTGAATAATATTATCAATAACATCTCCGGACATTATTACTGGCTTTCTGCTAGCAAAATAATCATACATTTTGTTAAGACTTATACCATACTTATATATTTCCAAATTTCTTAAACAAAACATTAATAAGTCTGACTGCCGCAACACTGAAGATATTTGAGATTTGGGAACTGGATCTAAAAAAATAATATTGCCAGCATGTTTTTCCTGCGCTTTCCTAATTAATCTTTTCTTTTCTGTCCCGTCTCCTATTAAAAAGAAGTGTATATCTGCTGATTTTTTAAATAGCAAGGAAGCTGCATCAATAACTATTTCTAAACCATTGGCAGGACCATGTGCTCCAGTATAAACTACTTTAAATTTATCCTTATATTTTCTAAAAGCTTCGGCTATTTCTGATGATGAATTAAAATGTTCAGATTTATCAAACTGCTCTAAATCAACACCATTAGGAATCCATACAATCTTTTGCGGGTCTATACCGCATTTTTCTATATACTCTTTGGCATTAGGTAGTAATATGATTATCTTTTCTGCTTTTTTATACATAAATTTCTCCCAGGCATAAAGTACCTTTGCAGGAATCCCTGTGGCCCTTATTGCCTCCATCTCTACTGCTGTCTGGGGCCATAAATCTCGTACTTCAAAAATAAATCTTGTTTTATATCTTCTAGCTAACCACCAGGCAGCTAATACCGCAAAAGGATGAACAGATGATCCAATTATTACATTTGGCTTTTCTATTCTGCGACAAACACTTAATATCCTCACTCCATATGAAATCATATTCAAAATTCTACGCCAATCATTACCATAATACGGAATAGTATTTAACCAGACAAAACGAACTCCATCATAATTTTCAACTGTGAATCGCTCTTCGGGTCGGACTTTAATATACTTTTTGGAACTATGGTCAAATCCCGAAGCAAAAATAGTCACTTTATGACCCCTTCTTACCAATTCTCTTCCCAAGTCATAATGCCGTGTTCCACCCGCCATATCAGGACTTATAGCATAATGATTTAATATCCAAATATTTTTACTCACCATCTAAATCCTTTCAAGCTTTTAAATCTATCTAAATACATCGTAAATATTTTAAGTAACTTTTTTTATAAATTTTCATACATCTCTAATAATTTTTTGCTTTCTGCTTCCCAACTATATTTTTCTTCAATTAATTTTCTTCCCTTTTTGCCCATTTTTTTTGCTCCATTAGGTTTATCTAAAAGATATAAAATTTTATTAGCGATATCTTCAAAATTAAAGGGATTTACAAATACAGCACACTCCCTGAAAAATTTTTGGAAATAAGGAAAATCAGACATTATCATTGGTAACGAACAAGCCATATATTCAAAAGCTTTTACAGGTAAGCCAGTAAGATAATTCTTTACAGGATGAAATATAGAAATTCCAATATCTGCTATTTTCATATATTGGAATATTTCCTCTAATGAAACAAGCCCTAAATATCTTGTATATTCCCATCCTTTTAAATTCTCGCATTCTTTTCTAAATTTTTCATTTTCCCATTTCCCTAAAAGCCAAAGCTCAGCCTTATCTTCCACATATTCCATGGCTTGAATAATTTCTTTTATACCTCTAATTTTAGTAAGTCCACCCGCATAAATAATAATTAGTCTCTCTTTTTTATAATTAGCAGGTTTAATATTATCTATTAATTCTAAAATAGGAAAGTTTCTTAAAATTACTGTCTTTTCTTTAGGAAATTTTCTTGCTATATCTGGTGTTGCAACCACAATTCTATTAAATAAAAGAGCTCCTATTTGTTCAATAATATTTACTATAAAAGCGACAAATTTTCTAACATTTACATTCCCTACCCAATCTTTATTTAAAATCTGTTTCGGGACATCTTCATGCACATCATAAATAACTTTTTTCCCAAATAATTTAAATAATACCCCTACAAAAATTAATTCCGGGTCATGAAAATGATAAACATCAGCATGCTGACGTAGAGCCAAAAATAAAGTTTGACAAATAAGACTAAAAATTCGTATAAAACGATTTTTTGGTTTTGGCAAAGCAATAATCTTAACCCCGTTTACCACTTCAATTTTGTTATGTTGTGCAATTAAGGTTACTTTATAACCAGCTTTAACTAAACTTTTGGCTTCTTTGTACAAAATACGTACATCAAAAGCTGGATGAACCGTTGTAAGGATACAAATATTGCTCATATCATTTTATCTCTTTCTCTTGGCAATAAATATACAAATATTAGGGCTAATAGTAATCCATGAGTTAGCAGACAAGTCAGCAATGCACTATTAGTAAGAGATATCACTGGCAAAGCAATAGCACTGACTGTTATTCTTATATCTCTATTTTTTGTAATACTATCAATCAACTTCAATATTATTATTAATAAAATAGCCCATAAAACCAAACCTATAAAACCAAAGTTCATATAAGCATCTCCATAAATTCCATTATTTGCCCCCATTTGAGGACGATTAAAATAAAATTCACCAATTAGATGTGGTGGATTAAGAGGATAAGGATAATTTAAAAAGACACGAAATATTTGATGATGAGACAGAAATGTATGTACATTCTTTGAAAAAAAATCATAATATAAAAACGATAATTGGGCAGGGACCAGCAAGGTTCTCCGAGTAAATAAAGAAGAAATCCACAAATCATTAAATAATGTATAAGATAAAACGCCCATTAATATTATACCTATTAATCCCACAGTCATCCATAAAAATGGCTTTTTTTGGGTTACTATAAATATCAAAACTAAAGTAAAAGGTAGGGCTAAAAGAAAGGTTTTATTGCCAGTACTTGAAAAAAGAAGGAGTTGTAAAATAACAATGGGAATCGCAAAGACCCATTTCCTTTTTGTAATACATATTGCAAAAAATACCGGGTTAGCAATATAGCCCAACCAATTAAAAAGATAACCCGCTAAAGGAATTTTTATTTTAACATATTGAGATCGGATATCATATACTTTTGTTAGATCAACATTAAGTGAAAAGTCTAAGTATTTATAAATTAAAAATATAACTATTATGCTAAGAAAAACAAATAGAGAGTAGTAAATTGTCTTGGATTGTGATTTTTTCAATGATAAAATAGATATTCTAGGCAATCTTAATAACAAAAAAATTATTATCCAAAATCCAGTTACTGCATACATGTAAGATCTTGGCTGATCCATAAAAGCAAATAAAGTAAGCATTGGAATATAAGATAAAAGTAATAATAACCAAATTATTATATTTGAAAGTTTCTTTGATGTTTTTGGCATCAAAATGAAAATAATAAAAAGTAAAAAAAATGATTCAGTCAATTTTATACTATTAAAATTTAATTCAAATCTACTATATGCCCAAATTTTGGAAATTATAAAATAGTATGAAAAGTCTAAAACTATTTTATATAAAAATAAAGATAAAAAAGACCATATTATATTTTCTTTTATTTTCAAACTTAATCCCATCTATTCAACCTGTTATTAATAATCGATATTTATATTATTTTTATTCAAATGTATTTTCAAAAAGTGCTAACCTAGATAGTCCCAACATAATCGTACCCCACCAATCTTCCTGCATATATTTTGCCGTTTTGTCTATCTTAAGATGATTAAAGAATAAATCTATAATTGAAGTATAAATCTCTTCATCAAATTCAGATAAGAAAGCATATTGTCCAGCTGTAACTTCATAATCAAAATTTCCAGTACCATCCAGAAATTTTGGAAAACGATTGCTATTATTAAGCGCCAATTTTTTAATTGTCTTGGCAAATCTCTGCATATCTTTTTTATCAAAGACAATGTTGTTTTTATAGGCTAAATAGGCAAAGTGAATAGTTACAGTTGCATGTGATATATCTATTATTTTAGATTCTGGCATATTTTTACCAGGGATAAAAGCATTTCTCAACAAATAGCTATCTTTATCATATTCTATAACAGACTTATTTTTTATGAATCTTGCCAAGTACTTTACCTTATTTAGAAATTCTTCTTTGCCAGTCAATTCATAAAGTAAAATTAGACTTCTTCCCATTGCGCTCTGTTGACTAATGGGAATAATATAATCTCTTTTGTAAAAATCTTCAGGATATACATAATGATCCATCTTCCAGTCTTTATTATGATATTTAATTGAGTCCTCAACTTGTTGAAGAAAATTACGAGCAGAATCATAGTATTTTTCAATTCCTGACTCTCTTACTAATTGAACAAATTCTAATATAGGATAAGTTATCATTCCTGTATGAGCTGCAAAATGTATCCATTCCCTATTTTTAGTATATCTATCAGTTCCCCAACAAGGAACCAATTCACCTTTATAGTCTTTTTGTCCAATTTTATCATCGCGATTGGAGAGAACTGACTTAATATGATCATTTAGTGTACCTAAATATTTAACATCATCTGTAGCTCGGTACATATTTGCATAAGCTTCCATAAGGTAACTTTCAGACCAAGCTAATAGAGCTCCCGTTGGAAAACCATCTTTATTTAAGTATTCACTATAGCCTTTACCTTGATTTACTTTGTTATCAAGTTCATCGAATAGACTACGTAAGTACGCTTCTATAGAATACTCTTCCTTTTCAATAGTATAAGGATAAAACTCTGTGGCTTGTATTGTAGAATTTTCTAAATTTGGTACAATTAAAATAAAAATAATCATACTTATTAAAAATAATTTTAAATTAATTTTATTATTATCAATCTTCGACATATCGATCAATTTAAACCTCTTCCCACTTATTTATGATAAATTTATATTTACTTGCTTTAGTTGGTAGAATTGAATCTACGTAATCAAATTTTATATTGATTTCACCAACATGGATATAAAATGACTTTTTAATAAATTCTTCGTCTCCTTTTCTATATGTTTTACCTTTAACAATTTTACAAACAATAGAACATGGACTATTTTGAATAATTTGATATTGTTCTATATCAAATTTACCCATTAAAACTGTAAGAACAGGGCTTCCAATAACTATATCGTTTAATTTTAGAAAATCGGTTACTCGCCCACTTATTCCCTTAAGCAAGGGTGTTTTTCGGCCACAAGAGCATTCTGAATCAGAGATAATACCTAAATCCCCGGTATCATATCTTATAAATGGCAGAGAACAATTGTATAAACTAGTAGCTAAAATTTTACCTTCTTGATTAATAACTTGTTTACCTTCATCATCAACTACTTTCATAATAGACCTTTCCATATCAATATGCATTCCATTATGCTCTTTACATTCAAAAGCTGAAATTCCACCATCATTTAAACCATAGTTATCAAAAACTTTCGCTTTAAAAATTTCTTCTATTAGAATTTTTTGTTTGTCAAACAATTTCTCTGCAGTAGTAAAGATTGCTTTTGGTTGAAATTTAAGTTTTAGATTTTTATCTTTAATAAATTTAGCAAAGAAATAGAGAGAAGAAGCATATCCACGAAGAAAATCAGGTTTCCATTTGTTAACATCGTAAAAATATTTAAGCAGATTCTCTTCACTCATTTCAAAAGAAGAATAATGTCTTACGTTAAGAAAAAAATCTTGTATCTTTCTTTTGGTTTCTGATTTCGTAGTAGGAACCAAGGAAGAACCTGCGATAACTGCAATTTTATCACCTAACTTGTATCCTCCATATCCAAAGCCTTGATAGAGAAGAGCTACCCCTCTTTCGTAGTCTTCATTAGACATCCTATATTTTAAAGGAACACCGGTCGAGCCACCCGTTGAACCATTTATATATTTAATTTGATTTATATTTCTGGGTATAAAATCTTGCCAATTTTCCTTAATAATTTGCTTTGTCAAAATAGGTATTCTTTCTAAGTCTTCAATGGTGTTAATATCAGATGGTGTAATATCAATACGATTAAATAATTTTGAATAATAAGGTACATTTCTATAAACAAAATTTATAAGGTTTTTTAATTGAATTTCTTGCTGATTCTTTAACCATTCAAATGATTTCCATTGATTTTTATTAAATTCATTATAATAACGGATTATTATGGGCCGTTTTAAAAGGTAACTTGTTTTAAAAATATATTTATTTAACATTTTTTACACCCCTATAATCCTTTGTAATACTCTATTCTTAAAAATATAAATTAATATAAACATTTTTACTTTATACCAACTAAAAAATTTGATTCATTTATATATTACCTATTGTAAATCTTAAAATAATTAACGGCAATGAGGAGATTAATATAACTTTTAGCATAACAAAAAATGATGTTAAATAAGGAATGCTCACTAATTTTAATATATAAAGACAAAGTCCTAACCAAATTATAGCACTCACCGTACCAAATAAAATTATCGATATCTCTATATTTTTAAAAAACATTACACCTACTAAAAGCGAAATAACTCTTGATGAAAATAATATAATATCTACCATTAACCCTTGCCTTAGTTTATTTAAAACTATAAATAGAGTCGATAAAGGAGAAGATATAAAAACAAGGAGAATCCATATACTTAATATTTGGGCATAATTTCCTGCTATGATCCATTGAGCCCCAAAAATAAAAGAAAATATTTCTTTGCCAAAAAAAGTTATTACAAGAATTGGAAAACAGCCTACATATAATAATTTTTTATAAACTTCAAAAGTTATATATTGTAATCTTTTTCTATTATTTTTATTTTCTGAAGCTTTTTGGAAAAAAGTTTGTCCAACTGCTTGTCCCAGTAACGATATTGGCATCGTTAAAACCCTATGTGATAAAGAATAAAAACCAACTACCTCACTACCAAAAAATGGAGTTAATATAAGAATAGGTACCTGTACAGATGCTGTATTTAATAACGCTGACCAAGTACTATATTTTGGAAAATTTTTATATTTTTTTGCAACCTTCTTTATTTTTTCTTTTAGTACAAATTTCATTTTATTTTTATCATTTTTCCATACCTGCCAACCTAAAATTAAAGTAGCTATTGTTTGACCTACAAAATTAGCAATTATCAATCCAGTGCTTCCAAATTTTAATAACCCTAGTGATAGACTGGTTGCTGCCCTTGTAGTTGATTGACCAACCTTTGAAAAAGACACACTTTTAAATTGCTTTTTTCTTATAGACCAACAATTAAGCGCTTGATAGATTCCTGCTAATAAAATAGCAAAAGGAATAAAATACAGCCATCTTGATATTTCTCGAGTGCTAAGCAATTTTGTTATCTGATTATTAAAAATAAAAACTATTATTAAAACTATAAGGCTTATTCCACAAGCTATTAAAATAGATAAAATTAATAAATTCACGCTTTCTTCGTCTTTTTCGGGTAACATTATTGCTAAACCATACCTGCCTGTAACAATTACTGATAATATACCAGTAATTGAAAGAAATAAAGCAAATATACCAAAATTTTCTGGGGTATAAACTCTAGTTAAGATAGGTGAAATCACCACAGGAATTACCTGGGCAATAGATGCCCCTGTCATCAATGTCAATACATTAAAAATAAAACTACCCTTTTTGGGTAATTTTAATTTAATATTATTTACAACAGGTTTTAAATTCAGTTTCAATAAATGTTTTATCCAATCTATATTTATTAATTTTTTATATTAATTTCTGAATACACTTAAAATGAAATTCTAAAATATAAAATATTTATTTGTAATTCATAGATCTATATAATATTTCTATACCAGTTTATTTTACAATTTCTCAACATTTTCACTGTTTTCTGTTATAGCATTTCTTGTATCAAACACTGTAAGAGCATTTTTAACTACTAGCTTATAATTTATTATTGAATGATCTGTAGCGATAATTACTATATCTTTTTCCTTAAGTACTTCTGCATTAAGTTCTTTTAAAGATTTATATTCTTTCCTATTATTTGAAAATTCAAGTATATAAGGATCATAATAGGAAACAATTGCTCCTTCTTCTTCTAATTTCTTAATTATTTCTAACGCAGGTGATTCCCGTAAATCATCGATATTCTTCTTATAAGCCACTCCTAATAAGAGGATTTTAGCTCCGTTAAGAGATTTCTTAAATTTTTTAGAAAGAATTTTAGCTATCCTTTCTACTACATATTCAGGCATATACCTATTTATTTCACCAGCTAACTCAATAAGCCGAGTATGATAATTATATTCCCGGGCCTTCCAGGTAAGATAAAAAGGGTCAAGAGGAATACAATGCCCTCCTACTCCCGGACCGGGATAAAAAGGCATAAAACCATAAGGCTTGGTCTTAGCTGCTTCTATAACTTCCCAAAAATCGATATTCATTTTATGACAAAGAATAGACATCTCATTAGCTAAGGCAATGTTGGTATATCTAAAAACATTTTCGTAAATCTTCTCCATCTCCGCCACTTTGGGAGAAGAGACGGGATGGACTTTACCCTGGATAATATTTCTGTAAAGATAGGAAGCAACTTCCGTACAATCCGGAGTCACTCCTCCTACTACCTTGGGTGTATTTCTCATTTTATACCAGGGATTGCCGGGGTCAATCCGTTCCGGAGAAAAAGCCAGAAAGAAATCCTGTCCACATTTAAGGCCAGATTCCTTTTCGAGTATAGGTTTTACTAATTCTTCCGTAGTACCAGGATAGGTAGTGGATTCAAGGACTACCAGCATTCCGGGATGAAGATATTTAGCAATATCTTCAGTAGAATTTTTTACATAAGAAAGGTCAGGTTGTTGATGGATGTCAAGTGGGGTGGGGACACATATACAAACAGTATCAATATCTTTTACAAAGGAAATATCGATGGTGGCTTTAAGCAATCCTTTGTCTACTACATCTTTAAGATCAGAACCTATGATATCCCCTATATAGTTACGTCCTTCGCTTACCCAACGAACTTTTTTTTCTTGCACATCAAAACCGATAGTCTTATAACCTGCTTTGGCTTTTTCAACGGCAAGAGGAAGGCCAACATAACCAAGACCGATTACTCCAAGGGTAGCGGTTTTGTTTTTGATTTTGGTTAATAATTGTTTTTTATAAGGATTTTCGTTTTGCATATTGTTCCTTTCAAATTAATTAATTAACTAATTGACTAATTAGCTAATTAGCTAATTATCTAAAGCATTCCTTCAAAATCTTCAGAACTTATATTTAAATCTTTACTATAATTTATAGCTCTTGAATATTTTTGAGATTTATAAGCCATTAAGATTATACTCAGAGACTTTTTCCCTTCATTCCCATCTATTAATGGAGAGCTATTATTTCTAATTGAATCTATAAAATTTCTATAAAGAGGCCTATGACCGTTACCATAGACGTTAGGAATTTCTGAATTATACTCCTTTTGTATTTGCTCAAGGGATTCTTGCTTATCTTCAAAATCCCAGACTAATATTTTGTTTAAGGCTAACCCGTCAATTATTACAGTCCCCTTTTCTCCTAAAATAGTAAGAGTTTCTTTTAAATTTTTAGGATATACGCAGACAGTCCCCTCGACATTTCCTATGGCACCATTTTTAAATTTAATAATTATACTTCCATAATCCTCTGTTTGAATATAGGGATGCAGATAATTTCCGGTCTGTCCATACACAGAATTAATTTCGCTATCTATCATCCATTGAAGAATATCTATATTATGAGTACACTGATTTATTAGACATCCTCCATCTAATTTCCAAGTACCTCTCCAATTAGCTTTATCATAATATTCTCTATTTCTGCTCCATAAGATTCGGGCAGTTCCAGCAAATATTCGGCCGAATCGTCCTTCATCAACGGCTTGTCTTAATTTTTGAATAGTAGGATTAAATCTATTTTGATAACAGACTGATAATTTTACTTTATTTTCTTTAGCTGAAGCAATCATTTTATCGGCATCCTGAAGCGACATTGCCATTGGTTTTTCTACCAGGACATGTTTTTTTAGAGTGAGGCAATTTAGAGAAATATCTGTATGATATCCGGATTCGGTACAGATAGCACAGGCATCAATATCTTCTTTTTGAAGCATTTCCCGATAATCAGTAAATACTTTTGGTTTTTTAAAGGGTAAATTATTTTTTACTGCCTGCCGGGCGTATTCATCTGCTCTTGATTCAGCTTTATCTTTTATTATATCGCATAAAGCAACAAGCTCGGCATCTTGATAATTATCTAAGAGTGCTTTTAGATGATTTGCTGATATTCGGCCACATCCGATTAAGGCAAATTTTAATTTAGTCATTTTAACCTCAGAATTAGTTAATTAGTTAATTGGTATAGAATTTGGCGATTTTGCTTACTACGTATTCTTGCTTATCTTCGGTAAGTTCGGGATACATAGGGATAGCCAAAACATGTTTACTTGCTTCTTCGGAAATGGGGAAATCCCCTTCTTTGTATCCTAAATATTCAAAACATTCCTGTTGATGTAAACATAAAGGATAGTATGTGTTAGTACCTATACTATTTTCTTTCAGATGGCTTTGCAAATTATCTCTATCTTCTACCCAAATTACATATTGATGAAAGATATGTTCTTTGTGATTTTTAATGTTACGGATATCTTTTACTGGAAGTCTTAATTTATCTAATAGGTTATATCTCTCAAATAATTGCTGATATCTGTAGGCAACTTGAAATCTATCTTCTAACCACTTATCTAAATATTTAAACTTGACATTTAATATCGCAGCATGCAACTCATCAAGTCGAGAATTAATTCCTATAAATTTATGATAATATTTCGGACTCGAACCGTGAGATCTAAAAATCCTGCAGTATTCGGCATACTCATTAGAGGAAGTTACAATCATTCCTCCATCCCCATAGGTGCCAAGGTTTTTAGTAGGGAAAAAGGAAAACGTACTTAAATCTCCATAACTTCCTGATTTTTTACCTTGATATTCTGAACCTATAGATTGAGCACAATCTTCTACCACTTTTAAATTATATTTAAGGGTGATCTTTATAATTTCATCCATCTTGCACATCTGACCATATAAATGTACTGGAATAATTGCCTTTATGTGCTGACCAGTTTTTTTATCTATTAATTGATTAGTTTTTGAATTAAAATTACAATTGGTGTCAATAAATTCTTGAAGTTTTTGGGGATTAAGATTATAATTTTGTGGTTCAATATCTACAAATATTGGAGTTGCCCCTGCATGCACGATACTTCCTGCAGTAGCAAAAAAAGTAAAAGGGACAGTCATGACAGCATCTTTTCTACTTATTCCCAGTGCCTTTAAAGCTATATAGATAGCGTCTGAACCATTGGCTACTCCTATAGCATATTTATTATCTGTATATATTGCTAAAGTATTTTCTAATTTTTTTACATTATCACCATTAATAACTATTCCTGATTCTAATACAGCTTCAATGGCAGAATTAATTTCTTCTTTTATTGATTGATATTGATTTACTAAATCTAATTGTGGTACTTTCATTTTCTTATCCTTTCGGTTAATTAATTAGCTAATTTGTTAATTAACTAATTGATTAATTAGCAAATTGTTGGTGTAATATTTTTGCAAACTTTTTTATCCTACATAAAATTTTTGATTTTTAATTAATTGTTCCTCGGGGACATCTCGAATAATACGGGCAGGTGAACCCATTACAATTTTTCGAGGAGGAACATCTTTGGTAACCACACTACCTGCAGCCACAAGGGCATCCTCACCTATAGTTTTCCCAGGAAGGATTACTGTATTTGCCCCAATGCGTGCACCTTTCTTAACAGTAATTCCTTTGAAATGCTTGAATCTTTCTTCGGTTCTACCTAAATAATTATCATTGCTGGTAACTACGCCGGGAGCGATAAAAACATAATCTTCTAATTCTGAATAAGCAGTAATATAACATTCACTCTCTAATTTACAGCGTTTGCCTATTTTAACATAATTTTCAACAGTTACTCCTCTGCCCACAATAGTGTATTCACCTATGGCGGTGTTTTCCCTAATGGAAGCTAAGTCTGCAATGAGGACATTATTAGAAATAGAGGAGCCAATATAAACAACTGTATTAGCCCCAATTAAACAGTTATCACCAATGTGGGTGGGAGAAAGATTTTTTTCTTCTTTAAAGATACTCAAAGTTGCCCTCATAGGATATTTCCCGATTACTGTATTATCATCAATTCTCACATTATTGCCAATTGTTGTGCCTTTTCTAATTACTACATTATAACCTATATGGCAATTATCACCGATATTTACATTATCTTCGATAATGATATTCTTATCAAGGGCAAGGTTTTTCCCTAATTTTGCTTTATCACTTATAAAATTTAACATAGTGAATTCCTTTCGGGAAACTAATTAATTAATTAGCTAATTGTTAATTAAATTCAATTTAATAATCAGTTAATTATTTTATATTGAGCTTTCGGAAACCCTTATAATATAAGCCTTTTGAGCTATATCTAATATAACGCTCCTCACGGCGTTTATTTGGCAAAAGATAGGGTTTTACCTTAGGGACCTCAAAAAAATGCGTTATACGCGCCATACGTAGCTCTCTCTTAAAAGCCTTA
>Ga0209979_1003326_pt1 | contig 14291 bp, 12 predicted proteins | sample AnhtaG_FD_183114 | JGI IMG/M metagenome (GOLD analysis project Ga0209979, IMG submission 183114) | Deep subsurface microbial communities from Anholt, Denmark to uncover new lineages of life (NeLLi) - Anholt_01485 metaG (SPAdes) (version 2) | ecosystem: Environmental > Aquatic > Marine > Oceanic...
CAAAAGGTGGGAGACTCTCTGGTAAGTAAGTTAATCGAGTTTAAAGAAATTAAGGGAACTCATCTTACCTTCGATTCCTCTAATATCCCGGTTAAAGTTAAAGAAAACAACCTCAAGACTTCTATCAAGGATAGATTTAGTAAGACCAAGAGACCCAAAGGAGATCCGGAATCTCGTCTTAGTATCATGGTCCATTTCCCCAAACCCTTTCAGAAAGAGATTAAATACTTCTGGGGTTACCGGAATTTTGTCCTCTCTGATGCCTTATCTGAATTACCCATTTTAGAAGAAACCAGGACAGCCAACGTAGTAGACAATAAAGTAATTATCCCTCAGCTTGAATTGGCTAAAGATAGATTTGACCTTAATATTTGTGCGGTAATCGCCGATGCTGGCCTTGATTCGGCAAAAGTCCTTTCCTTTATTATCAAGGAACTTAAGGCCAAGCCCTATATTGCTCGAAATCTAAGAAGAGAGAAAGACCTTAAAGTTTCCCCAACCGGTAACCGCATCTGCTTAGCTGGCTTTGAGATGTTATACTGGGGTAAATTCAAAGAAGGAAACAGAACCAGAGTCAAGTTTGTTTGCCCTATTATCCATTCCAAAAAGTTTAGAAAAGATCATCCCTTCTGTCCCTGGATGCATCCCCAGTTTGTAAAAGGCACAGGTTGTTTTGCCTATACTCAGGTACTTAACGAAGATATCCGCAAACAGATTGCCTATAGTACTCCGGAATTTAAGAAGATTTACAACCTCCGCAGTGGATGTGAAAGGATATTTTCCAGGTTACTTGACCTTTGTATGCAAAATCCGAGTGTTAGAGGACTTCAGGCTATCTCTAATCACTGTACTATCGCCCACATTACCGTCCTTCTTATAGCCTTGACTGCTGCTAAGACAGGTAACAAAGATAAGATTCGCTTTGTAAAATCTTTCCTTCCTAATATTTAATTTTTAAAGAGCGAGTTTTCTGAAAGCCTATTATTTATATTAAAGTTAGATTTCTTATTTTATTTTATTTTCTTTTCTCTCCAAAATCCGTTGTTTATAGTTAATAAAATTTAATGGAATGGCTACTCAAATCAATATGACTTATAATTTCTCACTACCTCAGTTACTGCTTTAAGATTCTCTAAAGGAGTACCATAGGGAGTAGCGTCTCCACTTCCAAGAATAAAATTACTAACTGGCCCTATCTGATTTAATAGTTCACTTACATATTTTTTAATTCCATCGGTTGATAATTGAGTGAAAGCAGTGGCATCAATACCCCCTATTACTATTTTGTTTCTACCCCACACTTTAAGAGCTTTCGATATATTTAAATCCCCTGTAGGCGGAGGGGCAACATCAGTAATACCATCTTGTTTTCCTTCGCTTATCAAATCCATGATGTTATCTAATTTTCCACACATATGCGTTAAAAATATTTTTCCTGCTCCATGAACAATATCTGCATATTCATTAATTTGATTTAAACAATAATTTTTGTAAATCTGTGGAGAAAACAGAGTTGTGGAACTATTTTCATAATCTATTATTACCTCCGCAGGAGATTTAATTATAATGTGATAAATATTTTTGTTTCTTTCATGCATTATATCTAGAATTTCTTCCATCTCTATAGGATAATCATGAAAATAATAATAAAAAGTCTCAATGCCCATTTCTCTTTGAAGTAACCTCATAATTGGTGTAGAAGGACCAGAAGCACTTGCAAGACCATCGTTTCCAATATAATTTACTTCCTTTTGGAAATTCTCGAAATTAGGCTTAGGGGCAATATTTTCTAAAAGGTACCTGTAAATCTTTAAATCTTCTTTTCTTTTAATTTTATGTTCTACAGGAAAAGCTAACCAAGGTGAAGCTTTTGTAAATACATACTTTTCTTTAATTATTCCTATCGGTGTTTCATATGTATTAAAAATCTCTCTATTCTTTTTATCAAAGTGTAGAGTTATTTTAATATTTTTTGGTACTATCTCATCTTTCGGATTCACATATATCATATCACTTGAACCCATCATCAATATATCACTATAAGTTGGTACATGTCTTTCTAAAATATCTGCGCCAATATATCTTAACACTTCAACTGCATTCATCTTTATTTTCTTTTCTTTTAAAGAGCTTAAAAAATAGCCATCTATTAGTGGAGCCCAAGGTATCCGATCTGGCTTATTACCTTTTAACACATTTACTAATCTTTCCTGTGAATTCATTTTTTGCCCCAACATTTTATTTTATTCTATCAAGGTAGATTATACCTTCAATAAGTAGATTAATATTACTTGCGTTTAAAAATTATCCCACGTTTTAAAAACTTGTTGAATATTTTCAGGTTTAGCTCCAGGACCAAACTCGCACTGAGCTATTACTCCTCCGTTATTATATAAATTTGTGTATACTCTTTTAATAGCTAATTCAATATCCATTGTGCTACCATAAGGTAAAAGATGTTGACGGTCAATCTCTCCCCAGAATGTTATTTTCCCTTTGAATTTTTTTCCTATTTCCTCTATATTCATACAAAATAATTGAGAATTAATAGCATCTAGACCTATCTCTATTAAATCACCTATTATTGGTAAAATATAACCGTCAGAATGCATAAACACAAATTTATTATTCGTATGGGCAATTTGTATATACTCTCTATAGAGCGGCTTAAAAAGCTTACGCCATATCAATGGATTTATTAATAAGGAATTTTGCCCCCCCCAATCATCCATTATAAATATTCCATCTACATTTGTTTTACACCATAGTTTGATTTCTTCTATATAAAACTGATGTATCTTATCTAATAAAATGCGAAATTCTTTAGGTTGTTCCAATAAATCTATAAATAAGTTCTCTGTTTTACGAAGAAATTGTAATCTTTCAAAAGGCCGCTGAAAAACCTCAGGCAAAACGAACTTATCAGTATCAGCACAAAATTTATTAATCTTTTCTATGTCTATGCTAAGTCGCTCTTCAGGAATATGGACTTTATGAACCTTACTCCAATCACTTACCAAAGGTTCTTTTACTTCCCCTATTATGCCATCTTGTATATTGTTTCTAATACAACCCCACTCATCCCTATATTTACCAATTTTATATCTATCCCCTTTTATTGGAAGGGATTTCTTAAGAAATGATGGAGAATAAATGATATCATCAGGGTAAGATTTTTTAATTTCCTTTAATTTATCAGGATATTTTATTTCTGCCCAGGGCAAAAGCCACAATTGCCTTGGGATACGTTCAGGATTTTTAAATTTTAGGCTTTTGATAACTAAATTTCGTGAATTCAATACTATTGACCTCCAATTACTATTTTTAATATTTTATAAAAAGTATTCTTTCATTCTATCTTGTATTATTCACATATTCTAAAAAACCACTTTTTACCACAGCCTCTTTTATCTTTTCTTTATAATACTGAGGAACAGGAATAATAGGCAACCTGGTACCTCCTAGTTTGAAACCCAGACTAATAGCAATTTCCTTATATATTCTACCAACTTGTTCAGGACCAACATCATTCACATATCTATAAATTATATCTTTTAAAGGATTAAATCTTTTAATAATTTGCTCTACCTTTTGATAATTGTTGTTTAAAGCTTCTTTATGAATTCCAACACATAAGCCCGGAACAAAATTACCATAGGCAGTTATAAATCCTTTCGTACCCATTCTATAACTATCTGGTTCTGTATCTTCTCCTGCTCCATTAATAACAACAATTTTATCTCCTAAAGTTTCAACAACTTGTTTATATTTTATTCTATATGGAGTAGATTCTTTGATAGCCAATACATTTTTTAGCTTACTTAGTTTTAGCAGAAGATCAACAGATAAATCATTATCAAGCATAGCAGGATTGTTATAAAGCATTATTCCGATATTTATTTGATCCGATATAGCTTTATAGTGTTCATATACTGCTTTATCAGATATTGTTTTATAATAAAATGGCGGTGCATTCATAATACCATCGGCTCCAATTTCTTCGGCAAATTTACTTAACTCAATGGCTATGTTTGTGCTAGTATGATTAGTACCACAAACAACAGGAACTTCTCCGTTAGCTTCCTCTACTACAATTTCAAATAACCTTTTTCTTTCTTTTAATGATAAAACAAAGCTATCTCCCACACTTCCTCCAGCAATCAAAACGCCACTATAATTTTGTATACCATTATCGATCATATAACGTACATTTTTTCTAAGTTCTCTTTCGTTTATAGAGATTCCCTCATCATCAAAGGGAGTAAATACAACTACAACAGGTCCACACATTAAATTTTTAAATCTTTCCGAATCCATTTTTCTTCCTCCTAAGATAATAAAAATTACAACAATCTAGCTTTTTGCAATTTATTTCTTAATATGTTCTTTTTCTTTCCTATCCGGTTCTAAAAGTAGGACTACGGCACTTGCCCTCTTCTCTTTTTTCTCTTTCTTCTTGATATTTTATATACTTTCTTATTTTTGTCTTATCCAAGCTTATAGTGCTTACACAATATCCCCGGCAACAAAAATGGCTCCCTCAATAGGACTTCCTTTTGAGAGCAGAATAACTTTCTTCTAAATCAATTTGAAATATTTTTATCTCTAATAAATTATATTAACTATTCACATCTATCAAATTATTCCCAGTTTTTTCATTACTCTCTTAACTTCTGAAATCTCCTCCTCCGTACCAGGAGTTAAAGGTAGACGAGGAATACCTGCATTATATCCCAACATTTTCATAGCCTCTTTTAAAAGAGCACAAGGATTAAAACGACCATTTTGTCCCATTACTCTATATAAAGGTAAATATTTCTGTTGCATCTTTGCCGTTTCTTGAACATTACCTTCATTAAACATTTCAATCATCTTTCGAAGCTGAATCCCAATAATATGAGATGCCCCACTAATAATGCCACCTATCCGCTTTGTACCTCCTTGAGCATAAGCTTCCAAAACCATAGTATCGTCTCCGCAATAAATTACAAAATCAGAAGGGGTAGAATTAATAAATTCAGTCATCTGCTTAGGATTGAGTTCCGCCTCTTCCTTTACTGCAACAATATTTTTTATTTCTGCAAGTTTTGCTAATGTTTCAGGATTTACATTAACCCCGGTGAATATTGGAATATTGTAAACCATAATATTGATATCCACTGATTCTGCAACCTTTTTAAAATGAAGATAAAGTTGGCTTTGCGTAGGTTTAGTATAGTAAGGTGAAACAACCATCGCTGATTCAAAACCTAACTCTTCAGCCTTTTTAGCCAAGGCCATGGTTTCAATAGTAGAAGCACATCCTACTCCTGCAATTAATGGTATTTTATCGCCTAGTGCTTCTTTAATCACTTTAAAAAGCTTTACCCTCTCTTCAAAATTCATAGTAAAAAATTCTCCGGTGGTTCCTGATAGTATAATTGAATCAGCTTTATTATCTTCAATTAATTTTTCAGCAATTGATACTGCTGCATCATAATCCACACTCTGGTCCTCTTTAAATGGAGTAACCATTGGAGTTAATATCTTCCCGTATTTTTCTTTATTAAACATTATAAATCCTCCTTAATTTTATTTTTTTATATTTATGACTATCTTTTCTTTAAGACTGAATGCTCTAAAAATCCTTCTAGTAATTATAAAATTAAAAACAAATTAACTCATAATAGGCCTGCTTTCATTAACTTTTTTCTAATAAATTCTTTCTCTTGCTGATTGGGTTCTAATATAGGACTTCTTGATTTTCCTACCGGACGACCTAATTGGCTAATTATTTCTTTTAACATACCCGGAAAAGGTCTAAAATTATAGGCCTCACGTACGTAATATAATCTTCTTTGAAGTTCCATAGCAGTTTTTTGATCTCCTTTTTTAAAGGCTTCCCACTGTTGAACACATAAATCAGGAACTGCCGCTATCATGGCCGATATTGCCCCACAGGCTCCAGAGACATAAGTACCATATAACATATCATCACAGGCGCTAAAAACTTTTATCCTATCTTCACAAGCAGAAACCATAGCTACTAATTCTTCTATACCAACTTGTTTTATACCAACTACTTCTTCTATTTCGCTAATTTTTAACATCACTTTTGGAGTTATCTGGTTGGTGGGAACAACATTGTAAATAATAATAGGTAATCTAATTTTTTCTGCAATTAATTTATAATATTCAAAATTTCCTTCTGGGGTTGCACCAAAATAAAATACTGGTGTAATAAGCAATGCATCTGCTCCCGCCTTTTTGGCTATTAAAGCAGTTTTAATTGCTTCTCGAGTTGAATTCCTAATTATTCCAGCTACTATGGGAATTTTTTTTGTATTTTCTTCTGCTATTATTTCAATCATCTTCTTAATTTCTTCATTGGATAATAATGCACCTTCTCCAGTACTACCCCCTGTACTAATTCCATCTATACCTGTATTAAGTAAGTACTTAGCTTCTTTTCTTGTAGCATTTAAATTTAATTCCTCATTTTCGTCAAAAGGAGTTACCATCGGTGCTATCATACCAGTTAATTTATTCAAATTCATATAATCATTCCTCCATATATTTATATTTTTTAAAAAGCAAATCACGTATTAATATGGTCTAATATATCTTCATCTTTCAAAAATTAATTAGCATTACAATATATACAATACAATGGTTGCAAACCAAAAAGTCTAAATTTAATATAATTTTCACGTAGCACACTTATAATGTCCTTTAATATTTAGTAACAAAATATAAAGCGTGCTGACAATAATTTAAGGCTTTTTGGAAAATAATCATAATATTTAATTCAAATATTTTATTAAATTAAATAAGACCAAATAATCTTGGGAAAAAAAGTACCACTCCTGGAAAATAAGTTATTAAAAATAAAACAGCAATATCTAAAAGAATAAAAGGAATTGCTTCCTTAGAAATATCCTCTACGCTACATCCACTTATTGAAGAAGCTGCAAAAAGGCAAACCCCAAAAGGAGGGGTAATAAGACCTATAACTAGATTAAGAATCATCACTATCCCAAGATGAACGGGATGAATCCCCATATTTACTAAAGCTGGACCAAATACCGGAGCCAGAAGAACAATCGCAGCACCAGCTTCAAGCCAAGTACCAACAAAAAGTAAAATTATATTCAACATAAATAAAATAATATATATATTATTTGTCCAACCTAAAACATAATTACTAATTAATTGTGGCACATTTTCCATTGCTAATACCCAGGAAAAAACATTAGCAAAAGCAATTATAATAAATAATTGTGCAGATTTTATAAGAGTATCCTTTAAAATCCTAATAATTGCATCCTTTTTTAAATTTTTATAAAATAATAAAGCTAATATCAAACCATAAAGTAAGGCTACAGAGGCAGCTTCGGTTGGAGTAAAGATCCCACCAATAATTCCACCTAATATTATTATTGGCATAATCAAAGCTGGAATTGCAGAAAAAAAACTAATCAATACCCTTTTTATAGAAAATTTTATATTACGTTTTGGATACCCTCTTGGCTTTGCTTGAATTGCCACTACAATACAATCTGTAAGTCCTATCAAAATTCCTGGAATTATACCAGCTGCAAACATAGCTCCAACTGATGTTCCCATAATAGCACAATATACTACAATAATAATGCTAGGAGGAATAATTGGGCCTTGAATAGAAGAGGTGGCAGTAATCGCAGCAGCAAATTTTTTGCTGTAACCACCTTCCTCCATAGCAGGAATAAATATCGAACCCAAAGAAGCTATATCTGATAATGCTGCACCACTCATGCCTGCAAAAAACATACTAGTTATAACATTAACTTGCGCTAAACCACCACGTAAGTGTCCCACAAGTGAGTCTGAAAAATTTACCAGACGATTAGTTATTCTCGACTCACTCATTACTTCTCCAGCCATTATAAAAAAGGGAATTGCTAAAAAAATAAAGGAATTCATACCATAAAAAATTCTATGCGGTACAATTTTCAACCACTCAGGATTATTTAATAAAATATATAATATAGATGGAAAACCTATGGTAAAAGCAATGGGCATACCCAAAGCTAAGAAGATAATAAAAGTTATTATAATTAATATCATAATTTTCTCACTTTCATATTCCTATTTTTTCTTTAAAAGACTCACCTGTAGCTATGATCTTAATATCTTCAAAAAAAATATATAAAGATTGGAATAAAATTAATCCAAAACCTATGGGTAGAGAACTTTGGGGCCAAAACATATTTATCTGCATTGCAGGTGATAAAATATTTATGGATCTAGTGAGAACCATTATTAAACTATATTTTGCAATTACACCAATAATAAAGATAATAAAAATATAAAAAATCATTTCTAAAATTAAGGCATTTTTCTCGGGAACACGTTTGATTATAGTAATTAATCTTATAGTTTTCCTCTCTTTAATAGTTACACTAGTTGCTAAAAGTGTAGTCCAGATTAAGATATATCTTGCTGTTTCCTCTGTCCAGCTTAAAGGATCGTTTAAGATATATCGATAAAAAACCCCAATAAGTACTACTATAGTTACAATTATTAATAGCGCATAGCCTAATATAATACTTATCTGTGAAAGTAAATTTGCTAAATTTGAATAAATTTCAAAAAACCTTAAATAATATTTTTTTATTTGCGCCACATATTCACCTCCATTATTTCTTTTTATTTTTTATTAGTAATAAAAATTGGTTCTTGTCCTTTGGAAACTAGAATAACATTATCTCGAGTTACTTCAGCAATTCTATTTGCAGCTTCAATTGTTCCAGCCGCAACATGTGAAGTGGTAATACTTCTGAGTGAATTAAATTGAAAAAGTTTATTCTTACGTGAGGGTGGCTCATTCTTAAAAACGTCCAGTGCAACTCCCGATATAATTTTTAATTCTAAAGCTTCAATTAATGCTTGTTCGTCAACTATTTCTCCCCGAGAAGTATTAATCAAATAGCTCATATTTTTCATTTTGTTGATTTTAGTTTTATCAATTATCCCTATAGTTCTACAATTTAATGGCATATGAATGGAGATAATATCGCTAATACTTAATAGTTTATCGAGACTTATATATTTAATATCATATTTACTTGCAAATTCATAATCATATTTTATATCAAAAGCTCTAATATTAAACCCAAGATGACTTGCCCGTTTTGCGACTTCTTTCCCAATTGAACCCAAACCAATTATACCTAAAATTTTTCCTTCACATTCTGAACCAATGACTAATTGCCAATTTTTATTTCTTAACTGATTATGAGAAAAACAAATCTTACGCATACAGTTTAAAATTAATCCTATGGTAAACTCTGCAACTGATATTGCATTAGCATTAGGTGTATTGGTAACATAAATGCCTTTTTCTTTAGCAGCTTTAAGGTTTATCTTATCTACTCCCACTCCAAAATAAGCAATAATCTTAAGACGTTTAGTTTTTTCTATTACCTCCCGGGAAATATTTTCTCCACCAACAACCGCAGCATCAACATCCTTTAAATAATGAATAATTTGATGTTCTTTTAAAGGAGTTTCATAAAAATATTCTATTACTTCAAATTTTCTTCTTAAAAATTCTTGCCTCATTTTATTTTTGTAAATAATTTTAAACCCCTTCGGAAGAGTTATACTAACTTTAAAATGAGACAATAAAGGATCCTCCTTTTAATATTTAATAAATATTTTCGAACAAATACACTATTATACCTTATACACATTATTTTTAGGTATTTTCCCTTGAAATGTTTCTTCTAAATTTTTTAGCGTTATAACTCCTATCCTTATCATAGCTTCTAATGTACTTCCACCTATATGTGATGTAGTAACTACATTATTTAATTGAAATAAACGAGAATGGTAAGAGGGGGGTTCATTTTCAAAAACATCTAAAGCTGCTCCTGCTATTTTTTTCTCTTCTAATGCTTTTATCAAATCATTTTCGTTTACAATTTTCCCTCTAGCAGTATTAATTAAAATTGCACTCTTCTTCATTTTACAAAAAAAATTGTAATCTATTAAATGATAATTTTCTTTAGAAGAGGGTACATGTAAACTTATAAAATCAGATTCTGAAGCTAATCTATCAATATCAACATATTCTACCTTCCATTTATCTGCAAAATCTTCATCTCTAAAAACATCATAAGCCAATATTTTCATACCAAAACCGGTTATTTTTTTTACTAGTTCTTTACCTATTTTGCCTAATCCAACTATTCCGAGAGTTTTATGGGTAATTTCTGTTCCAAGAAATAAATTCCATTTACCCGCTTTTGTTAAATTATTAACATTAATAATATTTCTTGCTGCAGAAAGCATTAAACCTAGAGATAATTCAGCAACAGATATTGCATTAGCACCAGAAGCATTAGTAACAAAAATACCTTTTTCTTTTGCCGCTTGTATATCAATATTATTAAAGCCTACTCCATAAATTACCAAAATTTTTAAATTGGAGTAAGCTTCTAATACATCTTTATCAATTGTCTCAAGAGTAATTATTAATACCTTTTCATCCGCAGCGATATCGATCATCTGTTGTTTTGAATAAAGTTTATTAAAAAATATTTCTCTCATTATATATTTATCATTAAAAATATTTTTTAAATTTCTTTTATAAAGTTCTTCAAATACTTTAGGCAATAATATAGTAACTTTATGTTTTTTCATTATCTTTTCCTCTATTATAATTATATAAACAATCTGCAAATAAATATTTTGAACAATGGTATTTTCGCCCGTATTATTTATTCTCTATTATAAATTTATTATACAATTTACGTTTAAATAAATTTTAATTTTTCGTTTATTTTTTAAATCTTTATTTATGCTTATTTATATACAAGATGGGTAAAATTTTTTAATTTTACCCATCTTAATTTTTCCCTTTTATTACTTATATCTTTTATTGATTTATTAGTTAAACTCGATGATATTTAGAAAAATCTTTTAAATTCTTTCTAAATATAAATTTACTTGAGCCCTAATTTTTTTTCTGCTTCTTCTGTAGCTTTAAGGATTTTATCAATCCACTGATTATCAATTTTATCATTATTCCTCATCCACTCAAGTACAGCTGGTTGCGCAATTTCTTTAAATGCTGCCCTCTCCTCTGAAGTTGGATAATAAATCTCCATTTTTTCAGATAAAAGTTCCATTGCTAGTTTATTATTGGTATAAGCAGCACCTCGTCCAGCTACTGAAGCTACTTTTCCAGCTACTTTCACTTTATTCTTTACATCATCAGGTAGACTTTGAAACCACTTTTCACTGACCACAATAACAGCAGTACTCAATGTATGTTGATCAATTGTATAATATTTTTGCACTTCTTGAAGAGAACCAGCTAATATTGTAGCGGGAGAATTTTCTTCCCCGTCTACAACACCTGTTTGAAGTGAAGTATATAGCTCAGTCCAAGCAACAGGTGTGGGAGAACCCCCTAATGACTCAACCATTTTCATTGGGCATGGACTTTCCATAGTTCTAATTTTAATTCCTTTCATATCAGCAGGTTTTTTAATAGGTCGGACATTATTACTAAAATTTCTATAACCACCATTATCAAAAATAGTTATAATACGTAGACCAGTTTCTTTGGCCATTTGTTCAAATAATTCTTGTACAACCTCGCTATCCCAGACTTCCCAAGCAATAGCTGGATTATCAAAGAGGTAAGGTATTGAAAGCACTTGAAAATTAGGAAAATAACCAGCAAGTGCATCAATTGCGGGTGTAGTAGCTTCTATGATTCCCTCCTGAGTCTGATCAATAGTTTCAATTTGACCACCTAAAACTCCACTATGCTTGAACTCAACCTTAAAAGCTCTCCCAGTTGACCTGTTAATGTTGTCCTCAAAGGCATAAACAGCAGCTACAGTAACATGAATTAATTTTTCATCACCTATTTGTAAACGGAGTGGATCAGTATACGCAACTCTAAATTTATAAGATTCTGCATTAACTGTAAAGCATACAAATAGAAGTAAAGTACTAACTAACAAAAAGATAATTAATCTTTTCATTTTCAAAACCTCCAATAATAAATTATTTTTAAAAACATTTTTAGTATATTAATATATTTTAATATTACATAATAAATTATTCACCTCCTTTATGAGTAGATTTTGACCTTAAATTATTCACCTCCTTTATGAGTAGATTTTGACCTTTTAAAAGAAGAAAATAATTATATATTTAGCCCCTTCTCTGCCAGATATTAATTGTAATTAACTAAAGACTATTTTCGCTAATATTTTTTAATAAAAAATTAATAACAAATAAATGGTTTAAGGATGATTTTCAATAATCTTGCTAGAATAGCCCATTTCTTTAGAAATACAATTACAATACTCTTTTACTTTTTTAGCAATAACAGGTATATTATCTTCATTTATTCTAAATGCTGGACCAGAAATACTCATAGAAGCAATAACCTTTCCGGTATAATCTCGCATTGGTCCTGCCACACATCGGACTCCTTCTTCATGTTCCATATTATCCACAGCATATCCTTGTTCTTGAATTTTTTTAAATTCGTTTTCGAGATCTTTTTTATTTGTGATAGTATTTTCAGTATATTTTTTTAATCCCTTTCCTTTTACTATTGCAGCAACTTTATCTTTAGAAAGATAGGCCATTATTGCCTTTCCTACAGCGGTACAATGCAGAGGAGTTCTTTTACCAATCTCAATATGGGAACATAGGCCTTTATCAGATTCTTCCCTTTCGATAGAAACAACTCTTCCCTCATCTAACACTCCTAAATGCACTGTTTCATTAAATTCCTTAGACAACTCTTCTATATAAGGATGAGCTATTTTTCTTAAATCCATATTTTTAATTACTATACTGCCTAATTCAAAAAATTTTATACCAAGTTTATATTTATCTGTTTTAGGATCTTTTTTAACAAATCCTTTTTCTGTTAAAGTTGACAAAATATTGTGTACATTACTTTTATAAATATTTAGAGCTTTACTTATTTCAGTTACTCCCCATTCAGCTTTTTCTAAATTATACAATTCAAGAACCTGCAAAGCTCGATCTATGGATTGAATTATTTTCTTTTCCATTACCTATAACTCCTAACTAAATATTTATCTCATTTTAAAGTTATTCCCATCACCTTAAACCTCTTATGTTATTAATAGAGAAGTAATAAAAAAATATCTATACTTTCTATTAATCAACAATTTATGATAAAATTAAGAACATAGTTATATATTTTTATGAACGCTGTTCTATAAAAATAATACATTTATTATTACACTATGTCAAGGAAATTTTTTGGGCTTAATAATTAATTCAAATTAAGTGAATATTTAATTAACTTTAAGAAAATTGAAATAATGAAAAAAGGAGATTTTATTTGGAATTAAGTTGAAGCAGAAATAGAACTAAGAAAATCAGCTGCTCAAGAAGTAAAAAGAGTGTTAGAAGGAGGGAAACCATTAAACCTGGTTAACAAAGAAGTGCTAAAATATTATCAATAAATAATAGATTTAATAAAGCAATAAAAAATTAATTAAAAAGTTTTTCTAAATTGACAATTCGTCGCCTCACAAATCTGGCAAGAATTATTATCTTTAGAAGGTATTCTAATATTTTTGCCTACCCCTATTACCCACGATAATGATTTTTTAGGAACCATCATATAAGACTCGGTTAATTTTACTCCAATTTTATTAGCTGGAATAATTTGAAAAATAATTTTCTGCTGGTTTATATTCCAATCGCCGGAACCAGGACTAAAATATTTAGTAGTTTGAAATTTTTGTTCTTTTGCCTCCTGGCAAATTAAACTTTGAATATAATTACTTAAAAATTTAGACGCTACTGTTCCCACAGCATCAAGAGCGATGGCCTTAGAATATTCATTCTTAGCAAATAATTCAGTCACTTTTTCTTCTAAACGATTACCTATAGTTGATAACCCAAAAGCTAAGTAACTCGTTCCTTTTAACAAATTAAGCATAGAATTATTAATTTCTAAACATAATCCATTTTCTAAATTAATTCTTCCTTCTGAACTTATATTTTTAATCATTACCTTAGAATAAATTCCTTTAGGTTCAAAAAGACAATAACTTTGTTCAATTTCTTCCCGAGTGATTTGCATGATTATCTCATTGGTTTTCTTTGCTTTATAATGGTGACAACCTTGATATCTTAAAACTTCTTCTTCATCTATTTTTAATTTAATATTTTTTATTATTTTCATATAAGTATCTTTCTTAGTTAATTATTTAGCTCTTAAAAAACATAGCCTCCACAAATTCTTCTTGAAAATCAGC
>Ga0209979_1003327_pt1 | contig 14284 bp, 10 predicted proteins | sample AnhtaG_FD_183114 | JGI IMG/M metagenome (GOLD analysis project Ga0209979, IMG submission 183114) | Deep subsurface microbial communities from Anholt, Denmark to uncover new lineages of life (NeLLi) - Anholt_01485 metaG (SPAdes) (version 2) | ecosystem: Environmental > Aquatic > Marine > Oceanic...
CGCGAGCTGCGGCGGAGAGAAGAGGCCCGCAGGGCGCTGGCGCATTCCGCCAATAACGCAGGCCGCGGCCGGCGACCGGCGAAGGAGCCGTAACCATGCGGGAAGGGCTCTCACGGCCCGAGGGAGTGCCACAGATGCGAGCCCTGTTTGTGTGCCTGGCGACCGTGGCTGCCGCTGCACTCGTCAGCGGCTCGGCGGCGCCGCCGAAGCACGCGGGAGGGCTGTAAGCTTTGCGTGGGGAAATGTCACATCAAGCGTTGTAAGCGTGGCGCAGCGATGAAGGGGATCATACTCGCCGCCGGCAAGGGCACGCGCATGGCGCCCTTGACGGATTGGCGAGCGAAGCCGCTCACGCCGCTCCTGGGCCGGCCCATGATCGAATACATCATAGGCGGCGGCGCTGCCGCGGGCGTAGACGACTGGACGATCGTCGTCGGCCCGTTCCGGGAGCAAGTGATCGCGCACCTCGGTGATGGCGCCCAGCTCGGCGTCATGATCCGCTACATGGTGCAGGAGGTGGCCAACGGAAACGGCGCGGCGACGCTCCTGTGTGAGGAGTTCATTGGAGGCGAGCCGTTTCTCTGTTCCTTCGGCGACATCATGACGGCCCCCACCAACTACCCCCGCCTCGCGGAGGAGCTCAACTCGGGCAAATGGGAAGCCGTCATCACACTGAATCGCGTGGACGATCCCTTCGAGGGAGCAGCGGTTTACGTGGACGCAAGCCGGGTGCAGAAGATCATCGAGAAGCCGCCGCGCGGCACCTCGACGACCAACTTCAACAACTCGGGGATCTTTGGCTTCACGCCGCTGATATTCGAGATGATTCGCCAGACTCCCCTGTCGGAACGGGGAGAATACGAGCTAACCCAGGCGACGGCAACGACGGTAGGGCAGGGCCACCCGGTGGGGGCGGTCGAGCTGGAGGGCTACTGGTGCGATGTGGCGCGGCCGTGGGACATTCTGAAGCTGGAGCCGTTGATGCTCAGCGCCGCTTCACCCCCTGACGGCATGCTGGTCGATCCGTCGGCAAAGGTCGCCAGCGACGCCCACATCGTCGCGCCGGCGATGATTGGGCCGGAGGCCGTCGTCGGCTCCGGCACCATCGGGCCGAACGTATCTGTAGCCAGGGGGGCCGAGGTGGCCGACGGGTGCAGTATTACGGACTCGGCCATTTTTGCGGCAGCGTCCGTCGGGGCCGGCTCGCATCTGTCACGCGTACTCGTAGAAGAGTCTGCAGAGGTGCCGGCCGGCACGCGGGTGGTGGGGCCGGGGGATGGCTGCCACGTTATCACACCGTAGTGCTGGCCGAAGACGCGTTAGCCCCCACCCGCCACCGCATCGCACACCGGCTGCCCGGCTTCGGCACGTCGCCTTGGTCGGACGGCGACGGTTGCGGGGTCAGGGGGTCGGTTGACAATTCCCAAGGCCCAACCTATACTCTCGCATCGGCATCCACGCAACGTCGTATTATGCGGGCGGGGACAAGTCGGAGCAGGCGTGCGAGGCAAGCGATGAGCGCTGAGCGACAGGAGTTCACACTCCTCGGCGTGCGCGCCGGGGTCGATGAGAACAAGATGGTGAGCGTAGAAGGCATCGGGCCGCTGGGCGCCCGTCTGGACGCGATGATCAAGGGCTACTACGCCTCGCTCAACAACCAGAAGGTACTTGCCCAGCACAATGGGGCGAACGTGTACACGCTGTATCAGCCGCCGTTCCCCTCCCAGGCCGCCCTCAAGCTGGCGAGCAGCCGCCTGCTAGAGACGTTCACCGGGCAGCGTTGGCCCACCACGGCCACGCTGGCGATCACACATCGCTGCCAATGCAGGTGTAAGCATTGCAGCGCCGCCGATTTCATGCGGACCGATCAGGCGGAAGTTCCCCCAGAGCGAATGCTCCGCCTCATCGAGGAGGTGCAGGCGCTCGGCGTGGTCACCATCATCTTCGTGGGCGGCGAGCCGCTGCTGCACCGGCGCATCTACGATTATATCAGGCACGTAGACTACGACCAAGCGCGGCCGATGATCTTTACCAACGGTCTGCTGTTGACGGAGGAGCGCGTCCGGAAGCTAGTGGACGCGGGGCTGTATTCCCTGTTCATCTCCATCGACAGCCCGATTCCGCAGGAGCACGATCGGCTTCGGGGAGTCAAGGGCTGTTGGCAAAAGGCCATTGATGGTGCCCGCCGGTGCGTAGAGGCCGGTCTGCTCACGGGCCTCTCAACATATGCCACGCGTGAAGCGCTGCAAAACGGCCAGGTCGAGCGGATGGTGAAGCTCACCACAGAGATTGGCGCGCACGAGGTCACCATTTTCGACGTCGTGCCGACGGGCAAATTGCTGCGAGAAGAAGAGGGAGTACTGCTTACCGACGAGGACAAAGAGGCCCTCAGGGAGCTGTCCAGGCGGTGCAGGACGGATCCGCAGCTCCCAGGCGCCCAGGTACAGGCGCATGTCAACAGCTCCGACGGGTTCGGGTGCTTTGCCGGCTATTTCCAGTTCTACATGACCTCCAGCGGCCACATCACGCCGTGCGACTTCACGCCGCTCGCCTTCGGCAACATCCAGGACGAGCCGCTGCGCGATATCTGGCTGCGCATGACGTCCCATGAGGCGTACCGCGACCGCTGCGATCATTGCCGCATGCAGGACCCGGAATTCAGGGCCAAATACATAGACACCATCCCAGATGAGAGCCAGATGCCGTATCCGATATCGCAGATTGGGAGCTGCGGCGGGTACAGCGCGCAGGAAGAGACGGCAGAAGTCGCCGCCGGCTCGGGCGACTGAGGGCCGGTCAGGACAACACAGAGCAGCCGACCACGAGGCGAGCCCTGCCGGGCTCGCCGCCTTTGCAAAGCCGCCCTGGAGGGTTGCAGGCCGTCAGAACGGATTGTCGGCGGTATACGGATGAGCGCTGCGAAGGATCTATGGAGCTATATGCGGCCGCGGTGGCCGCTGTGCGTGCTCGCCGTGATCCTGCTCATGGGCGAGGCCGGTACCACGCTGTGGGCGGTGAGCCAGGCGCGGCCGATCCTGGACAGCATGCGTACCCCCCTCCCGATCCCCGGAGCGCGCGCCGCGCACGAATCGGCTGAAGCGCCGGAGCAGACGGCACTGGACGAGACGCCGGCCGGGGCGCAGGAGCTCAAGAAGAGCGCCCTGAGGCTTCTGGTGCTCTATCTGACCAAGAATGCCCTGGGGCTGTGCGCCGTGATAGTCATCGCCTACGTGGGGCTGCGCACCGTGGCCGGCATGCGCAAGCGTGCCTTCTCCCACATTCAGGACCTCTCCCTGGGCTTTCTGGAGAACGAACGCTCCGGGACGTTGGTGGCGAACATCATCAGCGACACGGACCTGATCATGCGCCTGGTAGGCACCGGCATGCTTGGCGCGTTGATCGGCAATCCGATCATCATCATCGGCGGCATTGCGATGATGGTCCATATCGACAGGCCGCTGAGCCTGGTCGCCGTCGTCACGGTGCCCGTTGTGCTGCTGGTGATTGCCAAAGGCGGACAGCGCGTCCGCCGGGCACGGGCTTCCGCCCAGCGCGATCTGGGCAGGCTCGCAGCGGTGGTGGACGAGACCTTGCAGGGCATTCGCGCCATTCGGATCTTCGACATGGGGGATGCGCAGACGGAGAAGTTCCAGGAACAGAACCGCGCCAACATTCGCGCGCAGCTTCGCGAGCGCATTGTCGTCGGCAGCATGCGGTGCGTCGTGGAGCTGATCCCCGTTGCAGCTTTCGTGTGTGCCGCCGTGGTGCTCGCGGAACGCATGGTATCGGGCCCGCTGACGGTCGGCGCCTTCGGGACGTTCCTGGTGCTCATGCTCCTGGTGGGCAAGAAATTCCGGGAACTCGCCCGCCTGAACGCCGATTGGCAGGCCGTCCAGGTGGCACTGGATCGCGTGCAGGGCATACTCGGTGGGCCGCTGGCCATCGGTGACAGGCCCGACGCCGTCCCATTGCCACCGGTTCGCGGACACATTGCCCTGGAGGACGTTTGCTTCGCCTACGAGCCCGACAGCGCGGTGCTCAAGCACGTGAGCCTGGACGTCAAGCCGGGAGAGGTGGTGGCGCTGGTCGGGCCGAGTGGCTCGGGCAAGAGCACTATCGCGGCGCTGATTCCCCGGCTTCACGCGGCCCAACATGGAAAGGTGACCATTGATGACTATGATGTGACGAAGGTCACCGCGACCTCGCTGCGCAGTCAAATGGCCGTCGTGCCGCAGGATACCATTCTCTTTGCCGGTACGGTGCGGGACAACATTCTGTTCGGCAATCCGGAAGCTTCCGACGCAGAGGTGGAGGCGGCGGCCACAGCCGCCTATGCGCACGACTTCATCTCCGGGCTGCCGAACGGCTACGATACGTTGATCGGCGAGCGCGGCGTGAAGCTCTCCGGCGGCCAGAGGCAGCGTCTGGCCATCGCCCGGGCCCTCATCCGCGGTCCGAGGATGCTCATCCTCGACGAAGCAACCTCCTCCCTGGACGCGGAGGCCGAGTGGGAGATACGGCACGCTTTGGACACGCTGATCAAGGATCGGACAACGCTCATCATCGCGCACCGTTTCTCCAGCGTCGTCCATGCAGACCGCATCGTAGTGCTGAGCGACGGCAGAATCGTCGAGCAGGGAACGCACGAGGAGCTACTGGCCAAGAACGGGCACTTCGCCCGCATGCATGAGCTGCAGGCGCATCGAGGGCATCAGGCCGCTGTGAGTTGAGGCTGGGGTGGGCCCGGCGCTTCACTGGCGTGCCGGGGCACGGGAACGAGCGGTTGAGCAGCCGGGGGCCAGTTCACCGGCGTCTCGCCTCACACTGGCTGCATACAAGCCCCCGGAGCGCCGTGCTCGGGCCTCCGTACGAGCTCCCAGGACACAGGCGCAGACGCCGAGTAAAGCCAACCCCAGAAAGCACACGGTCGCGAGCCCGAGCAAGTACCACACATCTCATTCCCCCAGATACGAGGCAACACGTACCTGAGGGTTTATCGGCTACTGGGGCCGAGAACTTGAGGCGTATGTGCCTCGCGCTACTCCACGTGGATGAGCTCGTCCGCTGCCAGTTCGTCCCGCTCATCCAGCCACTTGCGCAGCGTCTCGGTGAGTTCCCCCTTCGTGAGCGTTCGGCCGGCGGATTGACCGCGCAATGCCTCCAGGCGACGCAAGTGGATCATTCTTCCCGCAATAGCTCGCCGTGCGTGACGGATGAGGTCGTTGCTGAGATCGGCGAGCAACCGCGCCGCAGCGACTTCTAACGGCAGCTCGGTGAGGGCCCTGACTCGATTGCCCAGCTCCGTGGTGGGGCACGACTCGGCATACTCGATGAGCGCCTTGCGGACAGGAGGCTGCTTGAGAGCCGCGATGTGCTCGGCCAGGGCCCGGCGGGTCAACTCGTCCACTTCTTTGGCCGGGACGAGATCCAGAGAAGCGCCGAGGTGGAGTTGGCACTTGGGGCACAGCGGCCCCCCTTTCAGGTCATCGCTGAGCGCCTCATTGCTGCACTGCTTGGCGAGCTGCACATCGAGCACTGCATCGACGTCCTTAAGGCTCAATTGCACCGACAGCGCCAGCTTCGAGAGCTGCTGCAGGGCCCGGTAGGCGGGCATCGAGCGCAATTGCCGGTAGCGCTGAAACTCGGGTGCCCGGTGAGAGCCCTCGTGCCAGGCGACGTAGTCCCGAATGTAGGCAGTCTGAAAACTCCGCCACAGCCTTGCTGCCATCGTTGCCGACCCAACAAGAGCCTCGCCGCCGTTGATGAGCTGCAGCAGCCGCTCCCGATGCGCGGTCGCCTGCACGGCGGGCTTCGCGGGCAGCTCGACGCGCGACAGGTACTCGTGTATCTGGATGAGCGGCTTCGCGTTGTCCGCGAGGAACTTGCCGATGGCATCAATGTGCGCCACGATCTGCGCTACAGCCGGCGCGAGGGGACGATCGCCGAGCGGTCGCGAGCGACCGCAGAGCTCTCCGCATCCGGCGATCAGCCTCGTCAAACCATCGGCCGCGTGCCGGGACGGATCTATGCATTCGAACACGGCACTCGCCGCCTCGATGGCCTCATGGCTTTCTTGCCACTGCTCTCTTCGCTGCTCCAATGCTCGGCACAAGTCGTCGAGTCCGCGGCGAAGCTGGCTCAGGCGTTCGTCCCACTCGGCCTTGGCGGCGACGAGCTGCTCCCAGAGCGCTTGCTGGACGGGCCAGTCGGGCGGCGCGAGCGGCACCCCGAGCAGACCACGGGCTATGCGCCCAGCTTGCTGCCACTCCTGATGGGCAAGCAGGGGCGCCCTGGCGACATAGGCCACGCCGCTCAGCGCCCCCCGGCCTGTCGGGGCGCTGGGGCGATCGGCATCGCTCTCACCGCCCGGCGTGGGCCGCCGCCGCGCACATAGCTGGATGGGCTGCCGTGCCTCGTCCAGCATCTCAAGATATCCCAACCGCGCGAGCACGGACACGACAACGCGGGACATGGCCTCAGGGACACCGAACTCCGATTTTGCCATTAGTTGGAGCAGGTGCTCGAAGGCCATCGGTCGCCCGCGGACATGCCGTTTCGAAGTGTCGCGATGGCTGATGAAACCGAACGCCTCTGCTGCCACTGCGCTGTCGGACGCGGACAACACGAAACGCCCGTCACGCTCAGCAACGAGCTTCATCGGCCCCAAATGGGTCCGCACAAGGGCACGCAGCCGCGGCGGCATGCTCTCAGGCGTCAAATCGCCGAGGATTAGCCCCGCGATAAGTCGATCGATCTGCTGCTGGCTGGCGAGACGCGCCGTCGGCATGACGTCGGTGAATCGCGGGAACACCCCCTCGAATGCCACGCCGCAGACGTACCGCAGCAAAGTGCCCCAATCGTCCTTTATTGCCGGCAGCGATGGTGACGGTGCTGCCTTGGGCGGTGCGGCCGCGGCGGTCACGAGAGTGCCCTCAGCATAGATCTCGCGCATGAGCGCCTCGATGTCTCGGCTGTTCGCCGGGGCGGCATCGCCCTCGTGCGCACGCGGCGGTGGCTCCGTCGTACGGGAGAGGCGCCGGGTCGCCCCGACTTCGTCAACCATGCTCGCGGCAGCGTACTCTTTGAGTCGGAGCAGCTCCCCGGGCGCCAGCCTGCGGGGTATCCAGGCGATCAACGCACTGCGCCAGCGGCTGGTCGGTAGGTCCCGGCACACTGACTGCCAATGGCGGACCTGCTCGTCCGTGCGGAATGGCACGCCGATGAAGACCTGGCAGCTCTCGCGCGTCTCCGGATCAGCCAATCGGTTCATCCCATCGCCGAGCTGCGCCGTGGACAGAGCCGATATGTTGACCTGGACTGCGGTCGCGTGACGGCGGGTGTTGCGCCACTCCAGTTCGACCACTTTGGGCTGCCGGAAGTTGTTGATGGGAAAGATAGCCGTGCAGCACGCGCGCAGCACGTGCTCCACGATGCGCGGGTCATCGTCGGCCAGCACGGACTTAGCCATCGCCACGCGGTGTCGAATGCCCCCGTCGGCCCGTGGCGGCACCTCGATGAAGTAGACGTCTTCCGCATCGTGCTCGCGTTTTCTGACCCGCACGTATGGGGTGGCATCGCTGAGTTGCTGCAGGACCGCGTGCATGGCGGCGTGGGGGCACTCATCTGCAGCCGGCTCGAGCAGCATGACGCATTCGGCCAGCCGCTTGACAGAGGCCTCCTGATTCGTCGCCCGAAGCATCAGAAGCGTTTTGACGGTGCGCATTCCGAGCCCGGCTTGCCCGGGGAGCAGCGTGGCCATATTACGCACGAAGTACTCGTGCACTTCGCCGACGTACTCGCCGAGGGGCCCCGCGCTCTGCGCCATTTGGCCGGCGAAGTGGTCGAAGAGCACGTCAGGCGTCACCAGCGCCGCGACATCGTGGTCCAGGATGCCCGCAAGCGCCCGGGTCCGGTCTCCGGCAACGCGCGCCTGCACGAAGTCAATGGCTGACCGGGCGCGCGAGAGGAACCTTCCCGCAGCGGCCTCCAAGCAGTCCATGGTCATCGGATGCAACGGGTAGGCGGCGGCCAGTTGCGCCTGCGTAAAGCTCAACTGGGGGAATCGCTGCTTGTAGCCGTCGTGCAGGCGGAGCATGGCGCGGCTGAATGCATCAGGATCCGGCCGTCGCAACACCCGCCGGCGAAGCACCTGCCGGACGTTGGAGGCAGCCAACGACAGCCCCGTTTTGTACCGCTCCCGCACCTGCAGGATGGCATGCGGGCTCAGATCGGTCATGGCATCCATGCTGCGGCGCATGGTGCCGACGAACCACATGGAATGCGTTTGGGTGCTCTGCCCGAGGAACTGGAGGAAGCCGCAATCGTTTGCCAGCGCCTTGGGCTCGGCGCTCCGAAGGAACAGCCCCAGTTCGTCCACCAGCCATACGATACCGCGAAAGCCATTGCTTTGGAGAGCTTCGGTCAGGCTTCGAAGTCGCTGGACACGGGACTGGCGGAAGTCGAGTGGATAGTTCATCTCGCTCAGGAACTGGCGCGCGACCTGCAGGGCGGCTCGAGGATCTCGGCGGCGCAGGCGCGCCCACTCGCCATCGCCGAAGGCGAGTGTGGCTTGCCTTTGCGCCTGCTCGTCGGAGGGGCGAGCGTTGGCCGAGCCATTGCGGTCGTGCCCGCCACTATCGCGTCGGATGTAGGCATCCAACTCATGCCTGTATCGGGGCGCTACGTACTCGTCGATGAGGTGAAGGGCGTGGGATTGCGCCGATAGCGGGAGGTGAATGCCGTACTTGGGCCGGGCGAACTCAGTTTCCGTCGCATCAAAAACGATGTCTTCGAGTAGCTCGTTCCGACCTCGATGCTCGTCCAGGGGGATGAGCACCACCAAGAGGGGCTGCTCGGCGCCCAGCCGAGCCAGCACCTCCCCGAACTCCGGGTGCCCCTGTGCGAAGATGTCGCGCGCCGCCTGGTACTCCAACAGCAGCGATAGCACGCTGAGGAAGTGCGTCTTGCCCGACCCGTGCACGCCGTCGATGAGGAAGCCGGCGCCCCCGCCCGCCGGGCCCGGGGCGCCGCCGTCGGCCGGAGCGGACATGCCTTCCAATGCCGTGCGTAGAGCCACCGCCGGGCTGCCATCGCCGTTCTCCCCACCATCAGCACCATCAGGCTCGCACAGCACGTAGTCACGAAGGATGCGCCGCACCTCGGCAGTCGGCCCCGACGGCGGGGCGCTGCCCGCCTCCGTGGTCGTGGGCGGGGCATACTCGGCGCTGCCACGCTCCAGCAAGTCCACATCCAGGCGCTCGCGAAGCTGCGCGACTGTGTCAAGCTGCATTACCGTCGGTACTGTGAGCGTTTCTACGATGTCGCCTACACGCATTGCCAGGGAGTCTCCTCCGCTGCGTTGGCCTTCTGCACCCGCGCCCTACCTGAAAAGCCCGGGGCGGCGAATGGGAGGTGGGCGGGCCCGGCTTTGGGTTCAGCTTGGTCGCGAACGATCCTGACGCCGTGCTTCGGCATGGTTGCGCGGAATGGACGAGGCGGGGACCGACACGGTCCCCAGGACGATCGCATACGGCGAGCATCCGCGCGGCCTCGCACATCTGTGAGCCTTCGGTAGGCGCGAACTACGCGATCGCCGGAGCGCGGATCCGCGCGTCGTGGGGGAGCCATCCCGCTTCTTGCAGCTTCCTCCGCGTCTCTTCCGGCGTCAGCAAGGGCATGGCGCCGGAGCTGAGTTCCCCATCGGGGTCAAGCTCGGCGTGCGGGACACCGTTGTACTGCTCCAGCGTCTCAGGTATATCCAGCTCCGGCAGGACCACGAAGAATGGATCCTGGCGGACGGTACGCGCTCTCTCGGGTGCCGATACAAGCAGCTCGTGCATGCGCTCTCCCGGACGCGGTCCTATATCCTGTACCTCGATATTGGATCCCGGCGCAAGTGACTCGATCATAACCTGGGCGAGCACTCCGAGCTTGACCGCCGGCATTTGCAGCACAAAGATCTCGCCCCCGACTGCCCGCTGCGCTGCGTCGAACGCGAGGGCGACGGCCTCCCGGACGCTCATGAGGAAGCGAGTCATATCTCGACACGTCACGGTCACCGGCCCGCCCGCCTCTATCTGCTGCTTGAAGAGCGGCACCACGGAGCCGCGCGAGCCAATGACATTGCCGGCGCGCACCGTGCAAAACACGGTGCGGGCACTGCCGCGGCGCGACGCTGCCTCGATGAAAAGCCGTTCCTGGAGCCCTTTGGTCATCCCCATGACGCTGACCGGCTCGACGGCTTTGTCGGTGCCAATGGTGACGACCCGTTCGGCGCCGTTTTGCAGTGCGGCCTCGATGACGTTGGAGGCGCCCAGGACGTTGGTCGAGACGGCCGCCAACACGTTCCTTTCGCAGGAGGGGACCTGTTTGAGGGCTGCGGCGTGGAAGACAATGTCTACGTCCCGCGTCGCACGCTCTACAGCGTCCGCGTGGCGGACATCGCCGAGGATGAAGCTGACAGTGCCGCTTCCCGAGTCGAGACGGCGCGTCTTCCACTCCTGCGCCATCTGGCGCTGCTTCTCCTCATCGCGGCTGAAGACACGCACTTCACTGACGCCACGCATGAGGAGCTCGGGCACGATCTCTTGTCCGAAGGAACCAGTGCCACCAGTTACGAGGGCGCGTTTGTTCTCAAACACTGTGCTCGCCTCTCCACTCCCTGCTGCGAGTTTGAGCTGCGACCCTTCGGCAGACTTCGGCTGTCCATGCTGCTGCGTTGAGGAGCTCAGGATCTACGCAATATACCACATACTTCAGTTGGAACCTGCCGGCACTACGGGAGAGCCGTCAATGACGACCCCGATGCAGCGGGACAACGCTGCCACAGGTGCCGAGGCGCTATCCCCCCTCATATGATTGGTTCGACGCGACCCCATCGACCTCCTTCCCTCCACGCGGCACATCTTGGGTTCCGCAGCGCGAGCCCCAACCTCTGACCATCACGCGATCGGCTGCTCCAGTAGCTCGGGATGCCGCACCAGCACCTTGAACAGCTCGATGGTGATCAGCTCGTGCCCTCGGGCGTTCGGGTGGACGCCGTCGCTGGGATTGATGCACTCTGTGAGCGGTGTGAGGTCGGTATAGTCGTCCGTGTCCCCCCGGAACTGCGCCTCGATCGCTTTGTCTATGAACGCCCGGCGGATGTCGCACAGGGGGACACCCTCATCGGCAGCCACTCCACCTACCGCGTCGGCGTATTGCGTCAGGCGCTGATCGCATCCGCCCCAGCGAGCGTAGAAGTCCGTGGCCTGGGAATACGGATGATGGGAGTTGATTATCGGATTTGGGGTCATGAGAACGCTGTTTGCGCGCTCCTGCCGAATGCGGCGGATCATTTCCGTGAGATGAGCCCGAAAGTCTTGGAGTGAGGTCGCCTTTTCGGGCTCGTAGCGCACGTCATTGAGGCCGAACTCAATGAGGACGAGTGTTGGCGCACGGTCGAGCACGGCCTCCTGAATGCGGGCCAAGCCTTCGGCGCTGTTCTCGCCGGCGACGCCCGCGTTGATGATCGCGACGCTGTTGCCGGCACAACCCAGCCGACGATTCAGGGCCTCCTCCAAGCGCGCCACGAAGGACTGTGTCTCGTGCACGTGCGGCGTCGCTTGGGTCACGGAGTCGCCGAAGGCGACGATGACGGCGGTAACGGCTTGGCCAGCCATTGGCGTCGCAGATCGCCTTGCGCGGGCAAGGTTAACCTGCATAGCTCAGGAACCTTTCTGAGGAGCCGGGTGAATGATCGAGGCTTCCCCCCGTTCGCGAGCCCCCGCCACGCATCGTGCTGGACGTCGCCGCGTGTCGCTGTCGCGTCGGAACACACGTTGGCCGGATCGGTTGCTTTACGGCCGCGATGTGTCCTTGCCAGACACATCGCATACGCCACTGGAGCCAGGATGTCAAGCACGCATTCGGCGTGGCAGTTGCGGCGACCGAACCAACACGGCGTCGTTAGACGCAGGCTGCGGAGGCGAAACGGCGCCTTGTGCACCAGGATGGTGGCGAAGAAGAAGGCGGGGATGGAGCGCCGGCGGCGTGGGTCGGGCAGCTTCGCCGGCAACTCCGGCAGCCCCAGCTCCAGGCAAAACTGCCCGAGCTCGTCGAAGAGCTCCACGGCAGCGGGCAAAACGCCGTGGCACTCCCCGCGGTGCAGCGCGGGGATCAGCTTCTCCCGGTCCTGCAGGACCAGGTGCCAGATCTGTGCACCGCTGGCAGCCACCACATATACCGTTTCTTGAACTTATGCGAATCTCCTCCCGATGCCGAAACAACAAGGCCCCGACGCCGCCATCCGTCAAAAACGATGCTCCTGGGCCTGCAATGGCAGCACTTGACGGCCCACATGAAAGTTCGTATTATGGCGCGCACGAATTGGGCGCCGCTGGTGCCCGGGGCCCGTCGCCAGGCCGAAGGCGGCGAGTGGCCCGCCTCGAGGCCGTGCCGAAAAACAGTTGTCCAGGTGTGAAGCACGCGCGGCCTTGCGCAACCGCTGGCGGACGTTATCGTCCGCGGAGACTCACGGAGGGACGCAGCCGATGGCGCCAGCCACAATCGCAGACCTTGGTAAACAGCTCCAATCAGGGATCACCACAACCTTGCAGCGCCTCACACGGTTGCAGGAGTTGCTCGAGGGCTTCAGCGAGGCCATCCGTCGAGGCATAGGCAGCGAGTCGTCCATCGACGCTGAGGATGACGATGTAGAACGCGACATTGCCGAATCGCTCGAGAACGCCGAGTCCATGCTGGTGGATGCGGAGGCAGCGTTGGAGGAGGCCAATGGCTATATCGAGGCTGCCTTGTCGGCCCTTGAAGACGCCTCAGAGGAAGAGGAAGAATAACTGCGTTGCACACCGCGCGCGGCCGCCTCTGGGGGCGACGACGCGGCTTCGCGTCCGCATCGAGCCCTCGCCTACATAGCGGCCCGCTTGTGCCCGGAGGCTCTCCTGCACCGCCCGCCCAGCTCTGCGCCTGATGGTCGAAAGCAAGTGGAAGGCCGCGAAGCGGCTCCGCAATTCACCCTCGTCGCTCCGTACTACGATATCCTCATGCGCAACGTACCGTACCAGCGCTGGACGGATTACGTCCAGGAGCTGGTCCGGCGCCTCGGGCACCGCCCGCGGCACGTGCTCGATCTCGCGTGCGGCACCGGGCGTGTAGGCTTCAACTTGGCTCGGCACGGCTGTCGTGTTGTGGGAACCGACATCTGCTTTCCCATGGCCCGAGTGGCTGCCACTCGGGCAGCGGCTCGCGAGCTGCACGTCCCCGTGTGCGTGCAGGACGCGAGTGCCCTGGGCTTTCAGCGTCATTTCGACCTCGTTGTCTGTCTGTACGACAGTCTCAACTACATCCTGGAGCCGGAGCGCCTACGGAACTGCTTCCGCAGCGTGGCGGCGTGTCTGCAACCCCGAGGCGTGTTCATCTTCGACCTCAACACTGAGCGGGCGTTCAGGAAGAATTTTTTCACGCAGAACAACCTGGGCCAAGGCGCACGGCTGACGTACGATTGGCGTAGTTCGTACGATCGCCACACGAAGATATGCACGGTGCACATGCACTTCGTCTGGCGAGATGGGGATTGCGAGCGCACGTTCCGCGAGGTGCACCGCCAACGAGCCTATGGAAGCCGCGAAGTGACCGCGGGCTTGCGCGCAGCCGGGTTCGAAGTAACCGGAGTGTACGATGCTCTGAAGTTCAAGCGGCCGACATGGCGCTCCACGCGCGCCTACTACGTCGCGCGCCTCCCCGCATGAGGGAGCTGTCGCATCAGCAGACTCTGATCGCGTCGCCATACATCCCGCAATGACCAAACACTTTCCTCTCCTGATGGCTGTGGCCGCCCTCTTCGGTGTTGGCCTCGGCATATATGATTTTGTGCTGCCCTTTCTGTTGAGCCATTGGGGCATCTCTTTTGCCAGCATGGGCCACATATTCTCCGTGGCCGGCATCGCCATGTTCTTCGTCCGCGTCTATGTGGGCGAATTGTCGGACCGCTTCGGGCGCAAGGCCTTCTATGGGGCGGCGTTGGCCCTGGGGGCCGGGCTGACGTTCGCCACCCCGCTGGCGCCCAGCATTGTCGCCCAAATGGGCCTCAAGAGCCTTCGCGACGCCTCCTACCAAACGTTCCAGAGCATGCACCAGCTCGTGTTGTACGAGGAGAGCGTCGAGAGGTATCTGGACTACGTGGGCAAGACGCAGGGCTCACAATACCTGGCGGAGGGATGCGCTGCACTCGTGTCTGGCGCCATCCTGACGCGCCGCGGCCATGCCGCGCCCTTGCGCATTGCCGCCG
>Ga0209979_1003329_pt1 | contig 14277 bp, 13 predicted proteins | sample AnhtaG_FD_183114 | JGI IMG/M metagenome (GOLD analysis project Ga0209979, IMG submission 183114) | Deep subsurface microbial communities from Anholt, Denmark to uncover new lineages of life (NeLLi) - Anholt_01485 metaG (SPAdes) (version 2) | ecosystem: Environmental > Aquatic > Marine > Oceanic...
AAAGTCCTGAAGAAGCCGAATTAGTAAGAAGTGCTCACTTAAAACCTTTATTCTCCGAAGATGTTATCAGGGAAATGGCAAAAAATTTCATTTTGAGAGACTTTCCAAATCTAGAAGATGATTTTGAAATAAAATTTAAAATCTTGTCGCATGAAAGTATTCATCCGCATAATGTATTTGCGGAATTAACAACTACAATAGGGGATTTAAAGGAAAGATTAAAAATGAAAAATTAAACTATTTAGAACTATCCTAAATCCTATTTCCTATTATTTACAAAATGCTTTACTACAACTATATAATTTTTGACAGTTAGCATTTTAGGATTTTTTTTATAACTTGCTGGAATTGGGGCATTACATCGAGAACAGAGGTTTGAACTTCGCAACCAATCCTTAAATTCATCTGCATGAGCAGGATATCGACATTTAGGGCACAAAATTATTCCTCTACCTTTGTCTTCAGGATATTTCGGCAGTTTAAAACAAAAAATACATTTAAAATCCTCTGTTGATAAACGTGCTGCTTTTGGTTTATATAAATTAAAATTACTTATTTTCTTGGTGCTTTGTTTACTTCTTACTTGTGTTCCTGCTGGTCCTCTACTTACAGATCGAGTAGATGTTTTGGACCTTGAAGTAGTAGATCGCCTGTGTGCTGTTGGTGTTGATCTCGATGAATGACTAACTGATCTTGATCTATTAGTTACAGTTCTATTTGAGGCTGTTGGAGATGATCTTGTTGTTGTTCGAGTGCTTTCTCTATATCTTCGAGGAGTTGTATTTCTTCTAGGTGATGCCAATTGATTTAACCTATTTGTACGTTGTGTTATGTAATCTCTTGTTAATTGGGGTAACTGTGATCGCGTCCCAAATAATCCAGGGATGATAATTATTAATATAGTACTAATAAGCAATGCTAAAAGATTAAGATCTATTAAAAAATGAAGAGGTATTAAATGGAGTTCATAGAAGTCGATAAGTGAATAAAAGCTTATCCAATAAATAATTATAAAAAACAGAATTGAGATACCTAAAATATATCCAAATTTACGTGCATTTACGGATTTCGTTCCAAAATAAATTACATTGTATTTTTTGAAACAACGATATAGAGAAATTGACCCATATAATATATAAGGAAATCCAAATAGAATACTCCACCAGCTTAAATACAAATCTGTATCTTCTAGAAGATTTTCTCCCAATAAACCTGTAAAATGTCCCCAGATTGAATAAAAAATTCCAATAAAAACAGGAGCAATTGTAAAAAATGCAGTATTATGAGGTGAATTATATTCGCGATATTGTTTAATATTTTTTAAAACCTTAAATGAAAATATTAGCCAGATTCCAATTAACAACCAACTTACAAAGACATTGACAGAATTTAGAATAGCACCATGTATTATGCCGATAATTGAAAATGCAATTAATAGTAGAGCTATTGATTTAGTTTTCACCACGGCTTAATAACCTCTTTCTATATCATAATTTAATCTTCGTCATATTCTAAATAAACTGGTTTCCCCTGAATAATAGGATTCATAAATGCTAAGATATCTGGTAACATTCGTATGTCTAACGACCCTTTAATTCCATATAATAATGGATACCAAGTTTTTGTCTTCAGGTTTGCTCGATAAATTTCAAAACCCGCTGAAGTTCCATCAATAAGGTAAGGATCAATAACAAGTGCAACGGCTTTATCCCAGAGTTTTTGATATCTTTCTTGAGTGCCTATATCCTCACTAGACATGAAACAGCCAAAAGTTGGATGTGAATGATACCATCCACACAAGAATAATTTTTGTTTTTTAATATCTCTATAAGCTCTCACATAATTCTTATAATCTTTAATTTCTGCATAAACTGCGGTTCCATGCCCCATTGGGTAAGCATCTTCGATATGTAGTATATCATTTTTATCTAATTTTCCTCCAAGAAGCCCTATAACTTCCACCCAATTTACTTTTGGAATCTTATTATTAGCATATTTAAGCGCATGGCTTGCTATTTTAAGGATTGCTTTTACTGATATATAGATTTCCTTTTGGATTTCCAGTTCAATTTGAGTTTCAACATTTTTTTTCTCTACCATTTTAGCTGTAGGTTCTTTTGAATGTTTTATAATTGGTTTAGCATTTGATTTCTGTGTAAGCATAGAAGTGATTTCTTCTGTTAATTCTTCTTCTTCTAATTTAAGCTCTTCACATATTTCATCTAATAATTCTTTTTTTATTTTTTCCTTAATTTTCCTCTTAATTTGATCTTTTATTGAATTATTAGATAATTGTTTTTCTTCCATTAGGAAAATCACCACTTCTTATTTGCATACTTTTTTACTAAGTTCTTAACTTTTTTCTCGAAAAACTTAGGATTTTTCATCATTTCTATTGCTGCTTTTTTATTAAAAACATCTGTTGGATTTACATATTTACCACGGGTGTTTAACATAGCAATTATTGCTTGAACAACTGTTACTGCTTTTTTTGATGGACTCCATCCACCTTTTTTACCAATTAAAGAGGGATCTACTAAAGCTAAACAAATATTCCTCTGTCCTTTATATTCAGTAGGTTTTGGCCAAAAATTTGGATGCCATATTGGAGTATGCATTCTTACAAAAGGCGGTTGTTTAGGATACTGAGTAGGAAATTTCATTTCCAATTTAAAGACACCACCCCCATATGCAGTACCTTTAGGACCTTTAATAGCTAGAGCTAAATGGTCAATACTCTTCTTTTTAGGATTAAATGGTTTTAATTGTACAATGGTGCCTTCTTTAAGCATTTTTTTTAATCCTGCAAAATCTTGGGAAATACGACTACTTCTTATACTCATTTTTTCATACCTTTTTATTATTTCTTCTAATTCTTCATTATTATATTTTTTTTAATGTTTTTTTGTTAAATTTTATATAAAATATTTTTTTGTTAAATTCTTATCTCAATTTTAAGGTTACAAAAATTTCTCCATCTTTAAATCCTGCAGCTGTAATTAATTCATAATTTCTCAAACCATTTTCATCAGGGGTCTGTTCTAAATCTACAATCTTTATATCATTGAAATCTAATAAAGTAAGGATTGGCTCAGAATCTTTATCCAGTTCAAAACCATTATTTTTCAATATCTCAATTAATCTTCCACAGGGTGATTGAGATCTCAATTTTATAGATACTCTTCGAACATGTTTACCACATTGAGAACATTCTGGATTTCTTTGTTTTTCAATATGATAAAATTTCATGGTCATTGCATTTAAGATTATATAACTTTGAACAGGCTCACCTAATCCTTTATGTCCTTTTCTCCAATGAAGAATTTTTACTGCTTCATGTGATTGTAATGCAGAAATAACCGCATTTATGGTTATTATTCCAGGATCATGTCTATCAATAATTATTACAATATCATCTTCTGTATATTCAGGTAAGAAATTATGTTTATTAACTAATTCATTTGCAACTTTTTGAATGAATTTAATATCATTTATATTCTTTGGATTTGGATCTCTGTCAAATTTTTCTTTAAATGCCATATCTCCTTTAAAAATACAATGAATTCTTTTTCGGGGAATTCCTACTACCGTGCAAGCCGCCATCTCATCATTTTCTCCCATAGGCAACGGATTGCATTCATAACAAGCATTTTGATAAGGAAATATTGTATATACATGGCCATGATAACCAGATACACCTCCATCCACTAAAGGCTTTTTAAATCTTATACATTGAGCATTTAAGTTTAAACGTGCATTCATCGAATCAAGGCCACCTATGATAACATCAGCAGCCTGATATATCGCAGGATTCAATCGTTCTAATGAAGTATAATATCCCTTGATAATGATATTAGGATTAATTTCCCTTAGTTTTCTAGCTGCAATAATTGCCTTAGGCTCTCCGATCTTTGCTCCACTGAAAAGAATTTGTCGGTTCAAATTAGAGTGTTCAATGATATCTAAATCGACGAGATCTAAACAACCAACTCCAAGCATAGCTAAGTTCTTAGCAATTTCACAACCTAAACCACCAACACCAGCTATTAACACTCTCGAGTTTTTTACCAATTTCTGAGACCAACCCTCAAGACGAAACTGGCGATCATACAAATTTCTCTCTTCCACTGATAATTCTTTTCCGAAAAATTCTGAACCCTTATCCAATATTATCACCATTAATTTTAATAAAAAAAATAAAAAAAGTTGAAGGGTTAAACACCCTTATATTATAATTTATAAATAACATTATTTAAGTTTACCCAGCTGTACTGGCAGGAATCAAAAGAATATCATCTCCATCATTTACATGATATTCTTTTAATGAGCCATTTTCATCCATTGTTACTCCACCAGAGGATAAATGAAAGTCATTAGGATCAAGTCCATATAAATTTCCTAATGTTTGCTTAATGTCATCAACGCAATTTCCGTCATTCACGGTTAATTTTTCCTTCTTTTCACCAGGACCAATAGTTGACATAAAGTATAAAGTTATTTTCTTTCCTGTTGAAGGGATTTTAGTCATGGGAGTTTTAGATTTCATAGGTTCTTCCCCAACTAAATCTTCATCAAATTCTTCTTCAAAACTCATTTATATCACTTCCAATTTTTTTTATTTTTAATTTTTTTTTTTTTAACTTAATAAAATCGGATTAAAATGATATTATAAAACCCTTTGGCATGATTTTGAAGTTTTTCAAGCAATTTTTCAAAACTATAAAAAATATGGTTGTAGTTAACATTTATTCTACTTATCATGGCATGAAGGAAAATAGTTCCTCAATCTCATCAATAGGTAATCTTGAAATAATTGAAGATGTGGGAGTTATAATCTGTCTTGATAACTTTCTTTTTTCCTCCAGCAGTTTATCAATCTTTTCTTCTATTGTTCCTGTAGCAACAAATTTATAAACATTAACATTCTGATCTTGACCAATCCGATAAGCTCTATCAGTGGCTTGTGACTCCGTGCTAGGATTCCACCACAGATCTACATGTATTACAGTTGTTCCTTGGGTTAAATTTAAGCCAAAACCACCAGCTTTTAAGGAAGCAATTAGAATTTTTGAACTTACCTCTTTACTTGATTGAAAATCCTTTACAATCTTATCTCTTTGATTGGGATTTAAGCTACCATGAAAAAATGATACTATTTTCCCAAATTTAGCGTTAAAAGCCATTAGTAAAATATCCCCCAACGTTTTATACTGTGAAAATATGAGAACTTTTTGGTCATTTTCAAGAATGTTTTCAACAATATCAAAAATCCTCGCGATTTTAGGAGATTGTACTAGAAAATCCTTGAGGTTTTTCTTAAAATCATATTTAGCTGGATCAATTTTAAGATATTGTAATGGGTGATTGCAAAGTTGTTTTAGCTTAGTTAATAGTTTAAGTACAAGCCCACTTCGCATTTTTGCACTATTATAATTTTCTCTTATATCCTTAATGACTTCATTCACGATTTTTTTGTATAGGCTTATTTGGGAGGCAGACAGGTTAATATATATCGTTATTTCATTTTTTTCCGGTAAATCTTTAATCACATTTTTGTCTGCTTTTAAACGTCTCAATATAAAGGGATCTATAATTGATTTTAGCTTTTTGATTTTTTCGACATTTTGATAAACCTCAATCGGATTGACAAATGTTTTCCTAAACTCACTCAATGAACCTAATAGTCCAGGATTTAGAAAATTAAAAAGCGACCATAATTCATCGAGACGATTTTCTATGGGAGTACCACTTAATGCGATTCTAAAAACCCCTTTTAACTGGTAAATGGATTTGGCTCTTTTGGAATTAGAATTTTTAATATTTGTCGACTCATCAATTATAATACCATTAAATTTTATATCTTTTAGGAAGTCTATGTCGTTTCTTATGACTCCGTAGGAAGTTAAAATTATTTGGTGAGCAATAAGAAAGTCATCTCTCTTATCACGGAGATTCCCCCTATTCGGGCCATAGTATTTCAAAACCTTTAATTTGGGAGAAAATTTCATTATCTCATGCTCCCAGTTAGTTAATAAGGATGTAGGACACACGATTAAAATGCTACCTTCTTCATTAGGATAATTCTCTACTCGGTATAAGAGATAAGCTAGAATTTGTATGGTTTTACCGAGGCCCATATCATCTCCCAAGCATACTCCTAATCCCATATCACATAACATCGCTAACCAAGAAAGTCCCACCTGCTGGTAATCCCTTAGTTCACCCACAAAATCTTTTGGGACCTCTATTAGTTTAAAATTTAACTTATTCTTGATATTATTTATTTTTATTCTAAGATCTCCTAAAAGTTTAATTTTATAATCTCTTCTCAAAAGTAAATTCGTGTATTTATCTATTAGCTCTAATTTTATTACCTCTGCTGTCTTAATTTTACCAGAAAATCCATTACTAGCATAAATCTTCTTTAAAAAATCTAAATCTTCCTTGTTAATGAAAACCCATTTATTATCTCTCCATTTTATCAACGGATTATCCATTTTCGATAATTTTTTCAATTCGTCTAATCCTACAGGTTTTCCGAAAAGAATAATTTCCCATCTGAAATCTACCAGAGAATCTAAACTAAAATCAGATTTACTTTTAAATGTTTTGGACTCGATCAATAATCTGGCCGATAAACCTCTCTTCTGTGCCAATCTTAATTTGACTGGGTATTGAACCTTAAATCCAATATATTTAAGTATCTCTATTGGATGGGTAAGAAATTCAGAAACCTCGGAAGAAGTCATCTCAATATTTTGGGGGTACTTGTTCTTTAAAGCGCGGTTTAAGGGAGGAAATACTTTAGTTGCTATTCTCATCGAATCCAAAAGCATGTTTAGAAACTTCTTTTTTTTTAAAAGAATGCTCACAAGCTTTTCACTAAATAGCTCGTCATAATTCCACAAATCAGCCAATGGTGTGAAAAAATTATCATTATGGAATTTTAGATAAAATTTGATTGGCCATCTATTCGACTCGTTTTTAGGCAATTCTATCGAGATATAGAACTCCACTGTTTTATAAAAGATTGGCTTAAGTTTTGCTTGAAATTTTGGATCAAACTTCTTATTATTAGAGAAATCTTCTATAAACTCCAAAAATGATGCATTCCTCCTTCAAAATTTTAAATGTTTCTTTCAACTTATCTTTTACCATTTCTCAATATAAAACTTAACGCGTTTCCTAAAGATAAGATTTAACATAATAAAAGCTAAAAATGATACAGAAAATTTTGAAGTTTTTCAAGCCATTTTTAAAAATGCAAAAGAATATAGTAGAAGGCGAAAGAAATTAGATTATAAATTGAATGGATGCCTATTAATATATATTATATTTAAAATATTGTTGTAGAGTGCGTTTTATAATATAATTACAACGTAATGAAACGAAAAACCAATATTGGCTTATGAGTTCCTTGGATAATTTAGAATCTATTGTTTTTAAATTAGTAAAAGAATATTTGACGAAAAAGACATTCTTTTCGATTAATGATATTGTAGAATTTATAAGTAACCGTGTCAGATTAAATCCCGAAATCAACCGAAATAAAATTGAGTTAATTATAAAATCATTAATAAGAAAAAAAACGATTATTCCTGGAACGAGATTAATGAAGAATAATATCATTGAAAATCCAAAAAGGAATGAGATCTACAATTTCATAAAAAAGTATCCCTCTAATATTAATGAGATAATGAGAAATCTAAAGATCGGAAGCAATCAAGCATTATGGCACCTATCTTGTTTAGAAAAATTTGAATTTGTCAGATCAAAAAAACTCAATAACCATCGGATTTTCTTTGAATTTGATTTAAATCCAAAGCTTGATAAGTTTTACTATTATTTGAATAAAGATATAGTTCTAAAATTAATAGAATTTCTGAGTAGAGAAGGTCGGCCATTCAAAATCACTGAAATAGCAAATGGTATGAAAAAGAATCACACTACTATAAAAAAGTACATCACCATTCTAGAAAATCTGAAATTAGTAGAAACTGAGAAAGACAAAAATAGAATATTATTCAAATTAGATATTAAAAAGTATAATAAGGTTAGGAAATCAATTCAAGGTGGATGAATTTGTTAAAATAAAAAAGTCTGTTCTATACCAATGGTATTTTTAAATTAGAAAAAAAATTAGAAAATTAGAAAAAAAATTTAACTAAAAAATTATGAGGAAAAAATATAGAACATTAAGCGTTATTACTCTCTACGCTATTTTTGTTTTAATTTACATAAGTTATTTCCTATTTGGTATAAATAATACCCCGTTATTTCTTACACTAACAATTGGGAGTGTTGCAGTTCTCTCAACTAGTACAATCTACACAGTTATCCAATCTAAAGGTTATCAACATGATAAAATAAGAGATAAGAAATATTCACCGAAACCTAAGTCTATCCATAATATAGACGAGAAAATTATTGATGATTATCTTGAGGCTTTGCCTTCAATAGAAGAATATCTTGATTCAAATGAATCTTATGAGGATATACCAATAATCAATAAATATATTTTTTCAGTTTTTAGTAAGGAAGAATTGGGAAAAATAAACTATCTTGGATTGTCAAAGCTTGACAAAATACTATTTATAAGAGAAATGCTCTATTTTGATGAAGATGAGCGAAAAGTATTAATCGACAACATGTTTAAGAACAGAGATAAAACTGATGAGGAAATATTTTATATACCCCCAAAGAATACAGTTAATCTAAAGGATCAGATCCGTGTTTACATAAGATCCTTAGTTGAACCTGGTGAGATAACAAAGTTGATCATTGTTGATACAACTGAATTAATTAGTACTATTAAAGAGAGAGTAGGAGTATTATTTAATTATAAATTGAAGGATTTCCTGTTATCTTCAGGGGGCATCTTACTATCAGAAGAAAAGAAAATACAAGACTATGATATTGATGACGATGATGAAATTGCTCTGGTTCCCTCTAGAAAAAAAAATAATTAAAAAAAAAGAGTATCGTATATTAAAAAGCAAAATTTTTTCTAAATGATTTAACCAGCAATACTTGCTGGAATTAAAAGTATATCATCTCCGTCATTTACATAATAATCTTTTAAAGGGTTCTGTTCATCCATTGTTACGCCCCCAGAACTTAAATAAAAATCATCTGGATCTAAACCAAATAAATTTGCTACTGTTTCTTTAATATCTCCAACAATATTTCCAGAATTTATGAGTAGTTTTTGTTTTTTCTCACCTGGCCCAATCGTAGACATAAAATATACTGAAATCTTTTTCCCCTCAGGAACAGCCTTCGCAGCAGGAGTTTTTGAATTTATTTCTTTCCCGGGGATTTGATCCATTTCTTCATCCAGATCTTCATCAAGTTCTAATTCTTCATCAAATTCATTATCAAATCCCATTAAATATACACCATTGAATTGGATATTTAAATTCTATATGTAATTTCTATGATCTTTTTTATAATAACTACATGAGAATAATGTAAATTAAACTATATAAGTTGAATTAACAAATAAATGAAATTAAATATTAGAGTTTTAAATTACAAACACTTTAGAGTTAAAATTCATATGAATTTATTAGTAAAATAAGATGATAAATGAACGTCTATGAATGATAAACCTATTCCTAAGTATCAAATTCGAGAAAAAACACCTGATGAAGAATTAGATTCGATTTCAGATAAGAAATTGTTAAAAAAAATAAAAAAAGAAAAAATTGCTTTAGATAAAGAAAAGAGTGAATGGGAAAGAGTTGTTAATCAGATTGAAAATTATAATGATAACATCAAAGATCTTGAAAAAAAAAGAAAAGATATTGAGCTCGAAGTTAAAAATCTTCTTGAGCGAAGGGATCACTTACGGAGTGAATTAAAAAGATCGAAAAATGAGCTAGAACAGAATAGAAATGAATTAGCTATCAAAGAAAGGCAGTTTAAAGAAAAAATCATTAGAAAGAATGGAGATTTAGATCAAAAAACTGCTCAATTAGAAAAATTTCAAGCTAAATTAGATATACTACGTGAAGATATTGGAAAGGAAAAGAATAATTTAGATAGAGAAAAAGCAAGAACAGAAGATCGTGTAAAGGAAATTAAAACTAAACTGCCTGGCATGGAAAGAAGAGAAAGTGCTTTAGAGAGAACTATTAAAGATTTAGAAAATCAATTAATGGATTTAAGGAATGAAGTTAAGGATTTAACTAAAGAAAAAGATAATTTAAATAGGGAAATTAATAATAAAAAGAGGGAGATTACTGATGAAAAAAATCGAATCTCTGATGCAAAGAGAAAACTAAAAGAAGAAAGAGAAAAAACACGATATACAAAGCAAGATTTAGATCTTAAAGCTCGTGAAATTGATAAGAAAAAAGCAGATTTAAAACATTATAGGGATAAGGTTGAAAGAGATGTAAAGGATTTAGAAAATAGAAAGCGACAGCAAGAAGCAAGGTTTAAAGAGTTAGAAAGAAAAATTCCTCGAGCAGAAGATACATATTACTCATTAACGAAAAAAATTCCTAATTTAGAGGAAAAACTTAGAAAACTAAATAATGAATATAAACAAATAGCAAAAGAAAAATCATTATTAGATAACGAAAAAAATACCATTAAACGTGAAAGAGAAAAGCTAGAAAAAGATAAACAAAGATTTCTAAATGAAAAACGAGATTTTGAAAAAGAATTAAGAAAGATTAAAACTATTCCAAAACATAAAATTAAAACTAAGACTCCTTCAAAATACTAATCAATTATACTGTGACCTTTATGAAAAATATTAAGGGGATTGAAGGAGATTATATAGAAACTAAGGATCATAATTTATTTTTTGATGTTAAAGGATTACTTCATCCAAATGACAGAAAGATTTGTTTTTTAAGATTCTATCCTCATCCCGAAGGAGATAGGATAAAAAAAGGTATCAAGTTCAAAAAAGTATATGATTTAGAGGAACGCTATTCTCTACTAAGAATTAAGTATCCTAAGTACCTTTTTTATTCTGAAGAGCTTGATTTAGAGGTACAAGGGGTAAAAAATCAAGATATTAAAAAAATTTATACCCCCAGAGAGTGCTTAAAGGATTTGGAAAAAAAAGAAAACCTCTCCAACGTGGAAAAATATTCTAAAAGTTTGTGTGAATTATTTATAAATAAAGGAGGGATTTCTAAGAATTCAATAGGAATTACTGGGTCTAGTATGGTTGGTTTAGATAAAGATGACTCTGATATTGATATAATAGTCTATGGGACAGAAACCGGCCTTAACTTTCAAGAAAATTTAAACCTATTATTAGACGAATCGAATAATTTTAGAAAATATAATTTAAAAGAATTTAGATCTCATTATACATGGAGAGTTGAAGGATCTGACATCTTATTTGAAGATTTTATGAAAAGTGAGCAAAGAAAACTCCATCAAGGTAAATACAGGAATTACGATTATTTTATCAGATATATAAAAAGTCCAGAAGATTGGAATGGAGATTTTTATGATTATCAATATAAAAATTTTGGAAGAATTAAACTTAAAGCAAAAATTTTAGATTCAAAAGATTCAATTTTTACTCCTTGCTCTTATAAAATTAAGCCTCTGAAAGTTTTAGATAAAAAATCAGTTTTAAACAAAGTTAAATTAAAAGATATTTTAGAGATAAATTCCTATAGAGCACGCTTTTGCGAGCATGCTAAGGACGGGGAGATAGTTTTGGTTGAGGGAAAAATAGAAAAAGTCAATTATAAAAATAGATTAGAGTATTATCGAGTTTTATTAACTGATCAAACACAAGACAAAATGCTCATTTTAAATTAAAATCAAATAATTAACATATTATTAAAATCTTTTTATTGAAGTAAGGTTTTTAATAACTGATGGATATTTTTAACGCTGATCTCCACATACATAGCCCCCATTCAATAGCAGTATCGAAATCATTAAATTTAGATACTATGTTGGAGACTTGTAGGAAGAAAGGTCTAAACATTCTTGGTACGGGTGATATTTTGCAACCAGAATGGTTTAAATACATGGAAAGTAATTTGAAAAAGGAAAGAGATGGTTCATTTTCATACAAAGATGTTTTTTTTATCCTTCAGACAGAAATAGAAGATATAGAAAGTATACATCATGTAGTATTATTTCCTGACTTCAATTCAGTTAAACAAATTCAAAATAAATTAAAATCACACTCAAAAAATATTTTAGATGAGTGGGGTGGAAGACCGAGAGTTAATTTATCACCACCTGAATTAGTTGATATAATTTCAGATTGTGGTGGAATAATTGGCCCTGCACATGCCTTTACACCCTTTAAAGCTATTTTTCGTCAAGGTAAATTCGAAACTTTAAAGAATTGCTATCAAGACGCAACTAAAAATGTCCATTTTTTAGAATTAGGATTGTCCGCTAACACAGATTTAGCAGACAGGCTTGAATCTTTAAAAAATGTGTCATTCTTAAGTAATAGTGATGCTCACTCTCAAAATCCTCGATCTTTGGGGCGAGAATTCAATAGGTTAGATATTGATAATCCCTCTTTTGAGGAAATTTCATTAGCACTAATGAGAAAAAATGGGAGAAAGATAATTCTTAATGTTGGTCTCCATCCTAAACTCGGTAAATATTATAATATGTTTTGCTACAAATGCAGAAGAAGAATTCTATTTAGGAAAGCGAAAAAGCAAATAAGTACAGTCTTTAATCAATACTCAATAAAAGATAATTTCGTTATATATTATTCGAATAATCCTAGTTCTTCAAGACTAGACTATATAGAACAAGTATCAAAGAATAAGATGAATTGTCCTGCTTGTAAAGAGGAAAAAAATAAAAATTTTAAAATTAAGTTGGGAGTTAGCGAAAGAATTGAAAAAATATCTACATATAATGAATTTAAAAATCCAGATCATCGACCTTCTTATATCAATGCGGTTCCTTTAGTAGATATAATCCGTTCAATCAAAGGTATCAAAAGCACATCAAGTAAAACAGTTCTAAATGAATATAATAAAGTTATAAAAACACTTGGGACAGAGTTTGAGATTTTAATTGATACTCCAATAAGTAAAATTGAAGAATATGATCATACTCTTGCCTTAGTTGTAAACGCTCTTAGAACTAATGAAATTAATTATACTCCTGGTGGTGGAGGCACATATGGGAGTATTAATTTGGACCTTTAAGATGATGATTCAAATTTGAACTTAAAGATCTTTAGCAATAATTGGATAAGAATAAATAATTCAGTTACTAATTAGTTAGGACTAAAAATTAAACTCTAAATCAAGCTTTATGAGATCTCCACATTTATTGCAAGTAATAAACTCGAAGACTTTAACTGCCACAGTGAGTAATTCCAGATCTTTCCTAAGAAATTGATTTTTAAACTTCTTCTTGTAGCCACAACTAGGGCAAGAAATTATTGCCTTGACCTTTATTAAATCGTCACTTTTTGAGCCATCCATAGACTCTTTGCTACTAGTTTTCGTATTATCAATTTCCATATTTTGATTTACCCCTAAATCAAGATAAACATGATAACATAGACTTATAAATTTTATTCTAATATTCATTGTCCTTTATTTCAGATGAAAAAACAGATTAGGGAAAATTTTAGATGTTTCAATTTAATATTGCATATTTCGCTAATATTATCTTCATATTACTTCCATATATTATTCTGATATTTTTCTCGTATTATAAAAACCTCATTTCGTTAGATGAATTTTATGAGTGTTGATGATATATTAAAAATGGCAAAATCTCGAACATCAGAGAGAGAAAGATTCAATGAAATCGCTCAGCATAATCAAAATCCTAATACAAACCCAAACTGTGACGATGATAAATATTTAGCAGATTTATTGAAAGTAATAAAAATTAAATCGTTGGTAGTTGGAGTAGGGGGCGCAGGGAATAATACAGTTTCACGTTTGGAAGATATGGGCATAGGTAATGCTGATACAATATGTATTAATACTGATGCACATGATTTGTATTATTCAAATGCAAGCCATAAAGTTTTAATTGGTAAAGAAAAATGTCATGGTTTAGGTTCAGGGAATGACCCTTCAGTCGGAGGGGAGGCAGCTGAAGAAGATCGCGATAGACTTAATAAAGTACTTAACGCTGATATTGTTTTCTTAACGTGTGGTTTAGGTGGAGGAACTGGGACTGGAGCAGCACCTATTATAGCAGAAGAAGCAAAGAAGAATAAAGCTATTGTAGTTACCTTTTGTTCACTTCCGTTTAAATCAGAAGGAGTTCAACGTGGTGTAAGAGCAAAATTAGGGC
>Ga0209979_1003330_pt1 | contig 14273 bp, 14 predicted proteins | sample AnhtaG_FD_183114 | JGI IMG/M metagenome (GOLD analysis project Ga0209979, IMG submission 183114) | Deep subsurface microbial communities from Anholt, Denmark to uncover new lineages of life (NeLLi) - Anholt_01485 metaG (SPAdes) (version 2) | ecosystem: Environmental > Aquatic > Marine > Oceanic...
GTAGTACGGACGGGCGGCAAACAGCACAGGGTAGAGCCGAACCAGCTCCTGGACGTGGAGCGACTGCCGGCGGCTGTAGGCGACACGGTGGAGCTGCTCGACGTGCTGCTTGTGGCCGATGGCGAAGAGGTGACTGTAGGGCAGCCCACGGTGGCGGGAGCCAGGGTGATAGCGGAAGTGGTGGAGCACGGTCGCGAGAAGAAGATCGTGGTCTTCAAGTACAAGGCTAAGACCCGCTATCGCAAGAAGATCGGCCACCGCCAGGCCTACACGCGCCTGGCCATCCGCCAGATACTTAGCGGCCGCGAGGCAGAGGCTGCGGCGGTAGCCGAGGCACCAGCCAAGCCCCGCCGGCGAAGGGCTCCCGCCAAGCGAGCGCCCAAGGCCGTGGCTAGAGCGAAGGCTAAGGCGGCTGCCGAGGTCGCCCCCGAGGCCATCGCTGAGGTTGCACCTGAGCCGGCACCGGAGGTAGCACCTCCGGCGGAGGAGGCGGCCAAGCCACGCAGGAGAAAGGCCCCCGCTAAGCGAGCACCCAAGGCCGCGGCTAAAGCGAAGGCCGAGCCCGCTGCCCCGGAGGCTGAAGTCGCACCCGAGCCAGCAGCGGAGGTAGCACCCCCGGCGGAGGAGGCGGCCAAGCCCCGCAGGAGAAAGGCCCCTGCTAAGCGAGCGCCCAAGGCCGCGGCTAAAGCGAAGGCGGAGCCCGCTGCCCCGGAGGCTGAAGTCGCACCCGAGCCAGCAGCGGAGGTAGCACCTCCGGCAGAGGAGGCGGCCAAGCCACGCAGGAGAAAGGCCCCTGCTAAGCGAGCGCCCAAGGCCACGGCTAAAGCGAAGGCCGAGCCCGCTGCCCCGGAGGCTGAAGTGACAGCAGAGGCAGCCGCTGAGGTAGCACCCCCGGCGAAGGAGGCGGCCAAGCCCCGCAGGAGAAAGGCCCCTGCTAAGCGAGCGCCCAAGGCTGCGGCTAAAGCGAAGGCGGAGAAAGCAGCAGAGAAGGCACCGCCCAAGCCCAAACGTCGCGCAAAAAGAGGTGAATAAGGATGGCACACAAGAAAGGCGGAGGTAGCACTCGCTACGGGCGCGACAGCAAGGCCAAGCGCCTGGGCGTCAAGCGCTACGACGGTCAGGTAGTGGTGCCCGGAACGATCATCGTCCGGCAGCGGGGTACCCGCATCCACCCTGGCAGGAACGTAGGCATGGGGCGCGACTTCACCATCTATGCCCTCATTGAGGGCCAGGTCAAGTTCGAGCCCTACAATAAGCAGGGGCGCAAGAAGGTAAGCGTGTACACCCCGAGTGCCAACTGAGGACGCCCGTGAAACCCAATATCCATCCAGAATACGTAGAAGCGACCGTCGTCTGCGCCTGTGGCAACACCTTCCAGACGCGCTCCACCAAGGCGCATCTACACGTCGAGGTGTGCAGCCGGTGTCATCCCTTCTTCACTGGCGAGCACCGCATCCTGGACACGGCTGGTCGCGTGGAGCGCTTCCTCAAGCGCTACGGCCTCCAGGAGGGGAAAGAGCCCGAGGCCGTTGCCGAAGCCGAGGCCACCGCTGAGGTAGAAGGCGAAGCGGAGCCGCCCCCCGAAGCGGAACCGGAGGAAGAGCCCCAAGCCTCCACCGAGCCTGAGCCGGAAGAGGAATCACAAGCCGAGGCCTAGGGCGTCTTCGCCCGTCCTTTCATTCATTTACACAGGACCAGCCTTTGGCCAACTCTTTCCATTACGGCGGCCAAGCGGTTATGGAAGGGGTGATGATCCGCGGTCGCCGCCTGATGGCGGTAGCCGTGCGTCGCCCCGAGGGCGACATCGCCCTGCGGCTGGAGAGCCTGGGCGGGCTGCATACCGGCCCTCTGCGGCGCATCCCCTTCCTGCGCGGCATCATCGTCCTGTGGGAGACCCTGGCCCTGGGCACCAGGGCCCTCCTTTTCTCCGCCAACGTGGCGCTGGGAGAAGAGGAGAAGGAGATCAGCCGACCCGTCCTGTGGGGAACGGTGATGTTCGCCCTGGCTTTCGTCATCGCCATCATCTTCGTGGGGCCGGTGCTGGCGATAGGCTGGCTAGAGGGGGCCATCGGCAACGAGCGCTTGGTGGCCCTGGTCGAGGGCCTGATCCGCCTGGGAGTGCTCCTGGCCTATCTGTATCTCATCGGTCTCCTGCCCGACATCCGCCGCGTCTTCGCCTACCACGGCGCTGAGCACAAGGCGATCAACGCCTTGGAGGACGACGCTGCCCTAGAGGTGGAGACGGTGCGCCGCTACGGGACCGCTCACCCTCGCTGTGGCACCAGCTTTCTTCTGGTGGTGGTGGTTATATCGGTGCTGCTGTTCGTTCTGGTGGGGACACCACCGCTGTGGCAGCGGCTCCTGTCGCGGGTGGCGCTGGTGCCGGTCATCGCCGCCGCCAGCTATGAGGTGATTCGGCTGATGGGAGCCCTCCAGGGCAACAGGCTGATGCGGGCCGTATTCAGGCCCAGTCTGTGGCTTCAGTCGCTCACCACCCGCGAGCCGGACGACACTCAGGTGGAGGTGGCCATCTACGCTCTGCGGGAAGTGCTAGCCGCGGACGAAGGCGCCGAGGCGGCCGCGAGCGGGCAAGCGTAGGCCTGCCCCGCTATGATGGGCCTCCCTCCTCCAGCTCCCGATAGAAGCAGGAGCGCTCGCCGGTGTGGCAGGCGGGGCCCAGCGGCTCCACCTTCACCACCAGGGCATCTTCGTCGCAGTCCTTGAGGATGGCCTTGACGTTGAGGAAGTTGCCGGAGGTGGCCCCTTTGTGCCACAGCTCCTGGCGGCTGCGACTCCAGAACCAGGCCTGGCCCGACTCCAGCGTTCGCCGCAGGGACTCGGCGTTCATGTAGGCCAGCATGAGCACCTCGCCGCTGCTGGCGTCCTGGACGACGACGGGGATGAGGCCATTTTCGTCGAACTGAAGCATGGCGATGCCGTCCTTGCCGCTTAGAGCCGTACGGGGATATCGCGGGCGGCCAGGTACTCCTTGACCTGGCGAATGCGGTAGGTGCCGAAGTGGAAGATGCCCGCCGCCAGGACGGCATCGGCCTTGCCCTCCACGATGGCCTCGTACATGTGCTGGGGGTTGCCAGCGCCGCCGGAGGCGATGACCGGTATCGAAACCGCCTCCGAGATGGCGCAGGTGAGGCCGAGGTCATAGCCTGCCTGGGTGCCATCGGCGGCCATGCCGGTGATCAGCAGCTCGCCGGCACCGAGCTCCGCCACCCTCTTGGCCCACTCGACGGCATCGAGGCCGGTGGGCTGACCGCCCTCGTGACCGCCGTAGATGTACACTTCCCAACGTCCTGGCTCCGCCGGCTTGCCGTCGATGGCCACCACAATGCACTGACTGCCGAAGCGGGCTGCTCCCTCCGCGATCAGATCAGGGTTCTCAACGGCAGCGGTATTGATACCCACCTTGTCGGCTCCTGACGCCAGCACCAGGCGCATGTCCTCGGTGCTGCGGATGCCGCCGCCAACGGCGAAGGGGATGGAGACCTGCTCGGCCACCTTCGACACCATATCGACCACCGTCTTGCGACGGTCGGGCGAGGCGGTGATGTCCAGGAAGACGAGCTCGTCGGCCCCCTCGGCCTGGTACAGAGCGGCCAGCTCGACCGGGTCGCCGGCGTCACGCAGGTTCAGGAAGCGCACCCCCTTCACCACCCGGCCGTCTTTGACATCGAGGCAGGGGATGATGCGCTTGGTTAGCAAAGCTCCCTCCTTCGTCCTAGACTAGACGCCCCTTGCCGATATGATAACCCCTATGCTGGTGAAAACGAGCACAGCCAGCACCACGGTTCGGAACATCTCCTGCTGCACTCGCAAGCGCAGCCAGGCGCCCGCCAGCAGGCCAAGAGCCAGCGCGGGCAGGGCCATGCCGCTCGTCGCCAGCACCTCCGGCGTCACCCGCCCAACGATGGCCAGCCCTATCACCGTGAGCAGGCTGGAGGGCAGGAAGAAGGCCAGAAGGGTGCTGCGAAACTCCTCCATCTCCCTCTCACGACCCAGCATGTACAGAACAGCCGGCGGCCCGCCCATACTGGTGCTGGCGCGCAGCATCCCGCTGAGCATGCCGGCCAGCACCGGCGAGCCGACGCCACCTCCCTCAAGCCTCATCCGCGGCGCGAGGTAGACAGCGAGGCTGGCGGCGATGACCACCGCAGCCACCAGAATCTTCAGCGCCGCGGGCTCGATGCGGTCAAGGATGACGATTCCGGCGGGAATGCCCAGGAGGCTCCCCAGGACCAGCGGCGCCACCTTCCAGGGGCGAATGCGTCGCCGTACCTCCACCGTCAGGGGCAGGATGGCGACGGTGCTGAGAAGGGCACTGGTTACCACCGCCAGCTTCACGTCCCAGATGAGGGAGAGCAACGGCACCATGACAAGGGCGAAACCGAATCCCGTAAGGGACTGGGTTCCCGCTGCCAGAAAGGCGAAGCCGACGGCCCCTGCGATGACTGGTCCGGTCAATCTAGAAGACGGTGTCTCCCCGCAGGAGCTGGCCAGCGATGGTCCGCCGCTGCATCTCGGAGGTGCCGTCGGGGATGCGCAGGGTGCGGGCGATGCGGAAGGCCTCTTCCAGCCCCAACTCGCTGGACAGGCCCATGCCACCGTGGATCTGAATCGCCCTGTCGCACACGGCCTGACACATGTCCACGGCGTAGCACTTGGCGATAGATATCTCCTTAATGGGCAGCCTGCCCGTCTTTGGATACTCGTGCACCAGCTCTGCTGTCCGCAAGGTGGCATACTTGGCGTGAAAGATCTCGATGGCGCTGTCGGCCAGCATCCACTGGATGGCCTGGCGGTCGGCCAGAGGACGACCGAAGGTCACCCTGTCCTTGGCATACTGGATGGACATGTCCAACGCCCATTCCGCCAGCCCCACCATAGAGGCGGCGATGCCGAGGCGCCCCTCGGAGATACCGGCCATGGCGGCGATCAGGCCCTGGTCGAGGTTCCCCAGGATGTACTCGTCTTTCACCCTCACATCTTCCATGATGACGTTTCCGCAATCACTGGAGACGTGGCCCATGATGGGGAAGATGGTGTTGGTATCCACGCCGGGCGCCTTGGTGTCGACGATGAAGGTGGTGATGCCACTGTCGAACATGTTGCGCTTAGCGTACTTCTCCTCGTTGGTCACGGCGAAGACGACCGCATAGTCGGCATAGGGGCTGTTGGTGATCCACTGCTTGGTGCCGTTGATCACCCACTCGTCGCCCTCCTTGCGGGCCCTGGTCTTCAGGTTCCACAGGTCGGAGCCGGCGTCGGGCTCGGTGGCGCCGAAACAGGTGGTCTTCTCGCCAGCCATCAGGTGGGGCACAATGTCGGTCTTGATGGTCTCATTGGCCTGGGCAAACATGTGAGAGGGGCCATCGACAAAGCCGCCCACGAGGGGAGTAGTAAGGAAGGCGTTAGCGAAGCCGATCATGAGATGGCCGGCCCCATACTTCCTATACAAGGCCTCGAGGAGGTAGACGCTGACAGGGGCAGGGAGCTCGTCGCCACCGATGGATTGGGGGGAAAACATAGACCAGTAGCCTGCCTTGGCCGACTTCCTCCTTATCTCGTCCCTAGCCTCTTGGATCTCAGGAACCAAGCGGCCATCGTCGCCGAACAGCTTTGCCTCGTTCTCGAGGATCTCCCTGTACTTCTGCTCGACAGGAATGCACTCGCTCTCAACGAAGCTAGTGAGACCGTCGATGGTTCCCTTGACGATATCTCGCAACTCTTCAGGGACGTCGGGCATACCGAAACCCTCCTTTCAGGCCGAACGGCCTGACTCAGGACCTCCCGGGCCTCTACCAAATCCAAATGGTAAGGCTACCATATTACTGACCTTACGGCGAGCCGTATGGCCAAATCTAGAAGACAGTGTCGCCCCGCAGGAGTCGCCCGGCGATGGTCCGCCGCTGCATCTCAGAGGTGCCGTCGGGGATGCGCCAGGTGCGGGCGATGCGGAAGGCCTCCTCCAGACCCATCTCGCTGGACAGGCCCATGCCACCGTGGATCTGAATCGCCCTGTCGCACACGGCCTGACACATCTCCATCATGTAGGCCTTAACGATCGATATCTCCTTTATCGGCACCCTGCCCGCTGCCTGATACTCCTCCACCAGCTGCGCCGTCCGGAGGGCAGCGTACTTCGCCGTATATATGTCGATGGCGCTGTCAGCCAGCATCCACTGGATGGCCTGACGGTCGGCCAGAGGGCGGCCGAAGGTCACCCTCTCCTTGGCATACTCCAGGCAGCGGTCCAACGCCCACTCGGCCAGCCCCAGGCAACCGGCAGCGTAGCCGAGCCGTCCCTCGGAGATGCCCATCATGCTGAGCTTGAAGCCCTGGTCCACCTCGCCCAGGATGTAATCGTCCTTGACCCGCACGTCCTCCAGGATGATCGATCCGCAATCGCTGGACACGTGGCCTATGATCGGGAAGATGGTCGAGGTGTCGACGCCGGGCTGCTTCGTGTCCACCAGGAAGCAGGTGGTGCCGCCCTTGTGTTCGGCCAGCATCTCCTCATTGGTGACGGCGAACACAGCGGCATAATCGGCGTAGGGGGAGTTGGTGATCCACTGCTTGGTGCCGTTGATCACCCACTCGTCGCCCTCCTTGCGCGCCTTGCACTTCAGATTCCACAGGTCGGAGCCAGCGTCCGGCTCGGTGAGGGCGAAGCATGTGGTTTTCTCGCCGGCCACCAGGGAGGGAACAACGTCGGTGCGAATGGTCTCACCGGCCAGGGTGAACATGTGGGAAGGGCCGTCGACGAAGCTAGCGATGAGGGGGGTAGTGATGAAACCATTGGCCCAGCCCATCAACAGATGGCCGGGCCCATACTTCCTGTAGAGGGCCTCCTGCACATAGATGCTCACCGGGACCGGGAGCCCACCGCCACCGATTGATTCGGGGCTGAACATGGCCCAGTAGCCCGCCTTGCCAGACTTGCTGCGGATCTTCTCCCTCGCCTCCCGGATCTCGGGAACCAGCTTGCCGTCGGCGCCGAACAGCTTTGCCTCGTTCTCAAGGATGTGGCGGTACCCTTGCTCCAGAGGAACCACCTCGGTCTCCACGAAGCTAATGACGCCGTCGATAGTTGCTTTGACGATGTCCCGCAACTCTTCAGGAAGCTGGGTCATACGTGGAACCCCCTTTCGGGCCGAGGGGCCCGACTGAGCACCTTTAGGGCCTGCTGAAAATCCACGGCCCCAGTATACAATGCCTGACCAATTATCGCCGCCTCTGCCCCCAGAGAGGCCAAGCGCACCAGGTCGGCAATGCTGGAGACACCGCCGGCATATATGACAGGCACGCCAACCCTGGCTAGCACTGCCTCCACAGCAGCGAAGTCAGGCCCCCGGAGGGTGCCATCGCGAAGGGCATCGGTGTAGATGAAACGGGGTACGCCCTTAGCCACCAGCTCGCTCATTAGCTGTGCTGCCGATAGGGGTGTCTCCTCCCGCCAGGCCTCGACGGCTACCATGCCGACCCTGGCGTCCACCGCCACGACGATGCGCTCCCCATGCTCAGCGATGGCTTCAGCCAGCAGGGAGGGGTCCTTGACCGCCGCCGTCCCCAGCACGACGCGAGCGGCCCCTGTCTCCAAATACGAATCGATGGACTGGCGGTCGCGCAGGCCACCGCCCACCTGGACGGGGATGGAGAGCGCCTGAATGAGGCGACGTATCACCTGGGCGTTCGCGGGACGCCCCTCGCGGGCGCCATCCAGGTCGACGACGTGCAGGCGAGTGGCGCCAGCCTCCTGCCAGGAACGGGCCACGGCCACGGGATCGTCGCCGAACACGGTCTCCCGCTGGAAGTCACCCTGATAGAGGCGGACACAGCGGCCGCCACGGATATCGACGGCTGGGATTATCTCCATGCCTTTTTTCCATGCTGACTGCCGCCACCGAGCCTCTCTCGCTCGACATCGAGTTCGCGGCGACAGCCCCAGCAACAAAACTAATACGTCCAGGCCGTAAAGACAAGTTTCGGAGAGCGAACCGCATACTGGCAGTCTTGCAGCGCCAGGGCCCTTGGGCCCACTGCCTAGGGCACCGACGACCAGGCGGGGAACCAGTCTACCGCGAGGTTGTCGGTGAGGCGGGTGACGGCGGAGCCGTCGGCGTTCATCACGTAGACCTCGTAGTCGCCGTCGCGGCCGGACTCGAAGGCGATGCGGGTGCCGTCGGGCGACCAGGCGGGACCGCCGTCGCCTGCGGGGTTGTTGGTGAGGCGGGTCTGGCCGGAGCCGTCGGCGTTCATCACGTAAACCTCGGTGTTAGCACCGTCGCGGTAGGAGGCGAAGGCGATGCGGGTGCCGTCGGGGGACCAGGCGGCGGATTCGTCCTCCGCTGGGTTGTTGGTGAGGTTGGTCAGGCCCGAGCCGTCGGCGTTCATGACGTACAGCTCGGCGTTGCCGTCGCGGTTGGTCGCGAAGGCGATGCGGGTGCCGTCGGGCGACCAAGCGGGACCACCGTCGCCTGCGGGGTTGTTGGTGAGGCGAGTCTGGTCTGAGCCGTCGGCTTTCATCACGTAGATCTCGTAGTTGCCGTCGCGCTCGGACATGAAAACGATGCTGCTGCTGTCGGGCGACCAGCCGGGGAAGCTGTCGTCAGCGGGGTTATTGGTGAGGTTGGTCTGGCCAGAGCCGTCGGCGTTCATCACGTAGACCTCGTGGTTCCCGTCGCGGTCGGACGTGAACGCGATGCGGGTGCCGTCGGGCGACCAAGTGGGATGCCAGTCATTCGGCGGGTTATTGGTGAGGTTGGTCTGGCCAGAGCCGTCGGCGTTCATCACGTAGACCTCGAAGTTGTCGTCGCGGCGGGTCGCGAAGGCGATCTTGCCCGCAGCAGGGGCGGCGGTGGGCTGCTCCGCCGTGGGGGTCGGGGTTGGTTCGGCGGTAGATGGGCTGCCCTCGTCGCCGCCGCAGGCGACCAGAGGCACCGCCAGGCAGACGACAAGGAGAAAGGCTATTGCCACGCTTGCTGTCTTCATTGTGCTGCCTCCATGGTGGGCGTGCGTCTTCGACTGCCGGCAGCCCTTATCCTACCCGCAGGCGTGAGAGCGAGCAAGGGCAGAGGCCACGGGTAGTCCATGGAGGCAGGGGACGAGACGATGGCGTTGGCGAGCGAGCTATGCGCCTTGCGGCGCTAGGGGCCTTGGGCCGCCCCCCATGGTGACCAGGCGGGCCCAAAGTCCTCGGCGGGGTTGTTGGTGAGGTTGGTCTGGCCGGAGCCGTCGGCTTTCATCACGTAGACCTCGGAGTTGCCGTCGCGGGTCGAGGCGAAGGCGATGCGGCTGCCGTCGGGCGACCAAGTGGGCTTGACGTCGTCGGTGGGGTTATCGGTGAGGCGGGTAAGGCCGGAGCCGTCGGCGTTCATGACATAGATCTCGGACTTGCCGTCGCGGGTCGAGGCGAAGGCGATGCGGCTGCCGTCCGGCGACCAAGAGGGGGTGGTGTCCCAGGCTGGGTTGTTGGTGAGGTTGGTCTGCCCGGAGCCGTCGGCGTTCATGACGTAGATGTTAAGAGTGCCGTCGCGGTTGGACACGAAGGCAATGCGGGTGGCGTCGGGGGACCAGGTGGGGGACCAGTCGCGGGCGAGGTTGTCGGTGAGGCGGGTGAGGCCGGAGCCGTCAGGGTTCATCACGTAGATCTCGACGTTGCCGTCACGGTCGGAGGCGAAGGCGATGCGGGTGCCGCCAGGCGACCAGGCGGGGAAGCCGTCGAGGGCGGGGTTATCCGTGAGGCGGGTGAGGCCCGTTCCGTCGGCGTTCATCACGTAGATCTCGGCGTTGCCGTCGCGGTCGGAGTCGAAGGCGATGCGGGTGCCGTCGGGCGACCAGGCGGGGAACCCGTCGTTCGCGGGGTTGTCGGTGAGGCGGGTAAGGTCGGATCCGTCAGCGTTCATCACGTAGACCTCGGGGTTGCCGTCACGGCCGGACGTGAAGGCGATCTTGCCCGCAGCGGGGGCAGCGGTGAGCTCCTCACCGTCGCCGCCGCCTTCGCCGCAGGCGGACAGAGGCACCGCCAGGCAGATGACAAGGAGAAAGGCTATTACCACGATCGCTGTCTTCATTGTGCTCCCTCCGTCCTCGCTGACGCTCTCCACCTCACGGCCGCCCCGATCCTACTCGCAGGCGAAAGCGCTGTCAAGGAGAGATGACCGCTGGTGCCAGCCGTTTGCTATACTATGGCTCTGATGGGTAGCGAGATGAACCTCTATCAGGCGCGACAACGGGCGGAGGATCTGCGGGCCCAGGTCCGCTACCACGACTATCGCTACTACGTGCTGGACAGCCCCGAGATCAGCGACGCTGAATACGACGAGCTGATGCGCGAACTGCGGGAGCTGGAGACACAGTTCCCCCAGATGATCACCCCCGACTCCCCCACGCAGCGGGTGAGCGGCCAGCCAGTGGAGGCGTTCGGGGTGGTGGAGCATCGAACGCCGCTCCTCTCCCTGGCCAACGCCTTCAACTACGAAGAGCTCAAGGCCTGGTACCGCCGCGCCCTCACCATCCTGGAGGTAGAGGGCTTCCCCCTGGTGTGCGAGCCCAAGATCGACGGGCTGGCAGTGGCCCTGGTCTACGAGGACGGCCGCTTCGTCCAGGGGGCGACCCGCGGCGACGGCTACCGCGGGGAGAACGTTACCGAGAACCTGAGGACGATCCGCAGCATCCCGATGCGCCTTCTGGCCAAGGGCGCGCCGCCGCGCTTCGAGGTGCGAGGCGAGGTCTACATGTCCCGGGCTGCCTTCGAGCGGCTGAACGAAGAGCGAACGGACCAAGGTCAGCCCCGGTTCGCCAACCCCCGCAACGCCGCCGCCGGCTCCGTGCGCCAGCTCGACTCACGGATCACCGCCCAGCGCTCGCTGGACATCTGGGTCTACCAGCTCGGCTGGGCCGATGGCCCCTACCCGCCTACCCACTGGGAGACGCTCCACTGGCTCCAGGACATGGGCTTCCGCGTCAACCCCGAGATAGGGCGCTACGAAAGGCTGGAGGACGTAGAGCGCCACTACCGTCAGTGGGTGGACCGCCGCCACGACCTGGAGTACGAGATCGACGGGCTGGTGGTGAAGGCCGACCCCTTCCAGTACTATGAGCGGCTGGGCGTGGTCGGCCGCGAGCCCCGCTGGGCCAGCGCGTACAAGTTCCCGCCGATCCAGGCCACCACCAAGCTTCTGGGGATCGAGATCAACATCGGGCGCACGGGAACGCTCAACCCCTACGCTGTCCTGGAGCCGGTGCAGGTGGGCGGGGTAACCGTCAGCAAGGCCACTCTCCACAACGAGGAGGACATCCGGCGCAAGGACATTCGGGTGGACGATACAGTGATCGTCCAGCGGGCGGGCGACGTGATACCCCAGGTGGTGGGGCCGGTGGTCAGCAAGCGCACCGGTCAGGAGAAGGTCTTCGTCATGCCCGATCGCTGTCCGGTCTGCGGCACGAGCGTGATGCAGCCGGAGGGCGAGGTAATGCGCTACTGCCCCAACCCGGCCTGCCCCGCCCAGGCCTTCCGCTGGCTGACCCACTTCGTCTCGCGAGGCGCCATGGACATCGAAGGGCTGGGCGAGTCCTGGTGCTACGTCCTGCTGGAGCAGGGCCTGGTCAAGGACCCGGGCGATATCTACTCCCTGACCAAGGAGCAGCTGGTGGGGCTGAAGCGCATGGGGGAGAAAAGCGCCGAGAACCTGCTGTCCGCCATCGAAGCCAGCAAGGAGCGACCCCTGGGTCGGCTCATCTTCGCTCTGGGCATCCGCCACGTGGGCAGCGAGATAGGGGCGATTCTGGCCAGCCAGTTCGACAGTATTGACGCCCTGGCCCGGGCCGGCGTGGAAGAGCTGGCGGCCATCGCCACCGTCGGGCCCAGGATCGCCGAGAGCGTCCATCAGTACTTCCGCGATGCCAGCAACCTGGGAGTAGTCGAGAAGCTGCGGCGGGCAGGCGTGCGCATGGCGGAAGACGTAGCGGCAGCCCCGCCGGAAGGGCCGCTGGCCGGCCAGACGTTCGTCATCACCGGCACGCTGGCATCTATGCCGCGCAGCAAGGCCGAGGAGCTCATCAGGCAGCTCGGCGGCAGCGCCAGCGACAGCGTCACCAAGAAGACGGACTACCTGGTGGCGGGCGAATCGCCCGGCTCCAAGCTGCAAAAGGCCCAGCGGTACGGCACCAAGCTCCTGAGCGAGCAGGAGTTCCTGGAGCTCTTGCGCCAGCACGGGGCGCTGTGAAGTGCCCCCTCTGCCAGCGAGACTTCAATGAAGAGCGGTTGGCCAGCGTTCCTCATTGCTCTGTTGCTTCTTGCGGCTTGCGGTAGCGAGACGCCCCTGTCCACGGTCACACCTGCGCTCCAGATGACACCTGCCGCCACGCCCACGCCAGCGCTGAAAGCAACGTCTACGGCGACACCCTCGGCAGCGGCGAGCCCTCTGCCGCCGACTGCGGAGAGGACAGCCGCTCCGTCACCAGCGGCGGGGCGCACCACCGCCCAGGTGGTGCGGGTCATCGACGGCGACACCATAGTCGTCGCCATCGATGGCCTGGAATACCGAGTTCGCTACACTGGCATCGACACACCGGAAACGGTGGACCCCCGAAAACGGGTGGAGTGCTACGGCCGGGAGGCCAGCCAGCGCAACCGAGACCTGGTAGAAGGAAAGACGGTGGAGCTGGAAAAAGACGTGTCGGAAACCGACCAGTATGACCGCTTGCTGCGCTACGTCTGGGTGGACAACGAAATGGTGAACGCCATCCTGGTAGGCGAAGGGTACGCCATGGCGGTCACCTATCCACCCGACGTCAAGTACCAGGAGCTTTTCCTGGAACTTCAGCGACAAGCGTGGGCGGAGGGACAAGGCCTCTGGTCGGCCTGCCTGACCCCTACTGTATGCCCACCCGAGGGTCCCATTTGCGACTACTCAGGCACCTGCGAGCCTGTCATCAAGGGCAACATCAGCAAGACGACGGGCGAGAAGATCTATCACGTGCCCGGCGGTGAGTTCTATGATAAGACCGTCATCGACGAGGCGACAGGCGAGCGCTGGTTCTGCACGGAGCAAGAGACCATAGAGGCCGGCTGGCGGCGCTCCAAACGCTGAACCCCAAACCGCAAGCAAGGAGGAGAGCATGACCTACACTGACATCAGAGTGGAAAAGAAGGACGGCATCGTCCTCCTCACCCTCAACCGCCCCGATAAGCTCAACGCAGTGACCTGGGACTCCTGGCGGGAGATCACCCAGGCCGTAGGGAGCCTGGGCGAAGATGACGAGGCCAGGGTGCTGGTAGTCACCGGCAGCGGGCGCGGCTTCTGCTCCGGCACCGACCTGGCCGCTGCCGCTGCCGCCGCGGCTGCGGGCGAGGCACCGCCGACGGGCAGTCGCAGCGAGCGGCTTCGCTCACGCTTTCTGGCGACCGCCGCCATCGTCGCTTGCCCCAAGCCCACCATAGCGGCCGTCAACGGCGTCGCTGCCGGCGGAGGCCTGTCGCTCTGCCTGGCGTGTGATGTCCGCATCGCTAGCCAAGAGGCCCGCTTCTCGGCCATCTGGTCGCGACGGGCGCTGGTGCCCGACTTCGGCTGCTCCTACCTCCTGCCGCGCATCGTCGGGATGGGCAAGGCGCTGGAGCTGATGTACACCGGCCAGGTGATCGACGCGCAGGAGGCGCTGGCCATCGGCCTGGTGAGCCAGGTGGTGAGAGCGGAGGAACTCATGCCGACAGCCATGGCCCTGGCCGAGCGTATCGCCAAGGGGCCACCCATGGCCATTGAGCTGGCCAAGCGCCTGGCCTATCGGGGCTGGCGAGAAGAACTGGAAGCCCAGGTCGAGTACGAGGAGTATCTCCAGCGACTGTGCATCGAGTCCGAGGACGCTCAGGAGGGTGTTCGCAGCTTCCTGGAGAAGCGGGATCCCATCTTCAAGGGCCGCTAGCGGGAGGGCAGCGCTTCGCCCGCCGCCAGATTTCTGGGGGGGCACGCAGGTTCTACGGTAAGCCTGATTTCCCTTGTCCCCTTTTGCTAAGGATCGGAAATGTTCTATAATGCAGCGAGTGCCTGCCGTTGAGGCGGGTAGGTGTGGTGTGGCCTGAGCGAGGCCATCCATGCGGGGGGTGAGAATGAGGAGGGGAAAGGTTGTTTAATCCGCTGAACACCCTCTTCGGCCTATTTTCCCACGACATCGCCGTTGACCTGGGTACGGCCAATACCCTGGTGCTGGTACGCGGCCGCGGCATCTTAATCGACGAGCCCTCGGTGGTGGCCATCGACCGC
>Ga0209979_1003331_pt1 | contig 14272 bp, 11 predicted proteins | sample AnhtaG_FD_183114 | JGI IMG/M metagenome (GOLD analysis project Ga0209979, IMG submission 183114) | Deep subsurface microbial communities from Anholt, Denmark to uncover new lineages of life (NeLLi) - Anholt_01485 metaG (SPAdes) (version 2) | ecosystem: Environmental > Aquatic > Marine > Oceanic...
CCATAGCCGCCAGAAAGGTTTCTGAAACTGACCCCCTGACCGGAGCCAAAATAGTCAGTTTTGAACCTATCGCCGAGAGGGTCAACAAGCTAATTCGCCTCAGTCTGAATTGGGCAAGGCTGAGACACATCCCTAATGCTGAAAAAAAGGTGGCTATCATCTTCCACAACTACCCACCCCGAAACGACCAAATTGGCTCTGCCTTCGGCTTAGATTCACCGGTTTCAGTGTGGAACATCCTGCGCGACCTGAAAGAGGCAGGATATGAACTGGATTATCTGCCCGAAAGTGGGCAGACCTTGATTGAGGACATAATTGAACGGCTTACTAACGACCGCAGGTGGTCCAGTCCCGAGGAGATGGCAAAAAGGGCGGTGGACAAGGTTTCTCATGAGCAATACCAGGGATGGTTTCAACAGCTTCCTTCGGAAGTGCAAAGCAAAATGACGCGGGCCTGGGGTAAGCCTCCGGGCAAAATCTTCAACCACCGGAACAAGTTACTCATCCCGGGACTCATCAACGGCAATATCTTCATTGGGCTTCAGCCACCAAGGGGATTCTTTGATGACCCGGCTGCTATCTACCACAGCCCCGACCATCCTATCCCCCACCACTACTACGCCTACTATCACTGGATACGCAATGTCTTTGGAGCCAACGCAGTTATGCATATCGGTAAGCATGGCACCCTGGAGTGGCTGCCGGGAAAATCAGCCGGTCTTTCCGAATCCTGTTTTCCTGATATCGCCATCTCCGATTTGCCTAACATCTATCCCTACATTATTAATAACCCCAGCGAAGGCACCCAGGCAAAAAGAAGAAGCTACTGCTGCATTATTGACCACCTGGTTCCGTCGATGCATAACGCTGATGCCTATGAAGAGATAGCCGAGTTGCAAGTCCTGCAAAACGATTATTATCAGGCGAGTAATGAAGACCCGGGGAAAATCCCAGAATTACAAAGGATGATATGGCAAAAGGTGGGTCAAGCCAAGCTTGACCACGACCTGGAGATTGACGAAACGGCAGCTTTTGCCGATTTTAACGGTTTCCTGGAGAAACTGCATGACTATATCCACGAATTGACCGATGCCCAGATTCGAGATGGGCTGCATACCCTGGGGGAGCCACCAATTGACTTGCGCCTGGATGAGTTTCTGGTTGCCCTAACCCGGTTGAGTAATGGCGATGTGCCCTCACTGAGACAGTCCCTGGCTGAAATGAAGGGTTACGATTATGATGACCTCCTGGCAAACAGGGGAAAGCTACAGTCCAACGGCAAAAGAGGTGGGCAAATAATCGATGAGCTAAACGAACTCTCCTTACAGCTTGTGGAGGGACTTCACCGCCAGGGATTCAGGGAAGAAAGCATTGATGCCGTAACGCATGAGGTGCTGGGGGAAAGCAATGCTACCGTTAAGAGGGTGTTAACCTATATTACAAATTCCATTGTCTCCAATATAGCCGCTACCACTGATGAATTAACCAATACCCTGCTGGCTGCCAGTGGGGACTTTATTCCACCCGGTCCCTCGGGTTCCCCCACCAGAGGCATGGCAGATATTCTACCCACCGGGAGAAATTTCTACTCCGTTGACCCTCAGGCGATACCCTCCCCCGCTGCCTGGAAGGTGGGGATGGCTCTGGGTGATGCCCTGCTGGAGCGCTATCTGAAGGACGAGGGAAAATACCCTGAGAGCATCGGTATTATCGTCTGGGGCTCGGGCACTATGAAAACCAAGGGGGATGACATCGCTGAAATCTTTTACCTGATGGGGATTAAGCCAATCTGGGAAGAGACCAGCGGCAGAGTAAAGGGAATCGAGGTTATTCCCCTTGACGAACTGAAGCGTCCTCGTATTGATGTTACCCTTCGTATCAGTGGATTCTTCCGAGATGCTTTCCCTAACATTGTTCGCCTTTTAGATGAGGCGGTGGAAATGATAGCTAATCTCGATGAACCTCTGGCGAGAAATTACCTTGCCAAGCACGTGGTAGAGGAAGTAAGAGAAAAGGTATCTCAAGGTATTGACCCCCAGCAGGCACGGGAGGAAGCCGGTTACCGGGTCTTTGGCTGTAAACCCGGGACTTATGGCTCCGGGGTCAGCGAGGCTGTATACGCTAAGAACTGGAAGGACGAGAAAGACCTGGGTGAGATTTATGTAACTTGGGGCGGCTACGCCTATGGGAAAAAGAATTATGGAGTAACGGTGCCGGAGCAGTTCAAGAAGCGCTTGAGCCGGCTTGATTTAACGGTCAAAAACGAGGATACCCGTGAATACGATATGCTGGATGGCGATGACTGGTATGCCTATCACGGGGGAATGATTGCCGCCGTCAAGGCGTTCAAAGGGGAGCTACCTCACTCATATAGCGGTGACGCCTCTGACCCCGACCGGGTGAAGATAAGAACCACCGCCGAGGAGACCAAGCATATCTTTAGAGCCAGGATTCTCAACCCAAAGTGGATTGAGAGCATGAAGCGCCATGGCTACAAGGGTGCATCCGACCTCTCCGGGGTAGTGGACTTTGCCTTTGGCTGGGATGCCACCGCTGAGGTACTGGAAGACTGGATGTACGAGGAGCTGGCCAATAAATATGCCCTGGACAAGGAGATGCAGGAGTGGCTGAAAGAGGTTAATCCTTTCGCCCTCCAGAATATCGCCGAAAGACTCCTGGAAGCTATTGAGAGAGAAATGTGGCAGGCAACCGAGGAAATGAAGGAGGAACTGCGCCGGGTCTACCTCGATATTGAAGGTGTCCTTGAAGAAAGCATGGAGTAGACGAGGAAATGAAGGAAGTCCATTTGCTTGGTCAAGCGGAAATGCCAGCTCTAAGAATAGTCTCACTAGCCCCTTCTCTCACCGAGACCCTCTTCTTCTTGGGGCTGGGCTCGAAGGTGGTGGGGGTAACTGAGCAGTGCAATTATCCTGATGAAGTAAGAGACTGGGAAAAGATTGGTTCCTTTGCCTATCCCAATTTGCAAAAGATCCGTCGGCTTAAGCCTGACCTGGTGCTAGCCTTAGACCATATTCACAGCCGTTTCCTGGATGAACTTCGAGACTATACCATTCCCGTTCTGGTTTTAAATCCGAAAAGTGTGGAGGGAATCTTTGAGGGAATGGAGGAAATCGCCCGACTTGCCGGGGAAGAAGAGCAGGGAAGAGCGCTTGTTAGCTCTCTGAGAAAGCGGGTCCGGGAGGTTTGGCAGAGGTTGAAGTCACACCCTCCCCGGGTCTTCCGCCTCATGATGGGGAAGTCTATCGGCACGCCCACTCGCTCATCTTACCAGTATGATGCCATTAGGCTCGCCGGGGGCAATCCTCTTCTCTTAGACTACGACAGACCCTACACCTCTATCTCTTCAGAGGAGGTTTTGAGCTTTGACCCTGAGGTCATAATAAGTTGTGGGAGAAAAGATGAGAAGGAGCCTCGGAGGAGATGTCCCGGTTGTCGTGTGAAGAAACCCCCTTGCTTGACGGTGGTGGGGAAGATAGGGACTTGGGAAGGGTGGAAGACGACCTCAGCGGTAAGGGAGGGGAGAGTCTATCCCATACCCTGCAAATTCCTTTGCCGCCCCGGACCGAGGCTTGTAGAAGGGATTGAGTGGATGTCAGAATTATTTCAAACGAAAGCTTGAGTGCCAATGATTACTACTGAAAAGCTGACCAAGGTATATGGCGAGGTAAAGGCAGTCGAGGACCTGAACCTTGCGATAGGCTCGGGCGAAATTTTTGGCTTTCTGGGTCCCAATGGAGCGGGCAAGACCACCACTATCCGCATGCTGACCACTCTAACCAAGCCAACTTCAGGGCATGCCTTGATAAACGGCTTTGATGTACTGAGGCAGCCTCACCAGGTAAAGAAGTTAATCGGGGTAGTACAACAACACCTGAGTTTAGACCGGGAGTTGAGTGTGAGAGAAAACATGGAATTGCATGCTCGCCTACACCATCTCAAGCTATCTGAGCGTAGACAGCGCATCACTGAGCTGCTCGAATATGTAGAGCTGACTGAACAAGCCAACCAGGTAGTTGAACAACTTTCCGGGGGAATGAAACGGCGGCTTATGATTGCTCGTGCCCTTATCCACCGTCCCAAGCTACTTTTCCTCGATGAGCCAACAGTAGGGTTAGATGCCCAAACACGACGACGCCTGTGGGAACTAATACGGCGCATGAACCTTGATGGTACTACCGTCTTACTTACCACTCACTATATCGAGGAGGCAGAGGCTCTTTGTGGGCGTGTCGGCATAATCCACCAAGGACATCTGATTGCTCTTGGCAGTCCCCTGGAGCTGCGTCAGCGACTAGGTTTGGTCACATTAGAAACACTCTCCAATAATAGAGATACAAACTATCACTATTTCCCTGACCGAACAGCGGCAACAAGCTATGCTCAGGGTTTGCCCCCCGAGGTTAAGACTATCATTGTCCGGGAGTCAAACCTGGAAGATGTCTTTGTGGAGCTAACCGGGCGAAAGGTAGGTGATGATTAAATGGTCAATATATTAGTAGACAGCTATTCAGTCTTGTGGGAAGACCTGAAGATTTTAAGGCACCTGTGGCAAAGGTTCCTTATCACTGGGCTTATGAGCCCGATGCTCTACCTCCTCGCCTTCGGCTTTGGCCTGGGGAGGGGGATAAATATGGAGGGGGTAAGCTATCTTGAATTCGTAATCCCGGGAATCGTTGCCCTTACTGCCATGACCACCAGCTTTGGCAGTGCCGGGATGAAGTTGAATGTGGATCGACTTTATTACAAATCTTTCGATGAATTTCTGATGGCTCCAATAAGCCCACTCTCATTGATACTTGGTAAGTCCCTGATAGGCGTCTTACGCGGGCTTATTGTCTCATTGTCCTTCATGATAATCGGCATCGTCATTTCCCCAATGAAGGTCAACCCCCTTTTCGCATTAACCCTACTAATTACCTGTTTTGTCTTTGCCTTTATGGGGGTGCTAGCGGCACTACTGGCAAAATCGCATCAGGATATGTCTACCTTTAGCAGCCTGGTGATACTGCCGATGACTTTTCTTGGCGGTACTTTCTTCTCCGTAGGCCAGTTGCCACCGGCGCTGAAGGTTTTCCTATATATTATCCCCCTGACCCATTCCAGCCAGTGCCTGCGAGCAGTAACGCTTGGGCACCCCTTCCCCTGGCTTTCCCTGCTGGTTCTTGTGGGCTTCGCGGTGGCCTTCCTTCTGGGGTGCATCCTCGTGCTAAGGAGGACCAGTATATAAAGAGGAATCACTTCCGGAGCTAAGGGGTAAGCCCCCGCACTATAAGAACAAGTACTGGAAAAAGTAGCGCAGGCCTTTAGCTTTGCCTCTTGATAAGTCTAAAGACCTGCGCCATACTTTAAGCAGCCTCAAACGGAGGGAGGCTGGGTGAAACTGAATCGACCTAGAATAATCAGTCCTCTAAATCTAGGAGATTCCCTTATCCTGCTATCAAGTTATTTTCAACCAGGTAGTCATGGGCAACTTCTTCTGGCTCCAGCAAATCGATATCCACCTTAGCACAGAGTCCCTGCCAGATCCCTTGGCATTCGCCCACTATCTCAGGTGTGGCGGATTCACCTCCGCCGGGGAAGGTTGCCACTAGCTCATTAAGAATATCCTCAATTTCGGGATACTTCTCAAGGACTTCGGCTCTGACAGAGGGAGTTATGTCATATGGTGGGAAAAAGGACTGGTCGTCTAGATACACATGCCAGCCATATTCAGCGATAGCGGCATCGGTACCGAAGACCATGCCCACATCACACTCACCCTCCGCCAAACCTATCAGTGATATTCCCGCAGCTCCGGTCATGATGTAAGCCTCATCGACCTCAAAGTCGTAGTGTTCCTGCATAGCGGGCAGGCCATCGGGGCGCACGGAGAATTCGATGGTAGTAAACATTGAGATTTTCCCTTCCTCTTGTCTATAAAGCGCCGCCAAATCGGAGAGGGTCTCCACATTATACTCTTCAACGAATTCAGGCCAGGAAGCAAAAGCATAGGTGTTGTTGTTCCAAATTGGATTCAGCCAGATGAAACCGTTGACCTCATCCTCTTCCTTTACCAGTTCATAAATTTCGTTGTTATCATCTCCCACCTCATACTCGTGGCCGAGATGGACCATCCAGGCCGTCCCGGTATATTCGGCGCAAATATCGATATCACCAGCTTCCATCCCTCCCCTCATGATATCAGTGGAGAGGTCTGCCGCCAAATTAACCGTGAAGCCACGGTCTTCCAACAACTGCTTTATCATCTCACCAATAATGTACTGTTCGGTAAAGTTTTTGTTTCCGACGGTTACCTCGTTCTCAGCTGGTGCGCACCCCGCTCCCGGAAGAACCAGAGCAAGGGTTAAAACTACTGCCAAGATAGTAACGATTAGTCTACGCATCTTCTCTTTACCTCCTTAAAGAATGTAATCTTGCGGCCTTATGCCTTTAAACTTGAATTTACTGCATTTCATCTCACATCTCTCACCTCCTCTTAAGACATTTCAGCCTTGGCCTTAAGACCTCGCGGGGTCATCCATTTCTCAATGCGTTCCAGGATGAAGCCCAGGGTAATGGCCAAAGCTGCGGTAGGTGCCGCTCCCTGCAGGGTAATCAACGGCTGTGATACCGCCACCCCAGCCAAAATAATTCTACCCAACCCCCCAGCGGCGATGAGGGCAGCCAAGGTTGCCGTCCCCACCACTACAACCGTAGAGACCCTGACCCCGGCCATTATTACCGGCAGAGCCAAGGGTAACTCTACCTTCCGAGCAATTTGTCCCCTGGTCATTCCCATCCCTCTGGCAGCTTCCACAATTGCCGGATTGATATTGTTTATCGCAGCATAGGAATTGCGCAAGATGGGAAGCAGTCCCCAGATAAATAGGGCTACAACCGCCGGCCAAAAGCCCATGCCCAGAAGGGGGACCATAATGGCTACTATGGCCATACTGGGGATGCTCTGCCCCATATTTGCTCCACCGATTATAGGAATTGCAAGTTTTTTGAAACCGGGTCGGGTAGCCAGGATTGCTAAAGGCACACCGATGGGGATGACTATGAGTTCCGCTATGAGTACCATCAGCAGGTGACGCTGGGTTTCCTTCAGTATCTCCCTATAGGTGAAGGGTTCCATGACCCCTATCTTATCCATGTTGGTAATCCAAACGGTAAGTCCTATACAGAGTGCTAAAAGAGAAATTAGGATAACCTGATGCCTCATTCGGATTCTCCCCTTTGAGCAATCTCACTTAACGCCTTCTGGATAGCGTCGAAGCTCAACACTCCCACTAATCTGTTATACCTAGTGACTACAGCCAGGGTATTTAACCTGCTACTTAACATAAGAGAGAGAGCTTCATTTAGAACTGTATTTACCGTAGCCGTCATAGCTGGGGGGCTCATGACCTCTCTCACCGTCTCCCCCCTTCCCAATTCCGCCTGGTTAGCCCATCCCAGGAACTTTCCATCATCATTAACTACCACCAGCCAATCGATTCCCTCTCGCTCCATCCGCTCCTTGGCCGCTTCTGCCTTCTCATCTGCTTTCACCGTGGGCGGAGAACTGTTCATAACATCTTTCACTCGTATCAACTGCAATCCTTTAAGGGCTCGGTCGGCACCAACGAAATTCTCTACAAACTCGTTCTTGGGTCTATAAAGCAAATTGGCCGGTGTGTCATATTGCACTAACTGCCCTTCATTCATTAAGGCTACCTTATCCCCCATCTTGATCGCCTCATAAATATCATGGGTGACAAATATAATAGTCTTTTTTATCTCCTGCTGTATCTTTAAGAATTCATCCTGCAATCTCACCCTGGTTATTGGGTCAATGGCTCCAAAAGGCTCATCCATTAGTAGTATTGGGGGGTCAGCTCCTAAGGCTCGGGCCACACCCACCCGCTGGCGCTGACCGCCAGAGAGCTCACTGGGATACTTATCTATGTACTCACCGGAATCCATTCCCACAAGTTCTAGAAGTTCCTCGGCTCGCTTCTTCCGCTCAGCTTTCGGCCAGCCTTTTAGCACAGGAACTGTCTCTATATTCTGACTCACCGTCATATGCGGGAACAGCCCTATCTCCTGAATGGCATAGCCTATATTTCTTCGCAGCTCATTTTCATCTATCTCAGTATTATCCCTACCATCAATATATATCTTCCCCTCGGTAATAGGGATAAGCCGGTTTATCATTTTCATGGTAGTGGTCTTACCACATCCTGAAGGACCTAATAATACGCAGAGTTCTCCCTCCTCGACCTCAAAGCTCACCTCTTTCACCGCCTCCGTCCCGTCAGGATAGACCCCAGTCACCCCATCCAGTTTGATCATTGTCTCACCTCCTTTTTAACCCTTTTGGGGTTACCCACCGCTCCACCCGGCTCATAAGAGCGTCGGTCAGCAGACCCAGAATAGCGACAGATACTCCTCCCACAATGATTAAATCCATCCTAGCGTTTCTTAAGCCCCGGACTATGGGGACTCCAAGCCCTCCGGAGCCGATCAGAGCTGCAATCGTGGCAATAGCGATGGTTAGTACGATGGCAGTTCTCAAGCCAGCCATAATAACCGGAACGGCAAGAGGGAGCTTAACCTTAAGAAGGAGTTGTCTTTCACTCATTCCCATCCCCTTTCCAGCCTCAATCATGGCTGGATCAACCTCCCGAATTGCGGTATAGGTATTACGCAGTATAGGTAGCTGGGCATAGATAACTAAAGCAATGATAGCAGGCAGGAAACCGATAGATTTCAATCCCAGACTACTAAGAAGCACCATCAACAGGCCAAAGAGGGCTAGACTAGGGATAGTCATCATTATCTCCGCCAGGTAGAGCACGGCATCAGCTATATGCTCCTTACCTTTACCGGTGATATAGACCCCCAAAGCTACACCGAGAATGACTGCTATTCCACAGGCAACAAAAGTTATCTGAAGGTGATCAAGGGTCCACCCTGCCAGCTTTTCAGGATGGTTAATTAAATATTGCCAGGCTCCTAACATCTGATCTTACTCCTTACCGTAGTGGTGAAAGGGAAGAGTCAAATTTGTACCTAGAAATCCGGCTTGAAAGGGTCCCACACCGCTACTAATTGAGGCAGTGAGGGGTGCTTGAATTTCTCTTTAAAGATACGGTAATAAAGCAGTTCTTCTTTAGAGTGAAGATTCAAGCCATCTTCCGTATAGCGATTTTTCACAAATTCTTCATCGGTGATTTCCTTTTCAGCGATGACCCCTAACAGCTTGGTAGAGCCTGCCCCTGCACCAAAGGGGCGCTTCGTTTGAAAGGCGATATGTTGCGGGAGACGGTCAGCAAAGGCTTCCCTTAAAATCCACTTCCCTTTTCGCTCCGGTCCGTGAACTTTCCAATTGGTGGGAAGTTTCCTGCAGAAATCGGCGACTTTTTGGTCTAAAAAAGCTGCCCGGAATTCTAAAGAATGGGAGGCCATCAGCCTATCAAGTCTTTGTAATCCGGTATTATGCGCCACAGCAATTAGTTTATCTATGAGCTTGGTAAGCTCCTCTTCGCTATTCGCCTGTCTCATTTGCTCTTCATATCCGGCAAAAAACTCATCGGCTCCCTCTCCACTTAAAACACAGCCAGCATGTTGAGAAGCAAGCTTCGAGGCAAAGAAATGAGCTACAGCCCCACGCACATTATCCTCTTCAAAGGACTCCAAATAATAGATAGCCTCAGGTAAAGCTTTTCTTATTTCTTCTTCACCATATGTATATACGTAATGTTTAATGCCTAAATAGCGAGCTAAATCTTGAGCATAAGGAAGGTCTTCTCCTCCTTCTACGGTTACCGTAAAAGCCTTAATATCCGGCTGAATTTCTTTAGCCAGGCAGGTTATGATGCTGCTATCCAAGCCCCCGCTTAATATTACCCCCTCAGGAGCGTTATCTTTCATTCTTTTCTCTAGAGCTTCGGTAAACAAATTGACAAGGATTTTCTTTGCCTCTTCCTTAGTCTCAAAATCTGGGGTTTTTACCTTTGGGGTAAATTTTTGAAATCCAAGCCTGGCAGTATAAATATGCCCGGGCGGAAATTCCTTAATCTCCTGAGCTACCTCGGCGAGTGCTTTTGCCTCTGAAGCAAAGTAGAATTCCCCATCTTTGTATCCATAGTAGAGAGGTTTCACTCCCACCGAGTCCCGCGCCAGAACTAACTTCCCTGAGTCTAGTAGGACACAGGCAAAATCCCCGTCGAGCCTTTCTGCAAATTGAATCCCAAATTTCTCATACAGGGAGAGCAGGAGGGCTGCATCAGTAAGTCCACGGGAGGTGGCATTATAGAGGTGACCATCGAGGATAGCAAATTTGCCATCCGCATGGCTGTTTAGTTGACGTTGCTGCCTACTTTCTGATTCTAGCTTACAGCAACCTATTTTCGTATATTCTGTAGGGCTTGTCCAAGTCTCATGAGAGCCTCGGTGTCGAAGGCTTGCCAGCATGGTTTCTAATGCACTGGTATTGCCTTCTTGAACCCCAGCTATTCCAGCCATAAATAACCTTTTCTTAAGTTTCGCTCATCTGTGCTCCTGGTAAATAAATAAAAAGGTGTAACACGAAAACACCTCTAACTATCATAACCTCTGAGGAGAGGTGCTGTCAAGTTGAGACTTGATTGGTTGGAGGCTGAAGATTGTAGGATTAAGCTCACCATGCGGTCTATACCACCCAAATCTGGGGTGACTTCTATCTTGGCCAAGGGGAAAAGGCTGTGCAGAAAGGTAGTCACTGCTCTACCTTGCCCTTGCCCAATCTCCAAAAGCAGGCAGCCTTGAGGGCGAAGCTTACCACCTACTTGGCAGCATAGCTGGTGTATCTTCTCCAATCCGTCTGAGCCTCCATTTAATGCCAGTAGCGGCTCGAAATTGGCTGGATTCACCTGACGCAACTCTGATTGCTTAACGTAAGGGAGATTAGCCACCATTAGGTCAACAGGCTCAGGTAGAGGGTCAAGCATATCGCCCTGGAGAAGACGAATCCTATTTGCCACCCTATGTTTTTGGCAGTTAAGTAGAGCGACCTCAAGGGCAGAGGCTGATATGTCGGTGGCATAGATTTTAGCTTGTGGTAGGTTTAGCGCCAGGCTGATGGCAATAGCGCCACAGCCGGTGCCAATTTCAGCTATAGTAGACACAGGATAATTTTGAGCCAAGCTGATAGCCTTTTCTACCAGCAGCTCGCTTTCTGGTCGGGGGATGAGGACATTGGGGTCAACATAGAAATCAAGACCATAAAACTCCCGATGCCCGGTTATATAGGCTGTAGGCTCACCACATAGGCGACGTTTAATTAGATTCCAGAAGGTTTCCTCTTGCTGCGGGTCTAGCTCATGATTTAGTTCTGTGTATAGTTGAATTCGGCTTATTCCTAGGGTATGCCTCAGTAGCAGCTCGCACTCCAGCAGGGCATCTTCAATATTATTGGCAGCAAGGATACCACTAGCACGATTAAGCGCCTGCTTCAGGGTCACGCCAGTTGCTCCTCCAACCGCCTCGCCTGGTCATAGGTAGCTAGAGTGTCAATAAGTTCGTCAAGCTCCCCTTCTAAGATTTGAGGCAGGTTACGGAGGGTCAGACCAAAGCGGTGGTCAGAAACACGGTCTTGAGGGAAATTATAGGTTCGTATCTTTTCAGCACGGTCGCCAGTACCTACCTGGGAACGACGCTCCATGGTTATTTCCGCTTCTTGCTGGCGCTGCTCCATATCCAACAGTCGGGCTCGGAGCACGGACATTGCCTTCGTCCTGTTTCTTAGTTGCGAGCGTTCGTCCTGGCAGATAGCTACTATGCCTGTTGGCAGATGGGTGATACGGACTGCGGTGGCTACCTTATTTACATTCTGCCCCCCAGCCCCCCGGCTATGGTAAAAGTCAATTTTCAGGTCATCAGGATTGATGGAAACATCCACTTCATCAGCCTCGGGGAGGACAGCTACCGTAGCTGTTGAGGTATGAATTCTACCCGAAGATTCGGTGATTGGCACCCGTTGCACCCGGTGAACCCCTCTTTCATACCTCATTCGGCTGAAAGCACCCTTGCCTTTCACTTCAAATATGATTTCCTTAAAGCCACCAATGCCACTTTCATTACTATCAATAATGTCTATTCCCCACCCCTTAGATTGAGCATACCGACTATACATCCGAAACAGGTCAGCAGCAAACAGCCCAGCTTCATCGCCACCAGCCCCAGCCCGGATTTCCATAATGATGTCCTTGTCATCCTTAGCATCCTTAGGCAGAAGAGCAAGCCTTAGCTCTTCACCGAGACGCTCCTGCTGTGACTTAAGACTCTCTATCTCTTGCTTGACCAAAGCCGTCATCTCTTCATCCAGCCCATCACCTAACATTGCCCTCGTTTCTTCCAGCGACTTGGTGGTTGCCTTATATTCCCTATACTTTGTTATCAGGTCTTCAATGCTGGCTCTCTCCTGAGCTAGGCGCTGAAGCTGTTTCGGGTCAGACGCTACCTCAGGCGTAGCTATCTGCCGCTCCAGCTCCTGATAACGCTTTTCTACCTTTTCCAACTGGTTTAATAAATTCATACTACCTCACTTGTTATTATATCATAGCTCTAGATAGCACTCAAAACTAGGGTGCTTCCACCGTTGTCCCCGGCCAGATTTTGCTGCCCGACTCCAATTTACCGCCACCGACCACAGTTACACTATCACCCAAAATTGAGCCCTCTATAGTGCTATCGTCATTTAGGCAGCAGTTGTCGGCGACAACAGAGTTCCTTAAGTTAACCCCCTGTCCTAGCTGAACATTTCGCCAAATAATGGACTCCTCAATCACCGTATCTTCCAGAACCGTACCGCCAGAACCGATGACCACCAGCCCTATTAGCTTAACATTTTGCCCAATAGTGCAGTTACTGCCTATTACTGCCGGTCCCCTTATTTGGGCTGTAGGGTGGATATAGCTTTGCTCCCCAACCAGCACCTCCTCACCCCCAGGACAACTATACCGAGTGCTACTGCCACTGAATAAGTCCCGATGTAGCTGAAAGTATTTTTCTGGAGTGCCTATATCTATCCAATAGGCAGAGGAAGGATAGGCATAAATCGGCTCACCCCGGTCTAGAAGTAGTGGAAATAGCTCACGCTCAAAACTGAAATTAGCTTGATGTGGAATGTAGTTTAGGACTTCAGGTTCCAGAACGTAGGTACCGGCATTTATCATATTGGTAGTTACCTCACTCCACCTAGGCTTCTCTAGAAATCGTGTAACTCTGCCCTGGGCGTTGGTTTCTATTAAGCCGTAGCTGGTGGGGTCGTCCACTGGAGTAAGGGCAATGGTTGCCTTTGCCTTTCTTTCTTGGTGAAAGCCTATCATAGCCGAAATGTCCAGGTCAGTGAAAATGTCGCCATTTAGCACCAAGAAGGCGTCGTCTAAATACTTTTCAGCATTTTTTACTGCCCCAGCTGTTCCCAGAGGAGCATCTTCTACAGTATAGCCAAGCCTGATCCCGAACTGGCTACCATTGCCAAAATAGCCTTTTATAGGTTGCGAAAGATGTCTTTGAGCCAGGATTATGTCCCTTACCTGATGCTCGCTGAGATGGTGGATAACATGTTCCAAAAATGGTGTATTGAACACAGGAACCATAGCTTTAGGGGTATTGCAGGTAAGGGGAAGCAGTCTGGTTGCCTCTCCACCCACCAGAATAACTGCTTTCATGGCTATTCCTCAAGCACCAAGTAGGTTAGCACATCTTAGATTTTACCACAATCAGTTGCCTAGTGCTCTCGGCTGATATATTATGGGTTTGCCAGACAATTTCATCTCTCTCAAGGCTAATATTAGAGACTTAAATCTCTTGTAACCAATGTGTTATACTTAACCCGGAAAGGCAGAACATTGAAGGTAACAATTCCAGCCGGAATAAAAACGGGAATGAAAGTAAAATTAAGCAATGCTCGTCAGATAACCGATGGTCAGTCAGGAGACATCCTGATTCAAGTTAAGGTTAAATAAAGACCTTTATCTAAGAAAGGAGATTTTTTAAAATGTCTTTATATGCCTATTTTCACAAGCAGTTCGTTCCCCAATCCGAAGCCAAGATAGGAGTTATGACCAGCTCTCTTCACTACGGTACCGCCGTTTTTGAAGGCATCAGGGGTAACTGGAATAGCGAGCAACAGCAGATTTATCTCTTTCGTCTTAAAGAGCACTATCAGCGACTGCATCAGGGCTGTCAGGTGTTGAAGATTGACCTAGCCTATACTATTGATGAGCTATGCCAGATAACA
>Ga0209979_1003332_pt1 | contig 14271 bp, 10 predicted proteins | sample AnhtaG_FD_183114 | JGI IMG/M metagenome (GOLD analysis project Ga0209979, IMG submission 183114) | Deep subsurface microbial communities from Anholt, Denmark to uncover new lineages of life (NeLLi) - Anholt_01485 metaG (SPAdes) (version 2) | ecosystem: Environmental > Aquatic > Marine > Oceanic...
CGGCTTTATCGACGGCGATGAACATCTTTTCCAGCTCCTCGGGGGTATAGATGGACAGCCCGCAAGTATCGGGGCGGTCGGCATAAGGTTCGAAAAAGAGGGCAGTGCCGGCTCCCATTGAGCCATCGGCGAAGATCTTTATAACCCCCAGTTTGAGCATATTGTTCCCGAAGCCGGTGCAGAAGCCGAGGGAGGTTAACTTTTCAAACTCTTGCACTTCCCTCCACATATTGATGCGGACGGTCAGTCTTCCCTCCCTCCAGAACTTTAGATAGGTGGCGAAAGCCAGAGGGTCGGTGTTATCATGAATGCTGGTCACCCCGCATCGCTTCGCCTCATCCATCGCTGCCTCTGCCGCCTTGAGCCTTATCTCAGCCGACGGTGGGGGGATGACCCGCTGGACCAGCTCCATCGCTCTATCCATAAGGATTCCGGTCGGTTCCCCGGTGGCGGGGTCCTTGACTATGGTCCCCCCAGGTGGGGAGGGGGTATCTCCGGTGATGCCGGCTAATTGTAGAGCTTTGCTGTTAGTTAGGGCGATGTGCCCATCGAGCCGCTGAACGAAAACGGGGTGGTCGGGGGTGAAGGGGTCGATCCGCTCCCTGCGAGGGTGTTCCTTCACTGGCCATCGCTCATGGTCCCAGTTCCCACCTAATATCCATTCTCCTGAAGGAAGCATCTCAGCCCACTCTTTTATCAGATGGGCGAAGTCTTGGGCATCTCTGGCTTGGCGGAGGTCTACCCCCAATAGCCTCAGCCCGGCATCCATAAAGTGGGTGTGAGCATCGATAAAGCCAGGGAGGACCAGCTTGCCTTTGAGGTCGATCACCTGGGTGGTCTCGTCTATAAAGGGCTTTATTTGCTGATTGGTCCCCACGGCGATGATTCTATCCCCTTGGACTGCCACCGCTTCGGCTACCGGTCGCTTTTCATCAACGGTCCACACCTTCCCGTTTATCAGGGCAAGGGTTGCCCCTCCACGGGTTTTAGGGTTCTGTCGGCATCCCCCAATGATGAGGACTGCCACAAAGATAGCTATTATGAGTGGGTGAGCATAAACTCTAATCATCTCCCTGTTTCTCACCAGAGAGTAAAATCTGGGTTTCATACTGTTCGTAAAAGACTAATCACCTCACCTAATTTGCTTGGCATTTTTGGGCATCAGTTGTCTTGTTCCCATCTTATTTTTATTTGGTGGCAACCTCGAGTATGTCTATGTTTCTTTTTCTCAACTCTTCCAAGAACTTATCATAGAGTTTTCCTGCTATACAATTTTCTGGTGGCACTATGCCTTTCTGCTTTATTTCTCCTCGCCCCATGAATCTCGCTCCTATTGCGGCAGAGAATCCGGTAACCCTTGCCATAGAAGAAATTCCATTATTGGTATCCGCTTCATCCCATAAATAGTAGTCAATTCTCATTTTCTGTCCATCTTTGGTTCCGGTCACCGTGTTCCACATAACGCATACATCGGTATCACCCTCTAATGGCTTGAGCTTGGGTTCTATAATAGATAATAAGAAATCACGAGGTGCTATCTTCACACCTTCAAATTCCACAGGCGTTATATCAAGCAATCCACACTCCTTGAGAACCTCTATTCCTTGCCAATGACCCGGCCATCTGACAGTCTTTTCAGCAAATTCTTTAAGCTGTGGTCTGGTAAAAATGAAACTGGGCATACCGGGTGTGATTGCGCACTCTAACTCCTCATCCTTGCCGAATTTTGTGAACTTGAAGTTTTCACGGTCACTGGTGGCTTCTACTTCCACAATCTCACCGTTCTTAATCACATTCACCTTAACCATATATTCCCTTAAAACATGACTGAATGCCCAGGTGATCATGTATTTTAGTGGATGTCTTCTGGCGGCTTCCTTTGAGGGAATACCCCCGACCCTTGCTATGGCTGACTCTGCTTGGTCCATTTTTCTAATACCCTCGCCAAGCGTGATATTGCTTAAACCGGGGGCAAAACCTATTCCATCAAGGAATGTCACGCCGTTCTCTATCGCTCTTTTATGGAGCCATTCTCCATAATCTTCAATGGTCGTTCCCTCTGGAATCTCTAATCCCTCTATTTCATATTTATCTGGTCCTCTATGATACTCTTCCAGCAGGTCAACAATATTCAATCCAGCCTCAATCGCTGTGTCAACAACCTTATAGCTTGTCCTCCTATCGGGTAGTGCAAGCACACCAACATCATATTGTTTCATCAATCTTTTAGTATCTTCCCGGTTGGCGATGTCAAGGACATGCAATAACACCTTATCACTATTTACCCACTTTTTCGTCTTCTCAAGGGCGTGTTCCCGTCTGCCCACAAGTCCTACTGCTTCAACCTCATCATCTTTGATTAAATCCCAGGCAACCGCAGGACCAATCATTCCTGAGCCTCCAAAAACTAATATTTTCATAGCTTTTTTCTCCTTGATTTTTTTGTGAACGTATTCTCCCTGTGCTGAGAATTAAGCTACTATATTTTAAGAATACTGAACTTACACCAATCTCATACTAATATTACCCTAAAATAGAGTAATGTCAAGAGGAGCAAAAATCATTCATTACTTGAGCAAATATTGACTTTCCTGCAAACTTTTTTGAGTTGAAATTACTTGAGGTATTCAATAATATGCCGAGTTTATTGGCTAAAACGGCACTTCCGCTTTTGTAACATTGATTTAGCTGCTTGAAAATTTTCAAACAACCAATGCCTCAACTCGCTCCTGTGCCAACAGGTATTCCCTTTCTTTCGTTTAAAGTGCTTAATTACAATTATCTATATGAAATACTGTTCTCTATATAAGATTAATTTTAGCCTTTTCTCTCTATCGAGGAAGGAGGAGATTGAAAAGATTGATGGGGTGCGGGTTGTTCAATCCCTCCCCTTTACCCGTGAGCTAACCATTTATCTGGGAAATCCCTTGATTTTTTCTTTCTCATTGGGATAAAATTTAATTATCATACTTATAGGGGAAGGTAGTTTTATATTTTCTGAGGAGGTGTAAGATGTTTGAGCTTGCTCAGGTGCGGCGTCAGTTCCCGGAGCTTTCTGTGGCCACTTATCTTAATAATGCTGCTCAATCGCTGATTCCTGTTCAGTCCCGCCAGGCGATGATAGATACCCTCTCCCACCGCTCCCTTCCTGGCGAGGAGAGGGTTAGTCTCCGTCAACAGACCGAGCTGGAGACCCGGAGGAAGATTGCCCGCCTGCTGAACGCCTCGTGGGAGGAGATAACCATGGTTACCAATACCTCCGAGGGTCTGAACATCATCGCCCAAGGTGCCCCCCTCAGGTCGGGGGATAACATAGTGGTTCCTGACAATGAGTTCCCCGCCAATCTCATCCCCTGGCTCCACCTGAAGGAGAGCAAGGGGGTGGAGGTGAAGCTGGTTCCCAGCAGAGGAGGGTTTGTATTCTTTGAGGATATAAAGGAGTATGTCAATGCCCGCACCCGGCTCCTTGCCCTCAGCCATGTCGGCTGGGTCAATGGCTTCCGCCATACCTTACAGCAGATAGGGGAGTATTGCCATCAGCGGGGGATTATATTTGTGGTCGATGCCATCCAGTCGGTGGGGGCTTTGAGCATCGATGTCAAGAGATGTAAGGTCTCCGCCCTCACTGCCGGGGGGTACAAATGGCTCCTCTCACCCTGCGGGACCGGCTTCCTCTATTTGGACAAAGCGCTTCTGGGCTCCATTAAACTCACCTACCTCAGCTATCTCAGCATCAGCACTGAGCCAGAGGATTTCTGCTTCCAGATTGACCTTCGCCCCGATTCCTCCCGCTTCAAGCTGGGCTCCGTTAACGATGTGGGAATAGCAGCTATGGAAAAGTCGCTGGAGCTTATTCTGTATCTGGGAATTGAGCATATAGAGAGCCATCTCCTTCATCTGACCGACCTATTAGCAGAGGAGCTTCAGAAGAGGGGCTACCGGATTATCAGCCATCTTGACCCCTCTCATCGCTCATCTATCCTCACCTTCGAGGCAAAGGGGGATGCAGCGGAGCTTTATCAGAAGCTGGTGGACAACCAGATTATAGCCTCTCTCCGCGGGGGAGGTCTAAGGGTTTCTCCCCACTTTTATAACAGCGAAGAGGATATTGCTCGCCTGTTAGAATTTCTGTAAGCTGAGGGTTACCTCTTTTGCTCTATCTTCACCATCCCCCCTATCTCCAGCACCTTAATGTAGTTCTCCACATCCGGCAGAGGAATGGGGCGGAACTCGGCGCTCAGGATGTTTCTGATGTCTATGATGCTCCTCTTGTTGTCGATCAGGTTGCGGGCTTCGAACTGCTCATCGGAACTCAACTTGGAGGTGGGTAACTCCTTCCCCCGCAGCCGCTCCTCAAAAGTGAAGAAGTTGAAGAAACCCTTCATCTCCTCGGTGCGGATGGGGACCAACTTAGCGAGCCTGTGCTCCTCATCGGTGAGGGTAACCCTATTTGCCTCTACCCCCTTTTGCTCCGCCTCCATAGCGTAGTTAGCCTGCAGGTCCGCCTGGTCGAACCTCTCCTTGGAGGCGAGGTTGTTGATGACCTTATCCAGATAAGCTGATATCTCCTTGTTGTCTTTGATGAAGAACCTGATCGACTCCAGTGCCCCCATTTCTCGGAGATAGCCCTGATGGATTATGTTCTCAGCCTCTTTGTAAGCCTGATACAGCTCCTCTGGCTTGGCATACCTGAGCATCTCCAGGGCTCGCTTCTTGTCGGAGCCGATCCGTCCCAGAGCGCGGCTGCTACATTCGGAGATGAGGTCGAGCGCCTGGCGGTCGGAGGCAGAGGTCATAAACAGGGCGGAAGCAACAGAGATGAAGGATGCCCTTTTAAGCTGGGTGGGGTCGGATTTATCGGGTCTATCCTTATGAGTATGATACCAGAGGTCGGGCCAGGCATTCAGTATCACCGCCGGAATCCCTATGCCCCGGTCAAGGAAGACCATATGGTCGCTGGCTCCGTAGTATCTTTCGATGTTGTAATAGAAGGGGTCGCGAGTCCCGTTGGGCGATAGGATGGGTTTGGTAAATCCTAAGGGGCGGTTATTTACTATCTGGCGGTTGGTCTCCCCCACATATTCAATAAAGTGCTCTAGCACATCGTTCAGGTAGCTGGGGTGGGAATAAGGGGTTCGGTGGAGATGGAAGCTACCTTGGTTCAGACTGAGGCTCTCGCCCACCATATCCTCATTGATGTTGGCGAACCACCTCTTGACCACCTCGGGGTGATGCTGGATGTAGGCTAAGGTTCCCTCAAACTCCGCAACCCAGAGGAAGCGGATGGAGCGGCGGAGGGCTGGGATTTTCCCTTCCTTGACGAGCTTGTTGAGCACCCGGGCGGTCTCCAGTATAGCGACGCTCCCGCTGATGTTATCGTTAGCTCCCTGCTTGGCAATCCCCTCGAAGAGGTGGGCGGTGAAAAGGAGTTCTTCGTCAGGAAGCTCCTTTCCGGGGATGCGGGCGGTGACCACATCCAGATGATAGGGGTAAGTGGTGCTCTGGCATAAGGCGTGGAGGACAACCTTCTCGCCTTGCTCCAGGAGGCGGCGGAGTATGTCGTTCATTCTGACAGAGATGGCAAAGGCAAAGGTGGGCTCCTTTCCTCCCTCTGCTACGGCGGGCATAAAGCCTCCTATACTGTTCCAACCTACCTGGTCGGGGTCAAACTCCGGATTGCTGGAGTTGGAGACCACCACCCCCAGGGCTCCCTTCTTCATCACCGCTATGGAGTGGACTGCCGAGGCGGAACTGGTAGCCAGGACAATCTTCCCCTGGACATCCTTCCCCTCATAATATTTTTCCTGGTTGCCCGGACCGACATAGACCAGCTCGGCGGTTACATCCGAGGTGCGGCTTCCGGTAGCCAGGCAGGCGGGTATCTCCTCCAGGCAGGTCAGCTTGCGGTGTTCGGGCTCCACCATCCATAGCTCGGCACTTTCGGCATCCCAGACCTCGTTCCCGAAGAATGGGGGGAACTTCTCAATGGCTGCCTCTTCAATGCCGTATTCCTTGAGCTTCTTGAGGATGAAGTCGGCTTCGTAGAAGGTCCCCTCATACTCCTCCGAGGTTCGGTTGCGGTTGACACCGGACAGGAGTATTTCGTTCTGGAAAGGGATGTCGCCGGAGACCTCGTTGATGATGAGGTCGATCAGCTCCTCGGGCAACAGGGGGTTGGGCTTCACCAACCTCCGTTGCTGGGCATACACCTGGGGAGTGGAGAAGATTAACAATATCAAGGGGATAGCTATTACCAATAGCTTTAGATAACACCTTGAGCTTCTCATAAATGCTTACCTCCTTCCTTAAGGCAATTCCTTTGGTCCCTTTGCCAATAGATCTATCGGTTGCTAATAGTTGGCTCCCTTTTCGCTAATGGGGGCTCCAGAGCACCTATTAGCCCCGATAATTTTAGGGGATAGTTTGCTCCAAGTCAAAGGGTTTAATGGTAGTTTAAAAAAATTCTTGATTTCCTGGGGAAAATATGCTATATGAAAAAGAGTGCCTCTGTAGCTCAGTCGGTAGAGCGAGGGACTGAAAATCCCTGCGTCGGTGGTTCGATTCCGCCCGGAGGCACCATTTTTTGTTGGGTATAGAGCACACCTGGTATTTGAAGCACTCCAAGGCTATTTTTATTTTAAGAGGATTTAGTTCTAGTTAAGGTCTTAATGAGACCTAAAGGCACATGACAAATTATTCTCTTATTATTCCATGAGCGAGCAGTGCTTCTTCAGTGTAAAGGTCTTTGTTGCTGGCATTAAACTCGTGCTTGACCTGAATCAGCAATTTATCCAGAGTATAAAGTTGCCATGAAATTGGAATAAATGCTCTTCTTCCTTTTCTTTCAGCTGTATCCAGTTCAAAACTCATTAAAAGATGGAAAGCATCCTTGGTAATCTTTGGGTCTTTAGATGGAGAAAAATAGAAGGTTCTAAAAGTCTGTTCTTTGGTAAGGGTGTTATAGGTCTTGCAGTCCAAATATACGGTTCTATTATGTTCATCTTCTATTTGAATATCTGGATAACCTGCTGCTTTCCTTTTGCCACTTTTAGCAATGGGTTTATCCGCTTTTAACCCAACATCTCTGAGGGCTTCAACGACAAAAGGTTCTATATGATTGCCCGCCTCATTAGGTCTTGCTGCAAATACTCCCTCTTTAAAAACATTTTTACCTGCAACTTGGGCAGCTTTGCTAAGTTGATTTAATAAGTCCTTGTTTTCCTCAACCGATGATTCAAAAGTCAAAACCTTAAAACCAGTGAGTGTCTTAATCGCAAGGGGGAAGGGTATTCCCTTCAATGGCTCTAAGAATTTACTTATGACTTGCTCAAGCTGCCTAATGTACTCTTCTTGATCATTCATAATTGTCTTCCAGCACTTTTTCTAATAAGATTATCCCCGAATCTGTTTCGATAATTTTTTCTGGATCTTCCTCTTTTAGTACCTCGTTCCCCCTAACCATTTCCTCAGGAAACACATAGCGATATCCAGCCTTTAGCCAAAATGATAGGGCCAACTTTGATGGTGTTACAGGAACGACTATTTTTCTTGTGTTCCTCTCAATGGCAAATTCTTCGAGCTTTTGAAGAAGATTAGAACCAATACCACATCGCTTTTTCAGGGCAAAAATCTGAAAAATTGAGATGCAATATTCATCTATGACAAACTCAATCTCTCCAAATTCAGACGATACAGTACCCGACTCTTCATATATCCGAATGTCCATCCTCTTTCGCCTACTTACGTAAAATCAAAATATTTTCCTTTTGCATAACGTTATAAAGCCCAAAGATAATCTTATCTATATTCCTTACCAGCTTAAATCCTATTTTCTCGGCGTGAGCTATTGTGAATTCAACGGTTTTTACTTCACTGCCGAGATAAGTTGCGTTGCCAATAACTATTACAGCATATTTATTAAGTTTTAAGACCCTAAACATCTCTTTCAAACTTTTCGCCATATCTTCGTTATATAGTTCGATTTTTACCCGTCCTTTGCCCCTTACTCCGATAAATTTCTCTCTAATACCGGGAAGATTATGCCCCAATGCCTTTAAGGCATGGGCATCGTTTGCAACATAATCCAAGGCAATAGAATAGGGAGGGGAAGTTATTATGCCATCAATACTTTCAGAGTCTAAAGGTAACCCTCTTGAATCTCCAACCCTTATATCCATTTTTCCCAGATTTAGATTAAGCTTTTTTGTAATATCAACATAGTCTTTAACGGAAGCGACCATAAGTTCAAGGTTTTTCAAGAAAGCTCTGGAAAAATCTTTTCCTCTCCGTGCCACATCACTTATGGCAACTAACTTAGCCATATTATAAAAGTTTCTAACCTTCTCATCAGGTATTGATTCGATAGCTTCATCAAGGGATTGATTTTCAAGATTGAATAAGGTTAATCCCATTCTGTTGGTTACTTTTTCTTTCCATTTTAAAATTTCCGATAAAACAGCAAAGGATTCTGTTTTCACCTTACTTTGAAGAACGCAAAGAGGCGAGATGTCGATACCAATGCAGTTTATTCCTAACAGTTGGGCTTCAACTGCTGTTGTTCCACTTCCTATAAAAGGGTCAAGAACTGTATCTCCTTGTTCCAGTTGGATAATATTCAAAAGGGCTCTTATCATCTGAGGATGGAACTTACCTTTATAAGGATAAATCCAATGGGTTAGGTATTGATTTACTGAACGGGTTCTGTTTTTCTGTATAATGTGAAAATAATTTGTATATCTTCCTTTAATAAACTTGAAATAGGCTGATTTTCTTTTAAGCTTTTTTTCGTCTGGTGTGTCCAGTAGTCTAAATTCCCGAAGCCCATTTGTAACTTCGAATCTTACACCTAAAGATTGCAATTCGAGTTGCGCTAAGGCTAACTCATATATGAATTGCACATTATCAAGAAGAACTATTTGTTTATCTTGGGGCAATCGTTCTGTGCTATATGCCCAGAAAGTATCTAAATCTTTTGCTCTTTCGAGCATTCTTTTCCCTTTAAAGTTTTTTGTTTCATTTATCATACCTTCTCCTTCACATCAAATAGAATGATAATTATAAATACTAAATTCTTATTGATAGGCTACATTATATCAACTCCCTTATGGATTATCAATAACAAAGTGTGATTCTAAAAGCTGCAATTGCCATCACGGTGGTGATGGATAGGGTTTTAGTGGTGGTAAGTTTTAAAGATTTTTGATAAAATTGATTTTAGCAAGATGGTATTTTCTTTATCGGGCAATTTGTCATTAGCCTTAAAGCTCTCCAAGGCTTGAAGGGTTCTTTTTAAGGTAAGGGGGTTAAGTGATGGGAAATCGGGCACTCATACGCATAGAGCTGCCGGGGGTTAAATTGTATCGCCGGGGCAAGGTGAGGGATATATTTGAGCTGGGCGACTCTCTTCTGATGGTCGCTTCCGACAGGATTTCCGCCTTCGACCATGTCCTCGGCAGCGGCATCCCCGACAAGGGGAAGATTCTGACCCAGCTATCCCGTTTCTGGTTCGATTACACCAGAAATCTCATCCCCAATCACCTTATCAGCACCAAGGTGGAGGAGTTCCCCGACGAGGTCAAGCCCTACCGCTCTCTCCTCCAGAAGAGGTCTATGCTGGTGAAGAGAGCTCGCCTCATTGAGATTGAGTGTGTGGTGAGGGGGTATCTTTCGGGTTCGGGATGGCGGGAGTATAAGGAGAAGGGGTCGGTTTGTGGGATAAGGCTTCCTGCTGGGCTGACCAAATCGGCTCCCCTGCCGGAACCCATCTTCACCCCGGCTACCAAAGCCACCACCGGGCACGACATCAACCTCACCCTCAATCAGATGGTAGCCCTGGTAGGCAATGAGTTGACCGAACGGCTCCAGGAAGTCAGCCTGAAGCTCTATCAGGAAGCCTCCCGTTACGCCAGAGAAAAGGGGATAGTAATAGCCGATACTAAGTTCGAGTTCGGCTGGTGGGACGACTCCCTCCTGCTAATTGACGAACTCATTACCCCCGACTCCTCCCGTTTCTGGCCCCTGGAGGGCTATCAGCCGGGGGAGGACCAGCCCAGCTTGGATAAGCAATATGTGAGGGACTATCTGGAAAGCATAGAATGGAATAAAGAGCCCCCCGTCCCCACCCTACCACCCGATGTGGTTGAGAATGCCAGAGGAAAGTACCTCGAGGTCTACCGCATCCTCACTGGGCGGGACGACATCACCTGAAGAGCTGTCACCCCTCCTGCAGAGCTTCCCTCTCGGGAACAAGGTACTCCTTCTTCCATGTCTCCCGGGTCAGCTCCCTCACCCGATCCCCGTAGCCAACCAGCCCCTTGTAGTAGCTGTTATCAGTTAGGGCAGAGGCTGCCGATTTGTCTATGGGATGGGCTTTATGATGCTCCACAATGCCCCGCATAACCCGGTGATGGTCTCTAATGGGGCAGGGGGTTATCTGGTTTCCCACCTCAGTGGGGGGTTTCATAAAACCGTAAGCGTATTGCCACTTTCTTATAGAGGTGAAGAAGGGGGAAAAGAGGATGGTGTTTAAATCCCCTCCCTGATGGTAGACCTCTTTGATATTGTGGGTGGAGTAGGGGACAAAGACGCAGGGGGCTACATCCCCTTTCCAGTTTATATAGAAGTAGCCACCATCGGGTCTTCCGGCAGAGATGCATCCATTGCTCAGTGGTCCGCTGTTCCAGAAGTCGGCTATGAAGTATCGCTTTTCTCGCACCAACCTCTGCACCCGCTGGTACATCTCCAGCCGCTGCTCTGGGGTGACTAATAGTTCAAGGGTATAGCTTCTTCCAATCGGCATATATTGGAAGAGCCAGCAGTAGAGCGCCCCCTGTTCCTTAAGATAGAACTCGGCAAATTCATCGCTGGTTACCAGCTCGGCGTTCTCCCTGGTAGCGGTCACCGAGATGCCAAAGGGAACACCCACCTCCCTCAGGTTATGGAAAGCCCGCAGTATCTTTTCATGTACTCCTGCCCCCCGACGGGCATCAGTCTCCCTTTTCAATCCCTCCACCGAGATAGCGGGGCTGATATTGGCTACTTCAGCCATCCGCTCAGCTACCTCAGTGCTTATAAGGGTGCCGTTGGTATACATAAGGAAGAAGTTGTCTTGATGAGCGGCTGCCAGGTCCAGAATTCCCTTCCCCTGGCTCCGCCACATCAGGGGCTCTCCTCCAGAGATTACGGTGAAGTGCGAGCCCCACAGATTTTTCTTCTCCCTCAATATCCGGTCCACTATGTCGTAGTCCAGGCTTTCCGCCCTTTCGCTGGAGCTACTGGCATAGCAACCCACACAGCGGAGGTTGCAACCACTATAGGGACTGATGGTCACAAATTTGGGAGGATTGAAGCCATGTTCCCGGTGGAAACACTTCCCCTTTTCCGCTGCCGGTAATAGAACCCTCCCCCCCACCTCCTCGAGGAGATGCTTCCTCACCCGGGGTGAGATAAGCCCCTCCTTCCAGGCTCTGATGAAGGAGCGAAGCATATTGGTTACAATATAATATTTATCCTCTTGAGAGCGGCGGGGGCACTTGTTATGGTTGACCTCCACCACCCTTTTGTAAATCTTCCGTTCCACCAGCTCCAAAGCCAACCTTCTTAGCAGGTCGATTCCCACAACAGCGTTTATCATACCGACTATCGGTATCCTTCTCAGAATCTTTTTTGAATTATCCATCCTTGCATCCCCCCCTTTTAAAGTTTCTATTCTCCTTTTAAACCTTGGCTCCCCCCTTTTCCAAAGGCGAATAAGTCAGCTTCTTTACCTGGATGGAGGAGCAGCCTCCTGACAAGCTCTATTGCTGGGTTCCCCGGAGAAATAGCTCCACCAGAGCGTTAGATCTGGCAGCCAGGGAGCCTTTGCTCGGATTGGACAGCCACATCAAGGTAAAAGTATTCAACATACCTGCCAGGGTGTGAGAGGTCTCCTTGGGGTCAACCCTCTTCAATTCACCCCTGCGGATGCCCTTTCTTATGATCTCGGAGATGGAGTTGAGATAAGAGTTGTACTTTCTGCCTATGCGCTCCCTCAAGGTATCCTTCTCCCCCTCTTCCAGACCGAATTTTTCCGCCATGAGGAGCTTGAAGAAGTGAGGGTGTTCCTCGAAGAAGGTCATCTGAGCCCTGATGAGGGCTTTTATCTTCTCGACGCTGGAAGAGACTTTGACTACCGCTTCCTGCACATTGTCGATTAGTAGCTCCAACTTTTCCTCAATCAGGGTGAAGTAGAGTTCTTCCTTGCTCCTAAAGAATCGGTAGATGGTCGCTAGGGCAAACTCCGACTCCTTGGCTATCTGCGACATCGTGGTCTTGAAGAAGCCCTGCTCGGCAAAGAGCCTCTCCGAGATGTTCAGCAGGTATTCCCTCCTCAACCTTCTCTCGCGAGTTCTTCGTCCTCCGCCTTCCATTGCGAGCCTCCTTTTTCCATTGAGTGAACAATGATTATTTTAGAATCTCTATTTTAATAATAGAATAATTATTCTACTTTGTCAAGAAAAAAATCCCCTCACAGGGCTTTAGGCATAAAAAAGGAGGAAAGGAATTAATAAGGGTTGGGGTGGTTTTAAGGGCTATGGCTCTCTGAGGTATGCGTTCATCACCCTTTTGATGTAATTTATAGTCTCGGGGTAAGGGGGGACCCCTCCAAACCGCTGCACCACCCCCTCCCCGGCGTTGTAAGCAGCCAGCGCGAGTTCCACATTCCCGTTGAAGGTCTCCAACAGATACTTCAAGTACCTGACCCCCACCTCCAGGTTCAGTTGGGGGTTGAAGGGATCCTGGACACCAAACCTGGTGGCTGTTTCGGGCATCAGCTGCATCAACCCCATAGCCCCCTTGGAAGAGACCGCCTGAGGATCGAAGTTCGATTCCACTTTGCAGATGGAGTTCACCAGACGAGCATCCACCTTGTATCTACGGGCAGTGCTGAGAATATAGGGTAGGAGCTTATCCTTAGGGGATTCCTTGCTATACTGAGAAGCTGGCTTTTCCCATCGGAGTTCCTTTATCAGTCTCAGGGAGCACTCAATGACCCCTCCACTTTTTAGCAGAAGAATGGCTTGGTCACCTTTAAACTGGCAACATTTAACCTCCAGCCACCTCCCGTTAGTAAAAACCACCACATCCCCGCCTAACAAGGAGGAGCACAGTAAAACTCCTACACATATAAAAATAGGGAAAAGCCACCTGTATTTCATAACATCACCTTTGCATATGTATTCTATAAGGTGAGGGGGCAAAAGTCAATCCCTCGGGGAAAAGTTTAAAAAAGCCTTGACAAAGTCGGAAGAAAGCGCTATATTAAATACGGACGTTTAGAGATCCATATTGTTTCTGTTGACAAGCCGATAAAAGCTCTTTTTGTCAAGCTTAAGTTGACTGATCTCAAAAAGAGCTTGACAAGAGGGATATTGTGGTCTAATATAGTGAAGTTATCTTCGCTCTTTGAAAATTGAATAGGGCGTGTCCTCGGGTCAATTTCTGACTTGAACACAAAGCCGCAAGGCTTTGAACCAAGTGGAGAGTTTGATCCTGGCTCAGAATGAACGCTGGCGGCGTGCCTAACACATGCAAGTCGAACGCGAAAGCCCTGCTTGCAGGGCAAGTAGAGTGGCGAACGGGTGAGTAACGCGTGGGTAACCTGCCCCCCAGTTGGGGATAACCTTGCGAAAGTGGGGCTAATGCCGGATAAAATCCCCTTTTCCTCGGAAGGGGGGATCAAAGATGGCCTCTGATGCAAGCTATCGCTGGGGGAGGGGCCCGTGTCCTATTAGCTAGTTGGTAGGGTAATGGCCTACCAAGGCGACGATGGGTAGCCGGCCTGAGAGGGTGTTCGGCCACACTGGAACTGAGACACGGTCCAGACTCCTACGGGAGGCAGCAGTGGGGAATATTTCGCAATGGGCGCAAGCCTGACGAAGCGACGCCGCGTGGACGATGAAGGCCTTCGGGTTGTAAAGTCCTGTCGGGTGGGAAGAAAGGTATCAGCTTTAATAAAGCCGATACTTGACGGTACCATCCAAGGAAGCCCCGGCCAACTCCGTGCCAGCAGCCGCGGTAATACGGGGGGGGCAAGCGTTATTCGGAATCACTGGGCGTAAAGGGCGTCTAGGCGGTCGGACAAGTCGTGGGTGAAAGCCCCCGGCCCAACCGGGGAAGTGCCTGCGAAACTGTCCGACTTGAGGTCGGGAGAGGAAAGTGGAATTCCCAGTGTAGCGGTGAAATGCGCAGATATTGGGAGGAACACCAGTGGCGAAGGCGGCTTTCTGGAAC
>Ga0209979_1003333_pt1 | contig 14269 bp, 13 predicted proteins | sample AnhtaG_FD_183114 | JGI IMG/M metagenome (GOLD analysis project Ga0209979, IMG submission 183114) | Deep subsurface microbial communities from Anholt, Denmark to uncover new lineages of life (NeLLi) - Anholt_01485 metaG (SPAdes) (version 2) | ecosystem: Environmental > Aquatic > Marine > Oceanic...
GACCATTTTATCTTCCCGTTTAAGAATTTTGATCGCAGCCCTCATTTTTGGAAGCTTCTTTCCTATTTTCGTTTAGGAGAATTAATCCAGTAATGGGAGCAAAGAAAAATCCAAGAAAAAACCATAACCAGGGATTACGGTTCGTTGTTTGAGCCCAATATGCGCAGAAGATTCGAAAAAGAAAATGCACTAACGCCACTGATGCATAGTTGCCATTCTCCATAATTATCTCTTCCCATAAAAATTAATACGCGATCCAACCTACAGAGTATCTTTAACTTTAAGGATAAAAATGTAATCCTTCGGCAAAAACGTTTCTACCCCTATGATTTCAAAACCTGCTTCTCCAGCCGCTTTTTCAACTCTTTCTTTAATGGTTGGTCTATTCGGATCAATTTTTTCTCCAACGAACTCCCTTTCCATATCAATTTCTGAATCGATCGGATCGACGATAACCAAAGGCGCACCGGGTTTAAGACCAGATTTTAGATTCTTGAACAGAGAACCCGGTTTATCTAAACCATGAAATACCCAAACCATAAATGCCATATCCAGAGATTTTCTAGGAAAAAGCGGGTCAATCTCTTTTCCAAGAATTGTTTCAACGTTGACGATGTTTTCATGCTGACATCGATCACGAAGAACGGAAAGAGCGTTTTTATCGATATCGTTGGCGAAAATCTTTCCTTTGTGTCCTACCCGGCGTGCCAGGTGGACCGTATAACGGCCATGACCGGCGCCGATTTCACCGATTATCATTCCCGGTTTAACTCCGATTGCATCCATAACTTTTTCCGGCGGTTGAAGCTTCTCATTTATGCTTTCCTCCCATTCTGCTTGACGTTTGCTCACAACTTCCGGAGGAATTTCATGTCTTTTTGATATCTTATTTGTTATTTTCCAGCCATCTAAAAATTTATAGACCGACAGGAAATCTGTAAACTCATGAACTTGATTATTGGAAATATCGACTTTTGCAATCGCAGCATTTCCCTCAATTCCTAACACCTGTATTTCAGCAGTTGTTCTATTATTCCAATCCGGCCGGAGCCATTTTTCGCGATTTAACAATATTATCCATTGCCGCAAAGTCGTTATGACCAACCTTTCATGACGCATGCCTTGCCAAGTAAAACTTTCATGAAATCCTTTTTTTAAGACGTCAATATCAATATTATTATGAGCAGCTCCTATGTAGGATTCTTTAACGAGTTTGACTATAGCTTCCTTATCTTCCTCTGTTGTCTGAGCAAAACATTGGGCAACAAAAAATAGTGCTAATCCTAATACAATGATCAAACTCTTTGTTTTCATTTTGTGTCCTCCTAATAAATTTATGGAAAAAAGGTCTTTTCCAGTCTTATTCGGCTTTTGGTGGATTTCCCCACTATAAGTATGACTTTCATCACTGACTCGATGATGAGATCCGGCTGTCTCATTGGAATCATATGGTCACTTTCTTCCGCCACAATCAGAATTGCACCCTTAATCGATGCAGTCAATTGTTCGTGTGACAGCCGCCAAGCTTCTTGTTCCTCGGTTTTTGGGAAGAATGGTCTGCCGCTGGTAATCACCACAACCGGGATATCTGAAGGGATAGATGTCTTACGCATGATCTCCATTTTGGGGCCCAAACCATCTCCAACCATGCGAACCATGGCACGTTGAATTTTTGTGAGCTTATCCGGCTGAGAAGTGTCGAATGGAAGTTTTCCTGTCATAGGGTGGTTATCGAGATACTCCATGCCGAGCAGGTCCACAAACTCGTTTGTAAACGGATCGACAAATACTATCCCTCGTACAGCCTCAGGGTGTTCACTGGCAATCAAGCGGATCATCCAACCCCCAAATGAATGGCCGACCAGGATGAGATCTTTATACAGATTGAGTTTCTGGAGTCCCTGCAATAGCCATTCGACCTCTTCACGCATATCATGGGGGGTTTCTGGCAGATCGCTCTTTCCAAATCCGGCGCGATCGTAGGAAACAATGGTGGCTCCCGTCTTACGTGCAAGTTCCGGTGCCAGATTATTCCATTCTCTAGAGTCCATACCGCCTCCAGCTTCAAGGAGAATGGTTAGGCTTCCACCTTCAATAACCTGGAAGTTTAGACGATATTTTCCAACCTGAACCAAGGTCTCGACGGTCTCAATTTCTTGATTGAACAGCGGATATGATGCCTGGGCCGGTGACACACCTAATGTCCAAAATGAAAGGAAAAGTGCCACAATCATGAAGTTTCTGATTTTCTCCCATCTCATGCCTTTCCTCCTTTCAGTCTCTAATTTTCAATATTTCTTTAAAATCATTCAGGATTGTTTCGAAATGGTTAAGTGTTGTTGGACAATGATCCATATGCAAGAAATAGGCCAATTGATTTATCGGGGTTTATAAACGGTCCTTCAGCTCTAAGTGTCCATTACTGAACACTCAATATCCATTATCGAACAGAAATCCTTTTCCTGGCAGCCAACAACGCAGTTTTAATAATTTGCCCTTTGATTTATAATCGTGTCCAAACTTAAATCGTTGAGGGAAAAATGAAAAAATCATTAATGGCTGTCTTTCTGTTTTCAGTAGTATTGATAGCGATGGCAGCCTGCAGCAAAAACAGGCATATGTTAGATTGTGAGACGTATGTTGAGGCTGTCGATCCGTCCCCTGATGAGACAGCCGATTGGGAGGCGATTGAACCTGGACTCCATGCTTCAATAGGTTCTATCGATAAGCATTACTTTCGGAGTTCAATCCCACAGATGGCACAACAAAACAAGTGGAAAGGAACAGCCTGGCGTGGAGAAAAGGTGTCAGCTCAGATGGTGTTGTGGTCCAGGGATCCCGTCGAGCAGGTGGAGTGTGGATTTTCAGAATTTATCGATGAAAACGGGCAGAGGCTATCTGCCCAAATTGCCCAGACCAGATTCGTTCGGTATATCATCACCGATGAATTTGCCGATGGCTGCGGCAAGCGCAAACCTGAAGATTATGCGGCATTTTTGTATCCAGATGTTTTGGATAATGTGGGGTGTTATCACATGGAAGGAAAAACGGCACGTCCTGCCTGGATCACAATTCAGGTACCGGCAGACGCTGAACCCGGAATCTATAAGTCTACCATGAGTCTCTATGCGCATGATCAGAAAACCCGATCATTCGAGTTTACGCTGGAAGTGCTGCCCCCATTATTACCTCCTGGAACACAATGGGAATTCCATCTCGATCTGTGGCAAAATCCTTATGCTGTCGCCCGTGTGCACAATGTGGAGCCGTGGTCTGAAGCCCATTGGGAGGTGTTAAAACCTATCATGAAAATGCTGGCCGATGCAGGGCAAAAAGTCATTACAGCATCCATCAATAAAAAACCCTGGGCAGGACAGACCCTCGATCCATTTGAATCCATGATCGTCTGGACAAAAAAAACAGATGGCAGCTGGGAATACGATTACACTGTTTTCGACAATTGGGTGCAGTTCATGATGGACCTGGGAGTCAAAAAACAGATCAATTGTTATTCCATGATTCCCTGGACTTCTGAACTGTGTTATTTCGATGAGAATTCAGGAAAAGAAGTCACTGTCGAAGTTAAACCAGGATCGATTGATTATGCTGAGATGTGGACTCCGTTCCTGAAAGATTTCAGGTCGCATCTGGAGAAAAAAGGCTGGAATAATATCACCAACATAGCTATGGATGAGCGAGGAGGGGAAGAGATGCGGTTGCTGCTGAAATTGATCGAAGATCAGGCTCCTGAATTCGGAGTAGCCCTGGCAGATGATAGTAAAACATACAAGATCTATCCCGACCGCATCAAGGATCTTTGCGTGTCGTACAGCGCGATCATCGATGAAGAGGACCTAGAGTACAGAAAATCCAAAGGATATCCGAGCACTTATTACGTTTGCTGCTTGGATCAGTTTCCAAACACATTCACATTTTCTTCTCCTGTGGAAGCGACATTTATCAGCTGGTATGCCATGGCAGCCGGATTTGACGGATTTTTGCGCTGGTCCTACTGCAGCTGGGTCAAAGATCCCTTGCGCGATTCACGATTCAGGAGATGGCCGGCCGGTGATACGTATATCGTTTATCCCGATGCTAGAAGTTCCATCCGTTTTGAACGTCTGGTCGAAGGAATTCAGGACGCTGAAAAAATTCGGATCCTCAGGGAAACCTTTGAAAAAGCCGGAACGGATGATGCGATGCAGAAACTCGATCTGCTCAATCAGACAGTCGCACAGTTCAATATCTTGAGCAAACCGGAAAATACCGAAGCATTAGTGAACCACGGAAAGAAAGTTTTAGAAGATCTTTCCAGGGAATTCAAATAACACCTCTCGCTTGGAGGTGGTATGAATATCACACGTCGGCATTTTATCAAAAATATGGGGATGGGATTGGCATCGGCCGGTTTGGCAGCTGAACACTTGGCCTGCTCCTCATCCATCAGCAAGGAGGGATCGGAAAAACTGCTGGTGGACAATCCCAACCATCCCGAACCCGCTCCATTGGGTTACGACCGCCTACCCTTGAGTTGGTATCATGACACTGTGCGAAGACTTAAAGCCATTGTCTCGGCCAAAGGTATCGATGCTGTTCTTCTGGGAAGCGACACCAATATGGTCTACTACACCGGCTGCTTCCGAGGTAGCGGAGAACGATCGACCTGGGCCTTTTTCCCGCTTCAAGCGGAGGACGCCGTATGCTGGTATGCTCCTGGAATCGACCGTGATCTGATCACATCCTTGCTCAGAAGTAGCCTTTAAGATTCATCAGCATCAAGTCAAGCAAGGAATGCAGGAATATATCTATCACCGTCCTGCCCATGGTGCCGGTCAGAATTTTGAGGGGCATCAAGCGCCGTTTATTTCTCTGGGCGACCATACTGTCATAGAAGAGAATATGACCTTCAGCGTAGAACCAGGCCTCTATGACGAAAAGAACGGCATCGGTATCAACCCAAGTGACAACCTGCTGGTAACAAAAAAAGAGGCCATCCTTATGAGCCGTGTGCCCATTTCTAAGGAGTGGAGCTTTCTGACATTATAGCCGGCGATTGTAGATATGTCATATCCTCATGGACACTTTATGTTATTTTGTAAGAATCATCTCTTTTCTTGCCGTTGAACTTGTCGATTTCGATATGATATTCTTATTTCAGGATGTCAATTGGTGGAAATTACACACAATGGTGGGAAATTTGTTACAAATATCAAAACCAATTTCCTATATTTAAAAAGGAGAAATGTGTTAGGTAATCAGATCGATAGAGTTTAAAAATCTCTGTTTGATATTTTTTTATTAAGAAGAAAGATGAGAACACATATAAAGATTGTTTTTTCCTTTAGTGTTGCTTTGGCTTTATTTTATATTGCTGCTTTTTATTATAAGGACTTTAATAGCACTCAGGTTTTACACAAGCCTTGTATTAAAAAAGGAGATGATTTCACCCTTTATTTTAAAAGGCCTAAACTGAACAAACCGAAATTTTGGATTTTAAATCTACGTCCAGGCCAAATCTCTATTAAAACAAACCAAAAGGTAAAAAACATAGAGCTTGTGACAAACAAGAAAAGCATTATTAAAACCGAAAAAGTAAATAATCACCTTTTTAAAAAGAAAATTAAGAATAATCTGATTATCAGCTCAATAAAATTGATTCCTAACGATAGTTCTATAAATAGAATAGATATTATTATACTAAGAAAGCCTTTTTTTTCTATTCCTTTTATCTTTTATCAGTTCTCCTTTATCTTTATAATTTTTTATATATGTTCGTTGACCAGTTATTTTCTTTATTCTTTAATTTTCAAACAGGAAACTATACAAAACCTTCCCTCAAAAATGCTGGTATATCAATTCATTATTCTTATCTTGGTTATTTTTATATATTTTGCTTTGAACTTTGATGAGTTCTTGGTTAATTTCAATCAATCCCAACCACTGAGATTTTTTGGAAAGACCATTTTCTTCAATATTGTATTAGCAATTTTAATGATATTCTTATATTACGTATTCTCTTTAAAACGTAGAGGAAAAAAATTACCTTATTATCTCCCTGTTTTTATCAGTCTGCCAATAATATTTTACAAACTACCCTTTAAAATAAATACAAACGGAGATGGGTTATTATGGATTATTAATTTGATAAATCGTAAGACGAATATATTTTTTGCAGAATCTTTGAGTTTATTATTAACCAAGATTTCCTTTCATTTTACAAATTTAATAATTCATATTAAGGCAAAAACTGTTTTAATATACACGGGAAAATTTATGGGCGTTCTATTTATTTTTTCCTTATTTTGTTTTATCAATTCTTTAAATGCTTTTTCTTATAAGAAAAAGCTGTTGTTTTTTATTCTTTTTTTAACATTCAGTTTTAATGCATTACTTTTCGGGTTTCCAGACTTTGCATACTATTCTCTGCCATTTCTAATATTTTCTTTTTTATCGGCTCAAAAATATATTGGAAGCAGTAATAAGAATATAAAATATTTGATTATCTCAGCAGCTTTGGCTATTATTGCGGGTTTATTTCATGGCTCAGCTTTTTTTTCCTTTCCTGTTATTCTATTGTTGCCACTTTTAAAATATAATAAATATAATGATACCAAAAGAATCCCGATTTATCTTAAACAGTATCTAGCAATTTTGCTTTCTATTGGAATAATATTCTTCTTATTCTTCATGTTACTCAAAATACTTGATTTTAATCTCGTATTTAATAAAGTTGCTGGTGGATTTGATGGTCGGCAGCTTATTTCTTTCATTCCAGTAAATATTAACTTTCCTCAGGCTGTAAATTTTATTGAGGTTGGCTACTTTATCTCAAGAGGATGGATTTCATTTATTTCAGGTTCATTTATATTTCTTTTATTTTTATTCAATTGGAAAAAAAGAGTTTCTTTAACAATGTCCGATTTTATTCTATTTCTTTTCGGGATATCTCAATTCTTGGTTGTGCTTTTCTGGGGTTTTGATCTTGGAATACAGGACTTTGATCTTTATATTGCGCCGGCAACATTAATTTTTTTATTCCTACTTAAATATTTTTTAGGTATGAAACAAACTAGTAAGATCGCCTGGAAATACATTTTGATTTTCTCTTTATTCTCCCCACTTTATTTACTTATTACCAAAATTATATAAAGGAGTGATCTGCACTTATTCATTGTACCACCTCCAGAGTTAGAATCTTATAGGACTACGGACTTCGGTTGACATGTTTGTTCCAGCAGATAGACTCGGACCGGGAGGAAATTGAAATGACACAAGCAGAACGAGATATTAGGAGAAAACTTCGCATATTTAAGTATGCACTGGCACGCCCAACTAGATTTGGTTCTCAATATGTTTGAGGCGACTTTGTGCCGCATGCAGCTTTTCGTGTAGTCCTTCTTCACCCCGAATTTCAAGTCTGGTTTGAACCTCAGTCAGCTCGGTCTGAGCGTCGGCTCTTTGTTTCCTTGTCGTCTGCAAAGACCCTTTTGCGGTTTCCGCTAATGCCCTAACCTGCTCGGGATTTTTAGCACTTAAAGACTTCTCGGCTGCCTTCACTTTGGCCTCCTCAGCAGTAACTATCTCGGTCACCTTCACAAGGTTTACCTTGAGGACGTCATCTGGAACAGACTTTCTGGCTTGCTTGAGATTATCACAAATAATCTGTAGCTTAAGAAATGCCTTCATCTGTCCGAATTTCGCTGAACCGTCACAATCTGGGCCCAAGGATATCGATTTAGCTGCTTAATCGAGTTGCAGTTGAATCCATAGGTCATATGCGATCTCCATGGCCCTGACCTGGTGATTTACCGATATCACCCCGCTGACAATTCGGCCTTTCTGGAAAATGACATCAAATGTGCCGCCCATATCACACAGAACAAACTCAGCGCCATTTTTTATCGTACGTTTGTATCCCTGGCCATACTCCTGGCTGTATTCAGCATAATGTTCAACCAAGTCAAGCGCAACATCAGGGCTGGCTTGTTGTGAGAGAAAGGCTTTGATAGTAGTTTCCCCTTTAAGGTATTCCGCTGTGTAAGTATTTTGCATAAAATCAAGACCCATGGCATCAACCTTGAAGTATTGAACAGAATCGGTGATCAGATGGTCCTGAGGAAGTGCTGACAAGCCCCAGACCCGCTCACCCGAATCAATAAGGGCGGCCGTTACCTTGCTTGCTAAATCCAGGCTCATCTGCTCAAACTCCTCCGTGGAGTCTGAAACCACGATAGTAATGTAATACTTGCCTTTCCAAATGTAGGCGTTTGAGTCCGAACGGTAACTCATCCGACCCAAATCCAGAGGTGGATCTCCCTGAAACCGCTCCACAGAAAAGATCCCGAAGGCATTGGTGGGATTTCCCATGTCAAAAACGGAAAGTTCGACAAATCTCCTGATATCAGACTTATCCTCAAAAGTGGCTGTAGTCAAGCTTATCACATCATAGGCAAGATAGAGCTCAGCTCTGCCGTTTATACGTTCATAGAGATTATCCGCCATAAACTGACCGACCTGATCGTAAATTGCCCATCCTTCCGGTGCAAGCCTTGTCAACAAGTCGGACAGGTTGAAGGATTCTGATCTTGGCTCTGAATCTGAGGTTGTCTGCTGCCTATCGGCACATGCGCACAAAGCTACTGCCAAGGTCAGCAGCAAGATTATCCTTCCGGTCTTTATTATCCGCATTGAAATCCTCAACTTATTCAATCTTGTATAGGAGATACACTCCATAGGCACCTATTGAATCAGTATAACAAAATCCGTTATAATGAAAAAACTCTTCTTATCAATTCAATTCTGGGAGGAAACCTCTGTGGGGAAAAAAGATAGTCACGCTTCAATAAATCGCCGTGAGTTTATTAAGTTTTTAACCGTGGGTGCGGTTGGAGGCAAGGCATTATTATTCCAAGAAAGGCCACCCATGACTTATCGCAGGCTGGGCCGGACCGGCTTTATGTCCAGCAGATTGGTTTTTGGGGGTGGGGCTGCACTGGCAGGGGGAAAAGCTGTGCGGCTGTTGGATCGTGCCCTAGAGGCCGGGATCAACCATTTCGACATGGGTTCAAACGTTTATTACCGAGGTGCGGAACGAAGTTTAGCTCCATTCTTAAAGATAAATCGCGGAAAAGTCTGGGTAGCATCGAAAGCACCTCCGATGATCAGAGTGAAACCTGAGGACACGATCACCGTGGAGCAGGCCAAATCCGCAGCCGCCAGCTGGACAAAATTGATGGATGCCAGCCTGAAAGACCTCGGAGTGGACTATATCGACCTTTATTATCTCATGGCCGTTGATAATCCCTCACTTATTAGCAGTGAAGAGATTAACAATGCATTTTTGACTGCAAAAAAAGCCGGGAAGGTCGGATACTTCGGATTAAGTACGCATAAAAATGCCCATAAAGTCCTGGAAACAGCTATAAAGACCGGGTGGTATGATGTTGCTATGCTCGGGATTACGCCGGCCGGGTGGTACGATTGGGAAGCACATGATCTGCTTTCCGGAACGCCTGCACTCACAGAGTTGGAAGCACTACTCAAACAGGCCCGTGCTGCCGGGATCGGACTCATAGGCATGAAGGCGGTCAGACATCTGGCGCCCAAGTCGGCAATGGGAAAGGGGGATTTCAGCGCCTTCGACAAATACTACCATAAGAATTTTATGTCCTCCCCACTAACTCCATTCCAACGTGCTTACGCCTATGTCCTGGAGCATGGATTGGATGTGGTCAATGCCGACATGCAGAATTTTAAACATCTCGAAGAAAACATTATAGCTGTAGCTACGTCGCATACGTATTTCACGTGAGGGCTGAGGCGTCTGAATAAAAACCGGGATTTTCGGTAATATAGGATCACCAACGAGGAATATTAAGGCCCCTGGGACAAATACGGAACAATTTTGCCTAATAAATCTTAGACCATTCCCCTTTCCATTTCCGGTCAATAATCCGAAATGTCACTTAAATAACTTAAATGACTTAATTTTATTTAATGACCGAAAAAAGCAAAAACAAGTGTTAATTGTTGATTGCAATACATTACCCAGGAAAAGCCTTATACGCCCGGAGAGATTCGAACTCCCGACCTTCTGATTTGTTGTCAGACGCTCTGTCTAGTTGAGCTACGGGCGCGCTAAATTCGGTAGGTAGTCAATAGTTGGTTAAATTGAAGTTTCCTTTTGTTTTGTATATATTAGAGGACGCTTTTAATATTAAGCGACCGTCAATTAGAAGGAGCTGACTATGGCAAGATACATTCCCTTGGCATGGCTTTTAGTTTTCGGATCGCTTTGGGGTCTATCTGAAGTTGTTTGGGGTAAAGCCTTATACGAAGCCAATATCTCTAATGCATCAGTGTACCTCTCAGCTTCGGGATTTTTTCTCTTGGCCGTGGCCAGGGGGCTGTTCAATAAGTGCGGATCATCCTCTGTGATCGGCGGGATGGCCGCTCTTTTCCGGTTGGTCAATGCCTCCTTTGTCTGCCATATTTTGGGAATTTTTTTAATGGGGGTGGCTTTTGATCTGGCGGCCTCAATTCTCTTGAAAGGCGAAAAAAAGAGCTTTTTGCGTAGCAGTCTAACCGGCATAACCGGGGCCTACGGGGGTTATGCTCTTTTTGCCCTTATCATTACTTATGTTGTTCGGTATGAAATATGGGTCGTGGGTGGATGGCAGAAAGTTCTTCATCATGTGTTCCTCACAGGAAGTCTTGCGGCTGTGGTTGCGGCCATTCTTGTGCCGATGGGATACGTTTTAGGTCTTAGAAGCAGGACTCATGCCCGACTCGAGTCCCGATGGGCCTTCAGCGGTTCCCTTATTTTTGTTGTGATCCTCTGGACTCTAGGCAGAATGGCTGACTAACAGAGTCGCCGGTATCTCGATGAAAACATCGTCGCAGCGGCGACGTTGAATAAACATTTCAATTAAGCAAAAAGTGCTGCGTAAGTATTATTTATGGGGATTTAATTCAGAGATGAAGGAGGTTTCCACCCATGGGTGATAAAGACGAAAAGACAATCAAAAATGAAAATTCAGGAATATCCCGCAGAAGATTTCTGAAACTGTCAAAAGATATGGTCATAGGAATCGGAGCCGGCGGGGTCCTGACAAATCTAGTTTGGGTAAAGAAAGGAATCGCAGCAATCCCGGTTTCTGAGGGATATCTTCTGGTTGATTTCAAGAAATGTCAGGGATGTGCCAGTTGTATGCTATCCTGTTCTTTAGTTCATGAAGGTGTGGAGAGCCTCTCTCTGTCTAGAATCCAGATAATGCAAAATTCCTTTGAGTCCTTTCCAGATGATTTGACTATCGGGCAATGCCGTCAATGCGTGGATCCCCCCTGTGTGAAGGAATGTCCGACTAGCGCATTAAAAGCAAATGCCAAGTATGGCAATGTGAGAATGGTGGATAAAGAGAAATGTATTGGCTGCGGCACATGCTATGATGTTTGCCCTTATACACCAAGCAGACCGGTTGTTGTAGCCGATAAAGATTATGACGGTGAGCTCAAAAGTCGAAAATGCGATCTGTGTGCCAACACCCCTTTTCATTGGGATGAAGCAGGTGGAGGGCCTGATGGGAAACAAGCCTGTGTGGAGGTATGTCCCGTAGGCGCCATCAAGTTTACAAAGGAAATCCCCCAACAAAAAGGAGACGATGGGTACAAAGTGGATTTGCGGGGCCCGAATTGGAGGAAACTCGGCTACCCAAATAGTTAAAAAGAGCTATAGGGAGGAATACCGAATGAATGGCTACGCAGGAAAAATACTTAGTTTGGACTTAACTGAACGAAAAATCGGCACTATACCCACCAGCAAATACCAACATTGGATGGGAGGACATGGTATGGGATCGGCCATCTTTTTTGACATGGTCAAAGACAAAACTATTGATGGTTTTGATCCGGCCAATGTGGTTACCATGATGACCTCCCCACTATCCGGAACCCTGGTTCCAGCAGCTTCGGGCAGAACCGAGGTACAGGGAATCGGGATTCAATCCTATCCAATCGGCTGGTTCACACGAAGCAATTTTGGCGGCAGATTTTCAGCCATGCTTAAATTTGCCGGGTGGGATGGGGTTGTTATCCAGGGGAAAGCAGACAAACCGGTCTGAATTGACATTAGAGATGGCAATGTTCGAATAAGGGACTGTGCTCCATTGTCACTTTGGGGAAAGGAAACATGGGATTGCCAGGAAACCATCTGGGAGTATGTGCTCTCAAACGGGAAATATGGCGATTGGAACAGTCCTTCCGGGAAAGAAGGAGGTAAGACAACCCAGCGTCCGGCGGTGGTTACCATTGGGCCGGCTGGAGAAAATCAGAGCCGGTTAGCCTGCCTGATACACGATGCAAGTAATGCTGCGGGACAAGGTGGTTTTGGGGCAATCTTTGGATCAAAAAATCTTAAGGCGATCAGTGTGATCGGAACCGGGCAGGTGGAAATCAACAACCCAAAGATGCTCATGGCAACTCGACTATGGCAGAAGGAAAATTACGCCTTCGACCTTGCTCATTTGAGGGAAACCTGGGGCTCATTTCAATTTCAAAGCCCGCCTGCTCCTATCATACTGTGGGCAAAAGGACGCCCGAATATTGGCCAGAGACCCCAGGCTTGTATGGGATGCCATTCTGGCTGCCGGGCCAGATACCAAGACGCCTCAGGGAATGAAGCGTCATGCATTTCTTCCGTTTTTTATTCGGACGCCAGAAGCCTTGATATCCAGCGATCAGCCAGTGACCTGATCAATCGATACGGCCTCAATGCTCAGGAAATGATTTTCGGTCTTGTGTATATCCGTATTCTTCAAATGAGTCGTCGGCTGAAGACAGCTAAAATCCCTGATTGCCCTCTCGATTTCAGCAAGTATGGAAGCAAGGAGTTTGTTGAGCAATTTGTGAAGATGCTCGCTTACGGTAACGATGGTAAGGGCAATGAAAGCCAATTCGGCAGAGATATTTCTGGTGGATTTGTCAGGGCAGCCGAAAAATGGGGAAGAAGAAAACAGGATCTGGATAGCGGCATACTTGCGTTTCCCTATTGGGGTATACCAGTACACAAGGAGCCTAGAGCTCAGGTTTATTGGGGCTACGGCACGTTGCTGGGCGATAGGGACATAAATGAGCACGATTTTGACTGGATTAAATGGGAGGCTTCCAATGCCAAAAGCTCGGGTAGAGAACCCAGTTTGACTGCCAAAGAAGTCGTGAAAATCGTAACCGACAAAATGGTTCCCTTTCAAGGTGACCTGGATATGCTCGATTTCAGTGAGAATAACATCTATTCCGAGCACATGGCCAAAATGGTCTCCTGGCAACGATATTACACCCGATTCTGGAAACAATCCATGCTTTTCTGCGATAGCCGTTGGCCCGATTTCGTGAATATTCACAGACCTGATAAAATCGGCTCAACCGGTATTGCTGAACCGAAATATGTAAAAGCGGTAACGGGAAAGGACTTTTCCTTTCGGGACGGAATAGAGCTAGGCCGCAAGATCTGGAATCTGGACCATGCCATCTGGACCCTTCAGGGTCGTCACAGGGATATGGTTCATTTCGTTGATAACGTATATGAAAAGATACCGCTTTTCCCCGTTGATGTCCGTAATGCTTATATGCCGGGTAAAGAGAATGGGAAATGGGATTATTACGGCTATTCCCGGAGAAAGCTGGACAAGAACAAATTCGATGAATTCAAAACACGATTCTATCGCCTCCAGGGCTGGGACACGAGCTCAGGATATCAAAAGAGGAGCACCATGGAATCCCTCGGATTGGATTATGTTGCAGACGAACTCGAGGAAAATAACACACTAGGAAAAGAATAAAAATAGAAAGATACGCGAAAAATTCTGTGAAGGCTGTACTGGCCTGGCTAGATCAACCGGAGATAAACTGCCAGCCATAATCCTTTGCCATGGCTGAGGAAGTGTACGAGTAATCCTCCAGGATATCTAAATTGTCAGATATACGGCTTGCTATATAACAAGGATATTGATAGGGTATTGCTGCATTTTAAGCATATTTTAAGGGTATTTATTACATTTAGACGGTATTGTTGCGGTATTTTTCTCAAAATATTGCATGCAGTATAGTAATTGTTATGTTTTGCAAACTTATTGGTTAGATTGTCGTGAACTACACGTAAAATGACCCGATCAAAGTAATCATGGAGGAGGCTCATGAAAGCGATTGTATACACAAAATACGGACCACCGGATGTTCTTCAGCTCAAAGAGGTAGAAAAACCTACTCCTAAGGA
>Ga0209979_1003336_pt1 | contig 14258 bp, 13 predicted proteins | sample AnhtaG_FD_183114 | JGI IMG/M metagenome (GOLD analysis project Ga0209979, IMG submission 183114) | Deep subsurface microbial communities from Anholt, Denmark to uncover new lineages of life (NeLLi) - Anholt_01485 metaG (SPAdes) (version 2) | ecosystem: Environmental > Aquatic > Marine > Oceanic...
CCTCTGCCTGCCTGCCTGTAAATCTGATGACATACGCAAGCATGACTTATTAGATTTTCTCCAGCCGGTCCTATAGACGCAATCCTTGCTTTCTCACCAAACCTATCTTTCAGAGCTTCTTCGGTTTCCACTACATCCTTGCCCCACAAGTCAGTTGCATCTTCGATTTTGACCTCTTCATCATTAATGTACACGCATACTGGCTTTTCCGCCTTTCCTCTTACGGTCACAAGATAGTAGCCAGCAAATCTAATTTCGGGACCCAAATTCCCCCCTACATAACTATCGATAAATATTCCTGTTAAAGGAGATTTGGTGGCAAATGCTGTCTTGGCAAATGCGGGTGCACTTGTCCCAGCAAGAGGACCCGTCACCATGACCAAAATATTATTCGGACTTAAGGGATTTGTCTCCGGCTTTAACTCATCGTAAAGTACTTTGGCGGCAAACCCCTTTCCACCGATAAACTTCCTAATAATATCTTCCTCAATTTTCCCTTTTGTTATTTCTCCAGTAGACAGGTCTAAACTTAGCCTTCTCCCGTAACTCTCAGTCATCGTTCACCTCGCTTTTTATACTGGACTTAACACGCGCCGCTGAAATGCAAATCTCAAACTCAACGACATAAACCTCAATAGTAAACTTGTAGGTCATCCCCTTACTCTGCTCTAGTGGTATTGGTCCTCGCCTTGGCGTGTGGTTTATCCTCCCAGGTATGCTCTTTTGACAATCTCGCTACCTTTAAATTCATCGATGTTCCCCTCTAGAATTACTTTGCCAACTTGTAGTGCATAGGCCCTCTCGGCCACCTGGAGGGCTAATGGAACATTTTGTTCAACCAAATGAACGCCTTTTACGCCCTTTCCACCATATTCAACTATAACTCAATGTAATACTTAGGGTATATTAGGTTAGTATCGAGGGTCCAGACTATTGCTAGACCTTTCCTCAACCGATAAAAAGCAATCTCATATCCTTGCTCCGCCCGTTGTTTTAATGTAGGACACTCTGCCAGTATTTCTTCTTCAAATCGCTTATCTTTTACAAACTCAGCTGTGCCACTGACCCTTATCTCAGTAACTTTTGCAATCTGATCATGATATTTAACGTCTCCATGCCAAATACCGTTCGGAGAATCGTCGACAGCTATTTCTATTTTTGGATTCTCACATAATTGCTTGTATAAATCTTTGTTTTTGAACGTATGAAGTACAATCCCGTTTTCATCAGCCTTATGTATCCAGCTGCTGCGGCCATGGGGAGTATCTCCTTCTGCCGTAGCCACACGAACACGCCTATTGGCATTTAGGAAAGCAAGTATCTCCCTTTTATTCATAGAAACCACCTCTTATCTAATCCTGAAATGTATGTCACTGGTAATATTGTCATGGGGTGTATATCCTTTTCGTCTATAGTTACTATTTCACGCCCTTTACTCGATTTTGCTATAATTGAATGTAACTTTTTGGTTCGAACTCCTTATCATAAGTCCAGACTGTTGCAACGCCATTTCTCAACCGATACATAACCATTACAATACCTTGCCCTACCCAATTTCTTATTGTGTGTCGTTCTGTCAGAATTTCATCTTCTATTTGTTTGTCTTCAAAAAATTCGACCGTGCCACTCACCCTTACCTCGGTAACCTTTGAAATCTGCTTACCACATTCCTGATAATCGTCAAAAACTAACTCCACTTTTGGAATCGCACGTAATTGCTTGCACAGAGGTTTGTGGCTAAATGTCTCCAGTATAATCCCATTTTTTTCATCAGCCCTATGTATCCTGCAACGGCGAACATGAGGGGTATTCCCTTCTACTGTGGCCACATGAACACGTTTATGCGCATTCAGAAAGGCAATTACCTCACTTTTGTTCATAAAACCCTCCTTTTGTTTAATCTCTGACTGTATGTCATTAGCGATGTTGCCAAGACTCGGTAATGGTCATGGTGACTGGCTATTTCGTCTTCTACCTGGGTTGTTAACTGCTTCACCTTTCCGCCGTTTATGTTAATTAGCTGAGGAAACCTCACCCCGTAGCTTAACCGCTACCATTGCCTCTGAGGCATTAACATATTCCTCGTCAACCTAGTCTGTATTCTACAGAATCTCAGCGCCTCGGAGAAATGTCAACCGAACGTTACACTACCAAAATCTTTAATCGAGATGCTAAGGCAATGAAACCTTAACAACATTTAGTCTCCCAGTTTGGAAAACCTCCAGAGCAGATAAAGAATAAGCTCAACTCCCTATTTTCAACGGTCTCTTTTCTTTTCTTTAGAATGGCGTATTAGCCCCTATATAACACCGTACCCCATAGGAGTCGAAAACCGCTTTAATTCCCGCGACGTGCTCAGGGGCGGGAGGCACCGTGTTTTTGTATTTATATTCTCTCCCCAATCTCTCCCACTTAGGGACACCAAGCCTATGGAAAGGCAATATATTCACTTCGCTCAGATTTATCCTGCTCACAAACTCAGCTGTTACGGCAATGTTTTCCTCTGAATCATTGTATCCTGGGATCAAGGGCAACCGCGCTATTACACACGGCTTCCCATTAACCTTAGCCTTTGATACTATCCTCTCTAAGTTATCTAGAATCAGTTCATTTGACTTCCCGGTCCCCTCCCGGTGCCTTGCTGGGTTCATGTGTTTGATATCGAAAAATAGCCAATCAAGATGCTGTAACGCCCTTTCATAATATTCCCACCGCGCATGTCCACATGTTTCCATCGCAGTATGTATATAATTCTGCTGACACCGTTCGAGAACCTCTATTGCGAATTCAGGTTGAAACATCGGCTCGCCGCCCCCAAGAGTTACCCCTCCATCGGCTCCCCAATACGGCCTATCCCTATCTAACCTCCTCATGAGTTCGTCAGTGGTTACATAACTTCCCATTATGATTAATGCCTTGTTAACACAAGCTTTGGTACAGGAATAATCACATCCAGGCCGACACTTCTCTCCTTCAATCCTTATGAATCCATCCTCCTTTACGCTGATAGCGCCATGCACACATGCCTCAAAACATTTATGACTCTTCCTACACCTTGAAACCATGTACCCAAGTTGTGGAACTGGCTCCTGACCTTCTGGGCTGGAACACCACTCACACCGTAACGGGCAACCCTTGAGGTAAACTAATGTTCGACCGCCGGGGCCATCGTGCACTGAATAGCTCTGGATATCGAAAACCAGACCTTTACGCATGCTATATACACCACTTATGGCCTAATAAACGGCGCTAAGCCTCCTCGTATTCTGTTCTCGCTATAATCTCATCCTGTATCGGCTTGGGCAGTTCAACCCAATACACGGTGAATCCGGCAACCCTTACCATTAGATTTCTATATTGCTCCGGATGCAATTGGGCATCCTTCAGCATCCGTGAGTCAACAATGTTGAACTGGATATGGAAGATACCTCTATCCATAACGCTTTTGATTAGCTGTAACAACTTCCGCGACCCCTGGATGCCACTAATAGCACTTGGATGTATCTTCATGTTAAGCTGTGTAAGTCTATGTTTGGAATGATCGAAGCAAGACACTGAATTGAGCAATGCATAGGGGCCATTGAGGTCTGTTCCCGGAAATGCTGACGTTGAACCATCCGCCAGTGAGATGCCAGCCAAGCGACCATCTGGTGACGCTATAGTGCCCTGCCCTAGGGGGCCGTGTGTACCCGGTGCCAGCGGACACGATTCATAGCGATGCCCGAGGAAACTGGTTATGCTCCTAGCTACCTCTACAATGTAATCCATCCACTCCTTGAATATGCTATCGACATAAGGGTCATCGTTCCCATACTTCGGAGCTTCCAGACACAAGGTATGGATTCTGTCCCATTTATCCGAAACCTTCTCCTGCTCGAGCATGGAGAACTGGCCCGTTTGAAATCCACTCCTATAGCCAAAGTTGTTTACCAGTGCATCCTTTAATTCCTCAAGGGTGAACGCCTTATCCTCGAACACGTTCTTCTTGATGGAAGCAAGCGAATTGACAAGGTTAACCCCACCCACTACATTAGTATCCCACGCTGCATTATACCTTTCTCCTCCATGATCTGTATCCAGCCCCCTCTCTAAGCAATCCTTAGTAAATGCTGAGAGTACGGGCAATGGCCGACGGAGTATCCAGTCTATATTGAGACCTACGCAAAATATTTGCCAGATTTTCTGGTAATATGCTTTAGTTGCCTCCCAAAGCTCTTGATACGTCTTGAACTGGCGTCCCGTTGCTGGGAAGATCCTTATCCCAGTCCTTGGCTCTACTCCATCGAACAAAGCCATCTCCAACGCCCGGTATACATTGAGGAAGGTCGGAGTAATCTGGCTGCTGCATGTTCCACTTGGCATTATCTCAAGACAACCACCTAGGCTCCAGGCTCGAGCGTCTTCTAAAGTCATGCCTGGATTGGTACTCATGAGGAATTCCATGCCAATTCTGTTGTTCGCAAAAACAGGATATCCGTTGCCAGCTTTCACGCACTCAATCGCTTTCAGCATGAATCGCTGGCTTAGCTTTGAGTCATAAATCAGGCTCAAAGTAGGCTGTGGGCTTGCCATGGTTATCCCAGATTCCAGAATCAGCTCCTCCATGTCATTCTCCGCAGAGGAGCCGTCTGCTTTAACACCGCCAACACACATATTATTAAACGTGCTACCACTTCGTATGCCCGATATGCCGGGGGATGAACAACCTGGTGCTTCCGAGAATTTAATCCTCATGCACTCAAGTAGCTCAAGCGCCTGCCCACGCGTAAGCCTGCCTTCATCTATATCTCTTCTGTAATAAGGGTAGAGAATCTGCCCCCACCTGCCTGGCGAAATCCCTGAAGTGTGTGATTCAGCCTGGACTGCTGTGTGACATAGCCACATAAGCTGCAACGCTTCCCTAAACGTCCGTGGAGGGTTCTCTGAGATCCGCTCCATTATCTCCGCGATCTCCTCATATTCTTGCTTTTGTACAGCGTCGCTTTCAATCCCTGCTAATCTTCGGGCTTCCTTGGCATAATTCTTTATCCACGCCACCATCCCTTCAAGCGCCTCTATTTCGGCTCTCCAGAAGATTCTTTTCTCTACCTCCCTGCGGTCTAGCTTGTCGATAGCCTGTTCTGATATTTTCTTTTTACACAAATCGATCATCCCTCTTAAGCCCATCTCAACCACGGTCTGGTAATCCAGAATATTACGACCGGTGGGACTGGTGAAAAAGACCCCTACTTGGCAAAACACCGTGTTGTACATGGCCATCTCAGTCTCATGCTCTTCTCCGAATATCAGTTTTTTCAACTCCTCTGATGAATCCTCCAGTGTGTCACCTTGCCAGTACTCACATAGCTCGACTAACATGGGGAGATATTCCCTTCTCAGCCCAAATACACCGCTGACGGAAATAACATTTCCTATGTTCTCCGTCACATTGCCTCCGCCCTGTCCCATCAGTGTAATCTCATCGAAGGCAGCTGCGGTGTCCACCCTTTTCAAATCTTTTGATACCACCTGCCTTATGTAGCTACCAGCAGTGTTGGGATGAATATGTGACCCTCGGGCGAATCTGGTCTGCTGTCCAACCAATAACTCACTTGGTCGAATCACCGGCGTGACATTGGAGAAGGCGTGCCTGGTAGCTAAAGCCATCCTCAATATCAACGGCAGACCCCTAAGCGCCCGCTCTTGCCATTTCATGGTGAAGTAGTACGGATACTCTATATCCATTGTTAGCTTAGAAGCTAAGAGTTCCTCATCCCTCAATCTCCTTACACGCTCTGCGCTCGGCTCACCAACAACTTCCTTTGGTGTTATTTCCTCGTCCTTCCGGTACTCCGGCCATTGATACTTTAATTTTGACCCTTTTAAGCCCATTTCCTTCACCATCTTTTATCTCACCCCTTTTCATTTAGATTGCAGATTTGGCTCACTAAATTGGAAACTCTGGCAGTTCCACGCAGGCCTATCTGGGAACGTTCTTATCTTAGACATACTACAGTTCCCGATAAACTCCTCTACGGGGACATATAAGCTACAAAATTTACATAATTTAGCAGACCTATACCACTGGCATTGGCTGGCATCCATATCCAGCATGACACTCTTCTTTCCCCTACACCACCCCTTTAAACAATCTACAGGCGTGTAAAACTCACAATCACCACAAGTCTTACCACTCATCTTGAACCCCTTTGTATTCTTATGATATACAAAATCAATTTATCATACACCCTTGGCAACTTTATGCAGCAGTATAAATACCAGAGTTGTCACCACCTTCCCCGCAACAGATACACCCTCCCCAACCATCAGGGATGTGGGCAACTCGCCTGCCTGCCCCGTATATTCCTCTCCATGAAGTATTTCATAATCTTATTAGTTATGAGACGCCCCTATAAAGCACTATAGTAAAGTACCGATGATTGTCTCGCTTTTCACCTTTACCTTGTTATCATGAATGCACAATTCCCAGAATATAACCCTATATACTTTAGGCATAACCTCTTCTCCTGTCACCGGGTGAATAAATTCCTCTTGTATTAACCCCAGGGCCATCTTTCGTTTTTCATCGACCATAAGGCCAACAGGAGGCAGGTATGAAATTTTCACCCTGAATTTATCCGTCTGACTGCACACAAACTTTACTGATCCTTCCCGATCTTCTATCCTAATTACTCCTGGCACAGTCAAATGTGTTATGTGGTAGTCAGGTGACATAAATTCTCGAATTTTATCTTCGTCCTGTGGACCTTCAATGAATCTTAATGAATCGTAGTACTTCCGTATCAATTCCTTCATATTTTCGCGTGTCAATTCTGTCTTATTTGCCATATTGCTGCTCCCTCTTGGATTTTTCTGCAGTATATTAGGTTGTTGCTTTACCGTAACCTTAGGCTTATGTTGTTCCCCTATCATCTAAAGCATAGTGCCGATGATCGTCTCATTTTCTACCTTGACCTTATTATCATGAACACCCAATTCCCAGACTATAAACCTAATTACCTTTGGTCTAACCTCTTGTTTTGTTACAGGGTGAATAAATTCCTCTTGTATTAACCCGACAGCTATCCTTCGTTTTTCATCGACCATAAGGCCAATAGGAGGCAGGTATGAAATTTTCACCCTGAATTTATCCGCATGACTGCAAATAAAATTCAAGGAGTCTTCCCGATTTTCTATCCTAATCTGTCCTGGTTTTGTTCTATGCGTTATTTGATAGTCGGGCGACATTAACTCTTGAAACCTCTCTTTATCTTTAGGCCCCTCAATCGTTAGAAGGGTATCGTAGTACTTCTCTATCAATTCTTTCATATTTTGATATGTCAATTCTGACTTATTTGTCATTTCGTTGCTCCCTTTTCTATTTTTAGCAATGTGTCAACTTACTAATCGAATGCGAACTTTCAATTGATGTTGTTCTTTGTTCACCACCTCCTGCTCTTGCCTTCAGATTGCTCCACGGTTCTGGCAGCCCTGTTGTATGATTGTTAAATTTCCCCGTTGGTAAGGAATTTATCCAGTTCTTCAGCGCTCATCCCAGAAATGCCCAACCGTTCCATAGTGCGGCCTTTGGTGAAGAAATCAACTCCAATTATCTCTGAAGCTAAAGTGATCAATGCTTTCGTTACAGGAGTTGGAACCCCTATCATGTCACCTAGAGACGCCCTAATAACTAAACCAAAAGGACAATCTTCTAATATGTTCCTGTGGCGCATGTCTTTAGGACCTCGAACCTTTTTCAATTCTGGCGGTCTATTTTTAGCCATTCGCTCTTCCATTGCTATAGAAAGGTCGATTAATCCTAGCCTTTTTATTATAGCACTATTTTCTCGTTTTGTAGCTTCTGCAACCTTTTGCACTGAAGGCGTACAATCCTCGCCGTAGATATAGAATGGACGATTCGGATTTTCAACGGTTCCAGTATTTAGTATGAGCCATGGTACATGCTGAAAGTTGAGGTTACTCAAAGCAACTTCCATTACATTTTTAGCTGGAAGAAGGTTAGTTGGGTAAAGCTCTTTTAACTCATCAAAAACACTATCTGTATCTCTTGCCGGGAAGGCGGCAATGTGATTCTCAATGAAATCCATTATTCTCACCGTGGCTTCTCCTGCAACACGTCTAGAACCATACATAGCCATCCTCGTCTCGGCTATCTTAATGTCCTTATCAACTCCCTTTTCCTTGAGTATTCGGGCAAATGAAATTGAGCCCAAATTCCCTGGAATAAGAACTATGATTTGTCCATCTTGCAAATGGGTAGCGATATTCCTCGCCAATTCCTCATGTCCCGGTGACTGATAAGTAATCAAGATGAGTTTAGCATCTGCTATCGCTTCGGCTAAGTCCGTCGTGACCCGACCCAACTTGGCAAATCCTTTTACCTTTTCGCCTAGCACTTCTATACCACCACGCTTGATAACCGGATCAACATTTCCCCTTTCTTTACTTCCATAAAGGTTAACTCTGTAACCAGCCAAAGCCATGTGGCCAGCCACTGCATAGCCACTGTTTCCGGCTCCTATGACAGCAATTCTTTTATCATCCACTTATTTACCTCCTTGTAGATATGAGGTTAGGAGGGCATCTGGTGGGTGCCCTACCAGATATCCTCTATTCTAAATATCCCGGAATAGAGATGATCAACTCGTTCTTTATCTTTACTTTATCGTCATGCACGCAGAATTCAAAGAATACAAAGAAATATTTCTTGTCAGGGAATACCTTCTTTCCCGGCGCCGTACTTCTGAATTCCTCCAATATCTTCATGACTCCCATCTTTTTTCTTTCGTCGATCATTATACCTAGTGGCTCAGGCTGGTATGAAACGACAGCTTTGTACTTATCGGCATGTCCGCAGAGATGACTTACCCATTCCTCGCGGTTCTCTATTACGGCAGCTACTGGTTCTAGTGCGGCATATATCCTGTTGGGTCTATGCATTTTATAGTCTGGTGCCAAAAATTCTCGCATTCTGGGTTTATATTGTTCTCCTTCAATTGAAGGTAGAATATCGAAGTAGTCCACTAGCAACTGCTTCATATTCTCGTAAGTTAACTCCATCTTTATCACCGTCCTACGTTTATTCTCGTTTTCTAAACTGTACGCTTTATTACTTTTTTGAGAGGAGCAAACGCCCCCCTTGAGGCACTTTCTAAACCTTGTTATCTATGCAGTTTCCCATATCTGCCCACGGGCGGACGGGGCGACTGGCATAATCATCATTCGCTTTGCCTTGACTTTATCGTCATGCACACAGAATTCTAGGTAAAAAGCATGATATTCCTTGGGCATAACGTCCTTCACTGGCAAGGTGGCTGTCACGTCTATCAGGATAGGCTCTCCTCCTTTTGTTGAGTGTTTGAACTCTTCTATCGCTAACATAGCGGCTGTCTTCTTTCTCTTGTCAATCCAGATGCCCATAGGTTCAGGTTGATATGTAATTATTGACATATAATCGTCGGCGTGCCCGCAAAGGTACTTTACCCACTCTTCTCGGTTTTGTATTATGGCGGGGTCCCCCCAACGCACTTGGAAATCTGGTGCAAAGAATTCCATAATTCTACCCCGGTCTTGGAGCCCCTCAATTGAGGGCAAGGTATCGCAGTACTCCATTATCCACTGCTTCATATTTTCGTACGTCAGCGCCATTTTCCATTACTCCTTTTTATCCCTTTTGTTTTTGAGCCGTATGACTTGCTCAAGTGAATTCAGCTAACTTGTTATCTTAATACACTGGTACCACCTCCTTTGCTCAATAAGGTAACTGCCACCTACTCGGGGTTTTGCTCGTGCACTCCTACAATGTGCCCGGACAAGCCGATGTATGACGCGGCTTCTTCCCTGGCGAGGGAACATACTACGTCTGTCAACACCTTGTCTGCTATTTAATTGTCTAGATGAACCCCTCCTCTCTGAGATATCTCTTGCCGCGGTTCATAGAACTCAGTGACGGCTTGCAAGGCAGTCGGCGACTTGGTGTCTCGCCTTTTGGCTCTATTCCGTCTGAAGCCTCATTTGACAGAGCAAAACACAGTGGGACGGTACCACTAACGTTACTAGAGTTGCCCCCTCAAAACTAGAATAAGGAAATCGCTCCCTTTGATTGTTTCTATGACTTTCACATTTGCTCTTCTTGGCTCAATCGTAGATACCCACGGGCAAGCCCGTGGAACTCTGCCCTTCGGGCTTATTTAGATCATTACACGGGCATTAGCTTTGATTTTCCCTAACATTATTACGACACCTCCAGTTGCTCCACCCGTGCGTCTGCCCGTGAACCAACTTCTCGAGTACTACTCTGGAAATCACGCAGCTCTTAAGTTTTTGCAGCTTATTATAAAAGACATAACCCATCAACGATTACTATATATATATATTAAAACGAACTTTGTCAAGTATACAATGATGCGGAAAACGTATTACCTTGGAGCTAGTCTACTGTTTGCACTACATTGTTGCACTAGACTGGAAGAATATGCTAGAATTCAAGAGGAAATCTGCGTATCTCAAGCCTAAAACAAGATTATTACCGGAGGTTATGATGATAGATAGTCTTGGTAGCGCAATAATAGCGGAATTAGAGAAAAACGGCAGGCAGAGTTATGTAAACCTTGCCAAGTCACTAAGGGTCTCCGAGACCACCGTACGGTATAGGATTAAGCGTCTTCTTGACACTGGCGTTGTACAGATAATTGGTACGCCCGAGCTAAAAGCGCTGGGTTACAACTTCTTGGCCATGGTGGGGTTACAGGTTAGGTTGGCGGATTTCGTAATGGTGCTAGACCAATTAATTAAACACCCAAATGTGCGTTACCTGGCTTATGTCACTGGCAGATATGATTATATAGCCATTATTCTCACAAGGTCCTCAGACGAGTTTGCCCATTTCATGGAAAGTGTAATCTCAGTCATGCCTAGCATCCTGAGGGCTGAGACTTTCGTCCATTTACGAGTCTATAAGGGAAAAGTAATCGGGCCAGACAGTGGACAGCTTTCATTAGCTGTAAATCGTTAGTCTCTCCGCACATGCCTTCAAGCCAAGTGCCGAGGTAGGAGTCAAGGCTAGTCTCGTCTTCTTGCAGAAGAAACAGGAATCAACCAACTATCCTATTTTCATGGCTATCCTTGAAAGGGTCGGTTATGATTCAACAGGGCGGGATGACAAGAGGTAGCATACGGGAATACACTGAGGCAGTGCGAGGACGATATCTGCGGGCAACAAAGAGGGAGACAAGGAAGGATTCTGGACGAGTTTGTCCAAGTGATAGGCTATCACCGTAAGTCAGCTATCCGTCGGCTCTGCTGTAGCACCCAGCTTCGGCCAGGCAAAAGGCGTGGGCATCCCCGATGCTATGGAACTGCTGTTGTTCAGCCGCTATGTACTTGCTTGGGAGCTAAAGAGATATGACACTGATTCCTTGATCGATGTTGTCCAGCAGGCAATAGATGTAACTGCTATGAGTGATGTGCGCGTGAAGGACTGTACCTCATTGCATTCAGATAACGGCTCAGGCTATGTTTCACGGGCTTGTGGAGACTACCTGAGGCTGGCAGGTATAAAACATCTACTGCCTTCACCCCTTCATCCACAGACCACCAGTAAAGAGGTAAGATGCCAGCAAACGCCGAAGACAGCGATAAACAAGATTCCAGTGGAGCAACACCATAAAGCGATGGAGAAAACCTGTTCTAAATCACCTCGATTATCATACCACCAATGGCTTTACCGAAGGGTGTAACACCAAGATCAAGATGCTGAGGCGCATTTCCTATGGTCTGAGAAATGTGGAGATCTACTGGAGAAAGATGCTCGCGGGGTTTGTATCATCTCGTGGCTTTTTCCACACAATTTGACTAGGCATCTACAAGGTTTGACAAAATCTGATTAATATCGTTATAGTAGATTTCTAATGTAAATGAACAAGGAGGAAACGGAGATAAAATGGTTCATCGTTTGCCATTTCCTATAATTTCAGTCGAAGGAGACTCAAGCGATCGAGGGTTCCAGTACGGGGCGCAAGCAAAAACACTTATAGAAGGCTCACTGCATATTTATTACCAATTGTTCAAGGAGGCGGGACTTGAGTGGGGTCAGGCTTTAGAGCTAGGAAAGAAATTTGTGCCCTTAATTAAAGAATATGACAGTGACGCTCTTGAAGAAATTAAAGGGATAGCTAAAGGGGCAGGACGAAGCTCCGAGGAGATATTACTCCTAAATGCAAGACGTAATATAACATATATGCTAGAAAGTGGAGGTAGAGTAGCTGAAGCTTCAACAGAAGGATCTACGGTGTTAGCAGCCACACCGGAGGCAACAATGTCTAAACATATGCTTATAGGGCAAAACGTGGACTGTCTTCCTGCCACCAAGGAAACACACATTATATTAAAGGAGAAAAGAGACAGGGGACCAAATTCAGTAATGTTTCTTGAAGCCGGGGGGGTTGGCAGAGCATCGGGGCTTAACTCGGCAGGGATAGCACGCTGCGGAAATGGTTTGTTTACTGATAAAATACGCTTTGGAGTTCCAATGCAGATTGTAGAACGAAAGCAGTCGATGGCAGGAAATATGGCAGAGGCTATTGCTCTAAGTCTGTCACCAGCTCCACCTAGGAGAGCAGGATCCGCTAACCTTGTAATGGCTGATAAAGACGGCCTGTGTGTCTCAATTGAAGTGACATCAGAAGATGCTAACTTTATATACCCTGATAATGGCATATTAGTTCACACTAATCATCTCCTTACTGTTCACCCCACCGTTAAGGATTTGGTTCCAGCTCTATCCCCCAGCTCAATACTAAGAAGATGTAGAGCAGAAGTGCTTTTGGCTGCTCAGCGTGGGAAGATCACTGTAGAAACGATGCAAAGGATCCTCAGAGACCATGCTGGTAAGCCTGCATCTATATGCGACCATACTGGCGGTACCATGGATTGGCAAAGGGTTGCATCATTCATTAAAACGATTGCATCATTCATTATAGATGTTAACGAGAATACGCTGTATATTGCAGAAGGACCTCCCTGCGAAAACGAATATATTAAGCTTACCTTTGAAGATATAATGTGAGTATGGAAACCACGGCAAGTTAGGTGCAGGGTAGCGGGCTGTTACTGGTACAACCTGCATTGCTTTGGACTATACTGCAATAAGAGAAATTGAAATACCCGCGTTCCACCACTTCCTCTCCAAAATGGCATTGCTGGTATGATCGCTAGAGCCTACGAGGAGCGCGACGCGAGAATCGCTGAAGCTGAACAGGCTGTGACATTTGCTAAGAAGAAAGTGGAACAGATGCTCAGAAGAGGTAACGCCTAATCCCCCTAACAGCCTACCGCTATACATTTGATCAAATTGTGTTATTCATTCCGAATTAGATACTAGGTGAAGTTCGTAGGCTTCTAGAGCCCTAGCTCTTTGCAAGTCAAAATTCTAGTAATTCGGTTGCTTTCTCCCACGGGTTAAAGAGGTGAATATGCCGATACTACAAACGATTGCAGCCATCAAAAGGGTATCCTGGTAACCGCCAACGAGAGATAACTTATGCAACATTAGCGGGTCAAGGTTATCATGGGTGAGTTGAGCAGCATGAAAGAACTGGCGGCTGGTGAAAATCGCCCCGGCAACGGCTATACCAGTGGACATCCCTATTTGCCGTATGGTATACATCAGTGCCGACGCGGTGCCTAACCTGTCATTGGGTACCGCACCCATTATAGAACTGCTGTTAGGCGAAGTAAACACTCCCGTTCCAATACCGAAAACAACAAGGCTGAGCAGTATACTAGCACTGCTTGATTCATTACTAAGGCCACTGAATAGAAAAAGACTCAGACAAATTAAGGTCATTCCAACTGTGCATAATAGTCTTGAACCAACCTTATCCGATAACCAGCCACTCAGCGGGGCTATTACAAGGGTAATTACAGAAGCAGCTGCGAGAAACAATCCCGTTTCCAAGGCAGAGTAGCCAATCCCGTCTATTAGATAAAAAGGCATGAGAAGTATTAGTGCAGATACTGTAAGAGTCATAATGCCGAGGCTAATATTGCCGCCAGCGAAGAGATGATTTCTGAAGAGATTCAGGTCAACTAGAGGTTGCTCAGTCCTTCTTTCCTGCGCTATAAATAAGACTAGCAATATTACCGCACTGCCGGCCAAGATTAGAACCGGTGGTGTTACGAAGCCCAACCTCACTCCGAGATTAAAGAAGAGAAGCAAGAAAGAAAGGCTGCCGAAAAGAGTGGCGGCACCCCATAAA
>Ga0209979_1003341_pt1 | contig 14245 bp, 14 predicted proteins | sample AnhtaG_FD_183114 | JGI IMG/M metagenome (GOLD analysis project Ga0209979, IMG submission 183114) | Deep subsurface microbial communities from Anholt, Denmark to uncover new lineages of life (NeLLi) - Anholt_01485 metaG (SPAdes) (version 2) | ecosystem: Environmental > Aquatic > Marine > Oceanic...
GGCTTCAGACGGTCGCCCTGCTGGTGATCAAGAAGGATGGGCGGCGCGAGGAGTTCAGCCGTGAGAAAGTGATCTCCGGTGTTAGAAAGGCCTGCGCCAAGCGCCCGGTCTCCCAGGAGACTATCGAACAAATGGTCGATGACATCGAGGACCAAATTCGTAAGTCGGGCAAGGGAGAGGTGGCTACCTCATTAATCGGGGATATGGTGATGGAGCGGCTGCGCCAACTCGACGGTATCGCTTACATCCGCTTCGCCAGCGTATATCGCGCCTTCGCCGATGTCGAGGAGGTGCGGGAAGAGGCCGATGCTTATGCCCGGCTCAGGCCGCTTGGCGATTCCACCCCCCAGCTCCCCCTCTTTTCGGATTTTTCTAACGAGGAACTCGATGTAATTGCCGGGGGTAGTGGAAGTGTGGGGAGAGTGAAAAAAGACCCGAGAAAAGCAGCAGGCTAACGCCACCAATGTAGGATGGGAGAAAAACTATGGCAACCAATGCGAGCGGAAATAAAGGCTCAACCCTGCTTCGTAATCGGATCGCGCGCGCCGTCTTTGGTGCTGCCGATTCTTTAGGTATCTCGGATAGGGCGTTGGTGGAGCAACTCACCGAGCAGGTGATTCAGCGCCTGGAACAGACCTATCGGAGCTTCCCCGGGATGGAGGGCGCCATACCGGAGTCGCGACTGAGGCCAGCCGAAATTCAGGCTACGGTGAAGCAAATTCTCGCTGAAGGGACAGAAATGGAGGTTGCAATACATCCCACCGAGTCGAAGCGGAAGGAGCTGCGGGGCGAAGAGCGAAGGGTCACTCCGACAAAGAAATTAAGGATAGCGAAAGCCGAACCTGCCGGGTTCTCAGAAAATGCAATGCGGGTTCTGGAAAAGAGATACCTCAAGAAGGATGAGCAGGGTCAGGTTATCGAAACGCCCCTGGAGATGTTCCGCCGCGTGGCCCAGAATATCGCCTCCGCCGAACTCCGCTACGACCCCAAAGCGGATATTGCGGCCTGGGAGGAGGACTTCTATCGGGTGATGGCTAATCTGGAATTCCTGCCCAACTCCCCGACCCTGATGAATGCCGGCCGCGAACTGCAGCAGCTCTCCGCCTGCTTCGTCCTCCCCATTGAGGATTCCATGGAACGCATCTTCGATACGGTAAAGCACACTGCGCTCATTCACAAGAGCGGCGGCGGCACCGGCTTCTCCTTCTCCAGGTTAAGGCCGGAGGGCGATATAGTAGGCTCCACCGGGGGAGTAGCCAGCGGGCCTGTTTCCTTCATGAGGGCCTTCGATGCAGCAACCGATGTCATTAAACAGGGAGGCATGCGCCGTGGCGCCAACATGGCTATCTTGAACGTGGGTCATCCCGATATCATGAAATTCATCACCGCAAAGGAAAAGGGCAACACCCTCACCAACTTCAACCTCTCGGTGGCGGCGACCGCTGAATTTATGAAGGCAGTAGAGGAAGGCACCGACTATAACCTGATAAACCCCCGCGATAAGGCAGTTCAGGGGAAGCTCAACGCCAAAGAGGTCTTCGATATGATCGTAGACATGGCCTGGCGAACCGGCGATCCCGGGCTTGTCTTTCTCGATCGGATCAATGATGCTAACCCCACCCCTAAGCTGGGGGCTATCGAGAGCACCAACCCTTGCGGGGAGCAGCCCCTCCTCCCCTACGAATCCTGCAATCTGGGCTCGCTCAACCTTTCAAGGATGGTTGGCGGCAAGAAGATTGACTATGAGAAGCTTGAGGAGACGGTAAAGATCGCAGTCAGGTTCCTGGACAATGTGATCGATATGAATAGCTTCCCCCTTCCCGAGATCGAGAATATGACCAAAAAGACGAGGAAGATCGGGCTTGGGGTGATGGGCTTCGCCGATATGTTGATTAAGTTAGGTATATCTTATGATTCGGAGGATGCTCTCAAGGTCGCTGAGGAGGTCATGCGGTTCATAAACGAGAAGGCGACCGAGGCATCGGTGGCAATGGGAGAAGAGAGGGGTGTCTTCCCCGCCTTTGAGGGTAGCGTTTACGATGCTCCCGGCGAGCCCAGGGTGAGAAACGCAACCAGAACAACCATCGCCCCCACCGGCACCCTGAGCATCATCGCCGGCTGTTCCAGCGGCATCGAGCCGCTATTTGCGCTGAGCTACTTGCGCAACATACTGGATGGCGATGGTCTGGTGGAGGTGAACCCGTATTTTGAGGAGGTGGCCAGAAGGGAAGGGTTCTACTCCGATGAGCTAATGAAGGAGCTAGTCAGGCGGGGCAGCCTGCGTGGGATGGATGGCATCCCAGAATGGGTGGAGAGGCTCTTTGTCACCGCCCATGACATCAGCCCCGAGTGGCACATCTGGATGCAGGCTGCCTTTCAAAGTTCCACCCACAATGCCGTCTCTAAAACCATAAACTTTCCCCATAGTGCCACCAGGGAGGATGTGGCTCAGGCATACATGCTCGCCTATAATGAGAGCTGTAAAGGGATCACCATTTATCGGGATAGGAGCAGGGATAGGCAGGTGCTAAGTATCGCGGAGGGGGAGAAGGTCGAAGCACTGGTTCCCAGGAGGCGAGCCAGAATCACCCGGGGGGTTACCGAGAGGGTAGCCACCGGCTGCGGCAATATCTATGTAACGGTAAACTCTGATGAGCAAGGGGTCTGCGAGGTTTTCTCCAGCCTGGGGAAGGCAGGGGGCTGTGCCTCGGCGCAGCTTGAGGCCACCTGCAGGCTCATCTCACTGGCGCTTCGCTCCGGGGTGGATGTCGCCTCGGTGGTGAAGCATCTCAGGGGCATTCGCTGCCCCGCCATCGCCTGGGAGCAGGGCCATGCGGTGCTCTCCTGCCCCGATGCCATCGGGAGTGTTCTGGAGAGGCACATTAAGGGCGAGAGCGTAAATAATCCCGATCACCCCGGGGCGGCGACTAATCTATGGGGGCAATGTCCGGAGTGCGGCGGCATGCTGGTATATCAGGAGGGATGTCACATATGCCACGCATGCGGCTATACCAAGTGCAGTTGAGACTAGGCTCGAGCCATGCCTAATCTTGATAACTATATAATGATGGGCATCGGAGGTTTTTTCCTCCTCTTGGGCATTATCGCCTTTTTGTGGGCCAGGGGTGAGGAGAGAGGGCTTAACTATGGCCTCTCCCAGCGCCGCGACCTGAGGGAGTTCATCACCCGTTGGCCGATGCGTGTTGAACCCGGGGCGCTCAGGGTGGGGGGGTGGATATTTATTACCGTAGGATTAGTTTTAATCGCCCTGGGCGGTGCATTCTTAGCCATTGATTGAGGAGGGCCGATTTGGCACAAGAAACGGAACGCGAAACTAAGGAAGAAGAGCTAGGACTGGAGCAGATTAAGCGGCGCCTTGATAACCTGGATCAGCGCTTGGATAACATTGACACCATGGTCACTGCCCTCGCCGAGCGAGCGATGAAGCGACCCCTCAGTGTGACGATAACCTGCCCCAATTGCGGACAGACCATTGAGATCGGCATGGTGGGCAGCGAGAAGATGATGAGATGACCATAAGGGTGGGGGGAGTGTGGGGAGAGCGAAAAAGCGAAATTTCGTGAGATGAGGTGGGACAAAGCGGCGAGGCGAAGGCTCTCGAGCGAGCAAGGCACGATCTTCAAGGATTGGGGCGGCAGAATCCCCATCGCCCTGATCTACCCCAATACCTATTATGTAGGTATGTCCAACCTCGGCTTCCAGACTATCTACGGTCTTCTTAATAGCTATGATAATATTGTCTGCGAGCGGGTCTTCTGGGAGAAGGACAAAAAAAGTATTGAATCCGGGCGCCCCCTCGATGACTTCGCCGTACTCGCCTTCTCTATCTCCTACGAGCTGGACTACTTCAATGTAGTCGAGATGCTGAGATCGAGCGCCACTGCCCTCTTTGCCGCCGACCGCGGTGATGCCCACCCCCTGGTGATTGCGGGTGGACCCTGTATCACCGCCAACCTGGAGCCCCTTTCACCCTTCTTCGACTGCTTTGTCATTGGGGAGGGGGAGGCTATTTTACCCGCGATGATTGAGGCGCTCCTGGGGGAGTTTGGGGAGAGCGAAAAGGGGATTCGAGCTAGTAGGAATGAACTGCTCCGCGCGCTTTCCTCGCTTCCCGGGGTTTATGTGCCCAGCCTTCACGATAGGAAGCCGATCTCCCGACAGTGGGTGCAGAACATCGACGATTTTGCCACCACCTCAGTGATCCTCACCCCCCAGACGGAGCTCGGCAATATGTTCCTCATTGAGGTCGCTCGTGGCTGCCGATGGGGCTGCCGCTTCTGCCTCACCGGTTTTTTATTTCGACCTTTTCGCTACCGCTCGTTAGATAACCTGCTGGCTCAGGCTGAGAACGGCCTGAAGTATGAAAAAAGGATCGGGCTTTTAGGGGCTTCACCCTTCGATCACCCTGAGATAGAAGAGCTGGTGGCCAGGTTGCAGAAGATGGGGGCAGAGATGTCCATCAGCTCCCTGAGAATTCGTCCCCTGTCACGAGTAGCCCTCAGGGGGCTTGTGGAGAGCGGCACACAAACCTTGTCTTTAGCACCAGAAGCAGGGTCGGAAAGATTGCGTAAAATCGTTAATAAGGGTATATCGGAGAAAGACATCATCGAGGCGATAGAGTGGGTCGCCGAGCGCCCTCCCAAGCAGCTAAAGCTTTATTTCATGATCGGTCTGCCCACGGAGACCGACAATGATATCGATGAAATGATCGAGCTGACCCTCTCCTTAAAAGGGCGCATTGACCGGAGGCGAGCGGGGACTCACCTCATTCTCACCATAGAGCCTTTTGTGCCCAAAGCAGGCACCCCCTTCCAATGGCTTCCGATGACCAGCGACAAAATTCTCAGCCGTCGCCTCGCCACGCTCAAAAATAGCCTGGAGCCGAAGGGCATCGCGGTCAAGTCGGAGAGCGTGGCCTGGGCCGTGGTCCAGGGGGTGCTGTCGCGAGGCGACAGGCGGCTGGCCCCGGTGCTTGCCCGCATGGAAGGAAAATCACTCTCCTCGTGGCGTCGGGCGCTGGCGGAGTTTTCGCTCGATGCCGATTTCTACATCGGCAGGGAAATCCCGGTTGATGAGCGGCTCCCCTGGGCAAACATCGTTACGGGGATTGAACTTGATTATCTGAAAAGGGAGCTAGAGCGGGCGCGTCTTGGTGAGGAGACCCCACCATGCCCGCTAGCCGAATGCCAGAAATGCGGGGTTTGCTGAAATGGATATTGCACGAAATCTGCATGATGTGGAGCGTCGCATTGCCCAAGCGGCCCAGAGAGCGGGTCGATCACCGGCAGAGATCACCATTGTCGCCGTGACCAAGGGGTTAACCGCCCAGGCTATTGAGGCTGCCCTCGAGGCAGGCATCAGGCACATTGGCGAGAACAGGGTCCAGGAGGCGAGGGAGAAGATAGCTCGCTTGTCCAACCTGCAGCCGTGCCCTACCTGGCACATGGTGGGACACCTTCAGACCAACAAGGTTAAGACAGCGGTGGAGATTTTTGATATAATTCATAGCATCGATTCGCTTAGATTAGCAGAGGCGTTGAGCGGCCGCGCTCGAAATACAGTTTCCGTGTTGCTTCAGGTCAACATCTCAGGGGAGGAACCAAAGAGCGGCTTTTCAGAGGCCGAATTGCCCAAGGCGGCGGAAGATGTCGCTCGCCTGCCCATGCTGGAGGTGAAGGGGCTAATGACCATTGCCCCCCTGGTTAGCGACCCTGAAGAGGTTCGACCCATCTTTCGAAGGCTGAGAGAGCTTCGCGACTCCCTGGGCATGGAGCACCTTTCCATGGGGATGAGCGATGACTTTGAGGTTGCCGTAGGGGAGGGAGCCACGATGGTGAGGATCGGGCGCGCCATATTCGGGGAGCGGGGATAGGGAAAAGGAAACACATGAAACTGAAAAGGGGGATTAGTTCGAGAAAATGGTAGCCAGGCGTGAGCTAAGGGTTATGTTGCAGACGGGTCACATTACACCCCCAGATTCCCTGCTGCAGGATTTGGAGACTATTCAAGACATATCCATTGATGTGAGGCGTTTAGGGACATCCTTCCGCGGTGGAGGGATGGCCGCCTTTATCGTGATCTCTACCGATAATGACAATACCGGTTTACTGGCTGACATCCTTTATAATCATACCAAAAGGCTTAAGGTGAGAGGTGGCGACGATCTGGTTATACTCCTAGGGGGCAGAATTAATACAGACCAGGAAATGGTAGGCTTTCGTGACGTGCAGTGTCAAAAGCACGTATCCTTGAAGGATAAATCTCAGGGTGAAATAAGAGGGATACTGGAGAAGGCGGACAGCGCATGAAGATTGCCTTTATCGGTGGTGGGGTCATGGGGGAGGCGATGATCAGGGGGATTCTCAATAAAGGGCTGACCACACCTCAAGACATTACCGTTAATGACGTCAGCGCCGCGCGGCTAGCCAGCCTAAAAAAGGAATATAGGGTTAGAGTGACGGATGATTATGGCATCGCTGTAAAAGGCTCCAACATTGTCGTTATCGCCGTTAAGCCTCAGAATTTGGCTGAGCTTATGCCCGAACTGGAGGGTCGGTTCACCCGAGGTCAGCTTGTCCTCTCCATCGTCGCCGGGGCAGCGATGGCCACCATCGCCAGAGGCCTGGGGCATCGCTCAGTGGTTCGGGCAATGCCCAATACCCCGGCCCAGATCGGCCAGGGAATGAGCGTATGGACCGCCTCGAGTGAGGCGAGCCAGCGCCAGAAAGGGATGGCACGGTCCATCTTGGGGGCACTGGGCCGTGAGATCTATGTGCCTGATGAGAAATACATCGATATGGCGACTGCGGTTAGCGGCAGCGGTCCAGCCTACATCTTCCTGGTTATCGAGGCGCTCGTCGAGGCTGCGGTACACATCGGGCTGCCACATGAGATGGTGGAGGAGTTGGTGGTACAGACAGTCCTTGGGGCAGCACGCCTTGCCCAGGAAACAGGCCAGCACCCCAAGGAGTTAAGGGATAGGGTTACATCCCCCGGGGGAACCACGGCACAGGGTCTATTAAAGTTAGAGGAGGGCGGGCTGAGAGACCTGCTCCTGAGCGCGGTGATTGCCGCATATGAAAAAGCCAAGGAGCTGAGCGGATAAATGGACATCTTCCTCAACTTCATCGCTATTTTATGTCAAGTGCTTGCCATTATCATTTTCGTTCGGGCGATTCTCTCCTGGTTTGCCATCTCCCCCTATAGCCCGATAGTGGTTTTCCTGGATAGGATTACCGAGCCTATCCTGGCGCCGTTGCGTCGCATCATTCCTAGGCTGGGCATGGTCGATATCACCCCCATGGTGGCGATCATTATTCTGCTGCTCATTGCGCGCCTTATATTTCTCATCTAACGGAGGAAATGTTAAATAAACATGGATAAGGTTGCCATTATCGCCGATAGTATAGCCTGCTTCACCAGAGAGATGGTGGAGCAGTATGGGATTCGGATAGTGCCCTCAAACATCCATTTCGATGGCAAGGTATACAAAGAGTATCTGGACATAAGCCCATCAGAGGCCTACCGGCTTTTAGAAAGGGACACCGATTGTTTTACTACATCGTCACCCTCCCCCGCGGATTATCTTGAGGCCTACCGTGAGCTAAGCACCAGAGCGCAAAGCATTCTTTGCATCACCCTCTCAGCCAAGCTCAGCGCGCTTCACGACATGGCCCAGGTGGCAAAAGAGCAGGCTAAGCAGGAGCTTCCCCAGACCACCATCGTGCTTTTGGACTCCCGGACTTGCGCCGCTGCTGAGGGGTTTGTTGTTCTGGCAACGGCAAGAGCGGTGGCGGAAGGCAAGAGCCTAGCTGAGGCCATTAAAACCGCGGAGGAGGTGAGGGATAAGGTCAATCTCCTCACCCTTATGGATACCATCCGTTACGCATATCGGTCAGGACGCATCCCTAAGGTTGCGTCACAGATAGGGTCTGCTCTCAGTGTCAAACCGATATTGAGCATATCCGATGGGGCGGCGCATTTCGTGGGCATTGCCAGGACCAAAGAGCGCGGGGTAAAGCGAATCATCCAACTGATGCGAGAGAAGGTTGGGGAAAACCCATTGCATGTGGCAGTAGTGCATGCCGATGCGCTTGAGGAGGCCCAGAGGCTCAAGGAGCAGGTAGCATCGGAGTTCAATTGCGTGGAGCTCTGGATCAGTGAGTTCAGCCCGATAATGGGCTACACTACAGGTCGGGGATTGCTCGGCCTCGCCTTTTACGTTGACTAAGGAGGCTATGATGAGAAAAGTTGGCATTGTTACTGACAGCACAGCTTGCCTACCTGAGGAATTAGTGGCGAAGTATGATATTTGCGTAGTGCCCCTCATGATAATCTTTGAAGGCAAGAGCTATCGCGACGGGATTGACATGAGTCCCGACGAAGTCTACAGGATTATGCGGCGGAGAGAGAATCTCCCGACCACCTCCACCCCATCGGCGGGGGATTTCCTCGGTGCCTATCGCCAGTTGAGCCAGCAAGCGGAGAGCATACTCTGCATCACCCTCACGTCGCGGCAAAGCAAGATCTACGATACTGCGCTGGTAGCAAAAGATGTGGCCAAAGAGGTGCTCACCAACACTGCTATCGAGGTAATCGACAGCCGGGCGGTGGGCGGCGCCCTGGGGCTTATCGTTCTGGAGGCGGCTCGTGCTGCCAGCCAGGGGGCAGACCTGGCTCAGGTGACTGAGGTGGTCCGCGGTATGATGCCCAGGGTAAATTTCATTGCGATGTTGGATACCCTCTTCTATCTGGCAAGAACCGGTCGCACCGGCAGGGCACAGGCTTGGGCCGGGACGCTTTTAAATATAAAGCCTATCGTGGAGCATGCTACTTCCACAGGAGAAACGATGCCGGTGGCGCGTCCCAGGACCAGAACAAAGGCGGTAAGTCGCCTCCTGGAGATAATGGCGGAACGGGTTGGAGACTCCCCGGTGCATGTCATCGTGCACCATGCTGATGAGCTAGAGGACGGGGAGAAACTCAAGGTGGAGATTGCCTCCCGATTTAACTGTGTGGAACTTCATCTCACCGGGTTCACCCCTGGCATGGGGGTCCATGCCGGCCCGGGAGTGCTGGCCATTACCTTTTATGCCGAAGGCTGAGGAGGCCCTTTTCTGAAGCCGGAGCAGAGTTTCAGTCCTCGCCACCTGTGGTGAAATCCCTTTATTTCGCCCAGATGGCCCCTGATATGGCAATAAAACCGGCGTGCGACAATGGATAAAAGGCGAAAGGAACAGAAAGAGCGAAAAAGGGCATGGAAGATACCCAAACCAGGGAAGATGTGCAACGGCTGAGGGAAAGCCTGGGTGAATTGCCCGAACCCACCATCACCCCGGCCTTCATTGTGGTAAGTGGCCTGCCGGGCAGTGGGAAGTCTCACTTCTGCCGCCGGCTTGCCGAGCGCCTCTTTTCGCTCTCCCCCCACCCCTCGGCATCACCTTCTCTCTCCACACACCCCCCGGCCCCAGCTTTTCCCATCCTGGAGAGCGATGCCTTGAGACGATTGCTTTTCACCACGCCAAATTATAGCCGTGGCGAAAGCGACCGCCTGTTTCGGGCTTGCCACATGCTCATCGAAGACCTACTGCGAAGAGGGGTCCCGCTTATCTTCGACGCCACAAACCTGATCGAGTACCACCGGGAGCACCTCTATCACATTGCCGACAGCGTGGGAGCGAGGCTGATTATAGTGCGTGTTGAGGCGCCCCCAGAATTGGTGCGCCAGCGCCTCCAGGATCGCCTCTCCAGCCTCGATCCGGAGGACAAATCGGAGGCTGACTGGAGGGTTTATCGGCAGATGAGCGCCGCGGCGCAGCGCATTCGACGAAACCACTTCGCTGTCGATACCTCCAAGGACATCACCCCGGTAATCGATAAGATTGTGCGTGAGGTAAATCGTTGAATTTTAGGTGTTTCGGGACATTCAGGAGAGGGCTGCTCCAGTAAGATTGGACCGATATCTTGCTTGCATTCAGGTCCAAACAGGCGAAACCAACGAGGAGGGCGAAAAAGGAGATGGAGGTTAAGGTTGTATCAGGAGACATCACAGGGCTCCCCCTAAGTGCCATCATAGTGAATCTCTTTGAAGGGGCGAAAAAACCCGGTGGGGCCACGGTAGCGGTGGATAAAGCCCTGGGCGGGCTGATTACCCAGCTCATCGCTGTGGGGGAGATTAAGGGGAAGCGCAACGAAATTACCCTGATTCATAGCATGGGTAAGATCGCGGCGGAGAAGGTGGTCGTTGCTGGCTTGGGGAAGGAGGAGGAGCTAACCCCCTCCGTGATTCGCGGGGTTGCTGCCGAGGCCTGCCGTTTCCTCAGGAAGGTTGGCGCGACGCAGGTGGCCACCATTGCCCACGGCGCTGGCGTAGGTGGCATCGATGCTGAGAAATCGGCTCAGGCGGTGATAGAGGGCGCTATGTTAGGTCTTTATACCTTCCGCAAGCACCAAACCAAGCAAGAGGAGGAGGGGGAGATTAAGCAGCTGCTCATCGTAGAACGGGATGAGGCAAAGCTCGCTGCGCTGGAGCGGGGGTGCGCCAAGGGGCGAATAATGGCGGAGGCCACAAACCTCGCCCGGGATATGGCCAATGAGCCGGCCAACTACATGACTCCCACTCATATGGCGGAGGTGGCCCAAAGGGTCGCCGACGAGTGGGGGTTTGAGTGCCGCATCCTGGAGCAAGCAGATATGGAGCGGCTGGGGATGGGCGCCCTCCTGAGCGTGGCCCGGGGAAGCAGGCAGCCGCCAAAGCTCATACTCCTTAGCTATAAAGGTGGCGACCCAGCAAAAAGCCCCTTGGGTCTTGTAGGCAAGGGGATAACCTTCGACTCCGGGGGCATCTCCATTAAGCCCTCAGAGGGTCTGGGGGACATGAAGGGGGACATGGCCGGCGGCGCTGCCGTTATCGCTGTCATGCGCGCCATCGGTGAGCTCAGGCCGAAGGTTAATGTCACCGCGCTCGTGCCCGCGACGGAGAACCTCCCCGACGGCGCAGCCCTCAAGCCGGGAGACATCGTGCAGGCGTCAAATGGCAAGACCATCGAGGTTGTGACCACCGATGCCGAGGGGCGGCTCATTCTGGCCGATGCCCTCTGTTATGCTAGTAAGTTAGGGCTCTCCCCAGTGGTGGATGTTGCTACGCTGACCGGTGCCTGTCACATCGCGCTGGGCGACTTATGCACCGGCGCCTTCGGCAATAATCAGGAGCTAGTGGATAGGGTGCTTAAGGCAGGTGAGGAGGCTGGCGAGTACATCTGGCAGATGCCTATGTATGAGGAGTATAAGGAGCAGAATAAGAGCGATATCGCCGACATCAAGAACTCCGCGGGCAGATGGGGGGGTGCGATCACCGGGGCTCAGTTCCTCGCCGAATTCGTTGCGGAGACACCCTGGGTTCATCTGGATATTGCCGGCCCCTCCCGCGCTGAGAAAGACCGAACCTACCTGGTGAAGGGGGCAACCGGTGTTGCGGTGAGGACCCTGGTCAATCTCACCCTGACCCATGAATAGGGATGAGACAGCTCAAGAAGTTCGAACTACTTGGAAAAGCATCGAAAAGGGGGGATTTTCCCAATAAAGCCCCGGTTCTAAAAAGCGCTTCGAAAAGTTCAAAAAAACTCGAAAAGGGTAGCAACCAAATAGCCTGGATTGTCTTGTAGAGCCAGATTAGTTTAAACCAGACAGACAGAAAAGTTCGAATTTTTGAACATTAAGCTACGTCAGAATGAACCCGTAGCATGCTCTATAAAGCGAGCTTCCAAGTAGTAGAGCATATCGAATAGTACGAAAAAGAAGGAGGCTCCTAAAATGAAGGTAAAATGGCTTGGTCACTCCGCTTTTTTGATTACCTCTGAGGAAGGGGTCAAGATCATTACTGACCCTTTCGAGCCCGGGACCTTTGGGGTTAATTATGGCAAAATAGAGGAGGCGGCCGATATCGTGGTGGTCAGCCACGAGCACCCCGACCACAACTATGTAAAGGGTGTTCCTGGCAGCCCTCAGGTGATCCGTGGTGCCGGTGGACATCAAGCAAAAGGCATAGAGTTCACGGGGATAGCAAGCTATCACGATGATAGCGGCGGCAGCCAGCGGGGTCCCAATATCATATTCTGCTTTACAGTGGATGGCGTAAGGTTATGTCACCTTGGCGACTTGGGGCATCAGCTTAGCGATAAGCAGCTCGCCGCTATCGGTGAGGTTGATGTCCTGCTCACCCCGATGGCCGGCAACTTTACCCTTGACCCTGCTGGAGCCCATCGAGTCGCCGATCAAGTTCAGCCCCGCGTGGTTATCCCCATGCACTATCAAACGGACAAGTGCCCCACTTTCCCCGTAAGCGATGTCGAGCCTTTCCTGGCCAGCAAGGCCAATGTGAAGCGGATTGACGCCTCCGAGGTGGAGTTTAAACCCGGTCAGCTCCCAGTGGCCCCAGAGATCGTGGTGCTCAAGCACGCTCTATAGCGAGATTCGCTATTGTCATGGCGCGGTTTAGGCCCTCACAGTGAGGGAGACATAAAGAACCACTTTGGGCTACTTCAATAAAGAGGATTATTGAGATGGCCCGCGATGATTACTAGTCGTGGACAGAGCACGTGAGGGAGCGATGGGTCTAGGCCTACGAAGAATTGCCCTCAGCTGGTGGTTGATTCTTATAATAGCCATATTGGCCCTAATTGCCCTGCCTTTTGGTGTTTAGGCCTACCACACCCCGACACCAACCCCAAACCCGACATTGCCACCGCCAGTCCCGGGATGACCGCTAGGTTATCCCTATATTAATCTAGCTAACGGGAAATGTTTATGGTATCATGGCTATAGCTAGCTTCTCTGTCGATTATGTAAAATACAGTTACCCTTAGCATGAGAGAAAAGCAAATGAAAGAGGTCTCCATAATCTTCCCCGCACTGAATGAAGAGGAGACAATCGGAAAAATCATCGATGAGGTGCCTATAGAGGAGATAGAAGGGAGGGGTTATCGGGCCGAGATCATTGTCGTTGATAATGGGAGCACCGATAAAACCAGGGAGATCGCTGAAGCAAAGGGGGCGCGGGTCATCACCGAACCAAGCAGAGGGAAAGGCAGGGCGATCAGGACAGCCTTCGAATCGGTCAGTGGGGATTTCGTATTCATGATAGACGCAGACTTCACCTACCCTGCTACTTATATCCCCCGGATGCTGGAGATCTTGGAGGGGGGGCACGATGTGGTGCTGGGGTCTCGGCTCAAGGGGCAGAGGGAACAGGGGGCAATGAGCCGGTTGAATCTGGTAGGGAACCATCTGCTTGCTCTCCTGGCAAATCTCTTATACAGAACAAGGGTAAGCGATCCCTGTACCGGTTACTGGGGTTTTAAGGGCAACGTAGTCAAAAGCTTGAAGCTAGATGCCGTCGGATTCGAGCTTGAAGCCAACATGCTAGCAGAGATCGCCAGGCAAGGTTACCGAATAGCGGAGCTACCCATTCTCTACCGGAGAAGGCCGAATCAGGCCAAGCTCGGCTCGCTGAAAGACGGGTTCAGGATAGGGCAAACGCTTATCAGGAAGAGGTTTCGCTGAGGGGAAGGGATGAGTTATCGCCAGGAGAATAGCACCGCTGGCATGAAAATCTGCGTGGTGGGCTCCTCAAAGCGCTTCTTTAGTGGCATAACCACCCAGACGATTTTCTTAGCCAACGCATTAGCAAAGCGCAACCAGGTCTCAGTAATCCCGCTTCGCAACCTCCTGCCTCGCTTCCTTTTCCCGGGGCACAAGCGTGTCGGAAAGGATCAATATTCTGTGGACTTCGCCCCTGGGATAGACGTATATGACGGGATGGACTACAATTCTCCCCGAAGCTGGCTTGGAGCCTATAGGTTTCTGAGGGAGCATAGGCCGGAGGCGATAATAATGCTGTGGTGGACGTCGTCTGTGGCTCATATGCAAATATTCTTGAAGCTGGTGAACTCCTTGGGGGTTAAGGCGAAGATGATTTTGGAGATGCACGAAGTGGTTGACCCTCTGGAGGAAAGCATCCTGCCCATCAGGCTTTATTCACGAGTAGCGGGGCGGCGGCTGGTGCGCGGACTCGACGCCTACGCCACCAAATCCCATTTCAATAAGACCCAGGTTGCTCAAATCTATGGCATCAGCGAGGATATGATCTCCGTGGTTCCCCTTGGGCTATATGAGGACTATGAGCAGGCGCTGGACCAGGCCCAGTCCAGAAGGGAACTTGGTATCG